>BNJT01000658.1_pt1 | contig 156321 bp, 177 predicted proteins | sample 8540491 | NCBI WGS metagenome assembly BNJT01 (sample SAMD00202455, study PRJDB9452) | human saliva metagenome | host: Homo sapiens
TGAAAGTCTTAATTTGATAGCTTATAGTTATGTCTTTGAAAAATTTAAAAAGGTGATGAAATATTAATAACAATATTAGAGCATCACAGTAACTTTTACTACTTGGCATTATGTAGCAGAAAAACAGGAGCCATACTAAAAATAGCCTATCTTGATGATGATTATTGCCTTGATATGTCTGATTTTGAAAGCAAAACTTACTGATAATACCAAAATAGTATCAGTAACAGGAGCATCAAATGTTACATCTTGTATGCCTGATATAGAAAAAGATAGTTAATATGGCACATGAAAAAGGTGCTATAGCAATAATAGATGGGGCAACAGCTTGCACTACATAGTAGATGTTCAAAAATATGGATTGCGATTTTACAATATCAGGACACAAATGCTAGCTCCTATAGGGTATAGGTGTTTTATATGGAGAATTATTAAATAATATGAAACCATTTTATGTATGGTGGAGATATGATTGAGTATGTATATGAAACTCACTCATATTCGCAGACGTACCAGCTAGATTTGAGGCAGGTACTATGAATGTTAGTGGAGCTTTATAGGTCTTGAGCGGCAATTGATTACATTGATAAAATAGAATAGATAATATATATCAAAGAGAAAGTGAACTTGCAATATTTATCTGAAGAGATGAGAAAAGATACCTTATTTAGATATATATTATCCACAAAAAGCAAAAACAATTTGGTGCAGCTATAGCATTTAATGTAAAAGAAGTACATCCAGATGATGCTAGCAGCGTCTATACTTGATAGTTATGATATTGCAGTAAGAAGTGGACATCATTGTGCTATGCCACTTCACCTTATTTGAAAATAAAATGTTGTAGAGCATCCACTTATGTTTTATAATACAGCAAGAGATAGATAAGTTTTTTATCACATCTGAAGATGTTAGGAGGACAATGGGATATGGACTTGAATGATATATATCAACAGATTATACTAGAACATTCAAAATCTAAGAAAAATAAACATACACTAGGAAGATTTTGATATGGAAGAACCTGGACATAATCCAAGCTGTGGAGATGAAATAACACTACAACTAAAATTATCTGATGATAAAGAGCTATAAAAGATATAGCATTTACAGGAGTAGATGTGCTATATCTCAAGCATCTACATCTATAATGTGTGATTTACTAAGAGGAAAGTCTTTAGAAGAAGCAAGAGAGTTATGCGCTACTTTTATAGAGGTATATAGAGAAGAGAAATAACAGATGATGATGAATTAGAAAAATTAGAAGATGCAGAAGCACCTAGAAATATCAGTGACATGCCTGCGAGAGTAAAATGCTGTGTTTTTAGCTTATGCACACTAGATGATAATGATAAAAGATAAAACATTATAGTAGGTACTATCTATCTATAAGCTTTTGTAACTTGTAGATAGATAGTACATTTTTAATTGAATTTGAAAAATATTATCAGAGATTAGCTTTGTGACTTGATCTAAGGCAAATGCCATTCCACCATCATCATTGCTTTTTGTGACAAAATCAGCAATATCTTTTAATTGTTTAACGGCATTTCCCATTGCAACTAAAGTTCCGGGAAGTATTTCATAGCCGTATCGTTTGAATTATCTCCTAAAAGCAAGTATTTCAGATATATATTTAGTTTTTAGCTAAACTTTCTATACCAAAACCCTTATTTACACCTTTTTCATTTATCTCCAATCTCATTCATACTTTTGACTTATTATTTCATAAGGAAGATATTTCATCAAATGTTATATCTCTTACAGTTGTAGTTGCAAAAATGAGTGTATTTTTATTGCACCTTTTTCATATTTTTATAAAATTGTCCATATCATCTACAAGCTCTCTTGGTGCATTGATAAGATCATCGAATTTAGCAGGAATATAGTTATATTTTTCATTCTTAAATTTTTATCACAATATATTTTGCCATCTTGATAAAGTTCAAAAAGCGCATCTTTTCTCTCTCAATACAGAAAATATTATATGGCAATCTTCAGGTTTTTATATAGATTTTATATATATCCTGTTTTGTCCAAGTATTAAAAGCATAAGCTCCATTGGCAGTAATTGCATATTCGATATGGAAATCTCTCATTACTTCTTCAACTCCCATAAAACCTCTACCTGTACAAAATGCAAAGTGAACTCCTGAATATTTTTGTATTGCATCTTTGCACTTTGTGGTATTTGACCTGTGCTATCAAACAAAGTTCCGTCTAAGTCTGTTACTACTAATTTTATCATTGTTCACCTACTCAATACTATTTCAAATATATATTAACACATATACTTAATAGTTATATTAATGAGGCTCTTTTGAAGAATAACTGAATATCTATTTTTATTATTTGTGTTACATTTAAACTTTTGTATAGCACTTTCAAAATGTTGCATATCATTAGGAAGATATTTTTCACATAGTATCTAAGTGCAAAATATCTTCTTTATCTTCCACAAATACAGCATTCCATAGAATATTGCTGATTGAAAAATATGTCGTGTAAGAACCGTCATATAGGCTCTGATTTTGAAACTGCACTTATACATACTCTAGGATATTTTTAAAGACATCTATTTTTCTACCTAATTTTGCACAGTGAAAATATATTGTATTTTCATTTCTTAAGATGATATAGGCACAGCATAAGGTTCATTACCATCATACATTGATATTGTTGCATAACCCGCATTATCCAATACCTGAAGTGCAAATTTTTCGTCCATAGCTCTGTCTTTTCTACGCATTTGCATATTTTCCATAATCAATTCTCCTTTAATCTATACAGTTAATTTTATATCCAAATAAAATATTAAATACTTAACATGCAGTAAAAATAGTAAATATTTTTGTACCATTTTTACTTCACACTATAGTATATTAATAAACCTATCTAAAAACTCTTATTTTTTCTTTTTAATATACTAAAACTAAGTAATGCTACCCAAGCACTACACATACATCTGCAAAAATTAAAAACATATGACCATATAGCAGTGAAAATCAAAATCATAGTCACTACAAATCCGTATAAAAGTTCTATCTATTATGTCACCTATAGCCCTGATATTACCATAGATATAGATATTTTTACTATTTTATTATCTGTTTTTGAAAATGAATATAATAATATTAATATAGCTACTATACCTACTATCGAAAAATAATATCTTCTGATTTTTAAACATACCAAATGCTGCGCCTGTATTTTTGTACATAAGTTATACTAAAAAGTTCTTTTATAACATCTATGCTATCACCTAATTGCATAATTGTTTTTTATCTTAGTTTTTTATTATATAACTCAAAAGTAACAAGTATCAACACAATAGCTAGATAGATAGAATCTCTTTTTGAAAATTTATTCATATTCTACAAATCACTTTTCTATATACTTTTTCATCATTTTCTAGCTGAATATCTAGCTTCTTCAGCACCTTTTTATATATTTTTCTAGATGGTCTTTATTGTTCATCAAGTCCTTATATTTTCTCTTTATTGGTTTTATTCCTTCTATTACTATCTGAGCTAAATCAGATTTAAAACGGCATAACTTTTCCCTTCATACATATCTACTATTTCTTGTGGTGTTTTATTTGAATATGATGAATATATATTGATAAGATTTTTTATAGCTAATTGCTCGTCATTATAAGCTATTACTCCGACTGAATCTATTACTGCTTTTTAATTTTTGAGTTTATTACATCATCTTCTTCAACCATAGATATATAAGCATTTTTATTCTCACTCAGATTTCGACATAGTAGGATCTTGTAAGCTCATTATTCTAGCACTTTGTTTTGATATATATATTTCAGGTATTGCAAATGTAGTCTGAATATTTGTTATTGAATCTTTCCAGCTAAAATCTCTAGCTATTTCAAGATGCTGTCTTTGATCTTCTCCTACTGGTACAAGATTAGTGCCATAAAGCAATATATCAGCTGCCATAAGCACAGGATATGTAAATAAAGATGAATTCAAATTCTCAGCTGTGATTTATCCTTGTATTGTGTCATTCTTGATAATCTCGCCCATATATGTTATTGAGTTTAGCACCACATAAGTTGTAAGATGTTCTGGTACGTGAGATTGTATAAATATACAAGATTTTCTTCATCTATTCCACTTGCTATATATTTTTGGGTAAGTACTTCTAAACTCCATGTGTCTTTTAAGTCTTTTGGTACTTGTGGAACTGTTATGGCGTGTTGATCTACTATACAATAATAACACTTTATAATCATCTTGTAAAGTAACCCAGTTTTTATTGCACCTAGATAATTACCTATGGTTAGCTCTCCAGATGGTTGAACACCTGAAAATATAATATCCATGTCTACCTCTAAATAAATAATATTTTTAAAATAAATAAAACCACATATTTTTAATCATCTCTTGTATAAACTCTCTTGCTCTTTCTGCTGAATGTATACACAAATTCATCAAAGCTGTCAGGTGCATGTCCATCAGCTTTGTCACTCATAGCTCTTATTACCAAAAATGGTATATTGTTAAGTGCATATATATAGGCTATTGACACCTTCCATCTCTACACACATCGCATTATGTCTAAAAGCTCATCTTTTTATTTGTTTTAGAACTTACAAATATATCTCCTGATGCTATTACTCCTCAAAGAAACTGATATCTTTTAGATTGTTTTTGAGATTTTCTTGCTACATCAAGTAAGTTTTCATCTGCTACAAATTTACTACTTTTCATTTCTAGGTATTACACCTTTTTCATAACCAAATGTAGTACAATCAAAAATTATGTTCCACAAGATGAGTAGATAAAACTATATCACCTATATTTACTTCGTCGGCTACTGCAGCTGCTACACCTATATTTATTATGCATCCGGATTAAATTTGTCTATCAGTAGTTGTGTACACATAGCAGAGTTTACTTTGCCTACACCACATCTTACAACTATTAACTGTATATTGCTATACATACCTATAAAAATTCAAGGTCATTTTATCACATCTTTTGTCATCTAGCATTTTTATAAGTGTATCTACTTTTTCTGTGCATAGCCCTATTATTCCTAATTTTTCATAGCCTTTATCCCTTCTTTTGTATTCAAATATTAGTAAGCATTATATCATAAAAAGCAAATATTTTTAAACCAAAAATAAATCTCTATAATCTTTTTATTATTTGATTTGCTGTATCTATAGAATTTGTATTCATATATTCTTTTCAAAAATATCTCTAGGTAATTTATAATTTATATCGTAATAATTTTCGCATAAATCTTGTATCACCATATCATATTCATCATTTGTTATACTATCAATGTATTTTTGTATTCTATCTTTTGAGATGTATCTTTCTAGTTTTATAATACTATTTTTAATGAGTTCTTTATCGCTATTAAAAATCCGTTAAATATTGATTTTGATTTCGTTTATTCTAAATTCTATAGGAGATTTTATCAGTATACTTGACCTTAGCTTTTCATATAGTTTATTACTCATCACTATATTACCTATACGTCTTGATTCACCCTCTACAAATACATATTTTTCCTTTGTTCTTAGATAAATCTTCAAAAGTAAAGATTCAAATGTTTTTGTGAGTTAGCTCTTGTTTTTCCTATAGAGCCTCAACAATGAGCCACGATGATTTGCATATTTTTCTAGGTTAAGTATTCCACAACCCATATTTTCAAGGGCATTTTAGTATGAGGGTTTTTCCTGTCACCTGTATATCCATATAATGTTATAAATTCTACATTATCTATAAGATTATCCATATTATCATTTACATATTTTCTATAGCCCTTATATCCACCTGTTAGTTTATAGCAATCTACACCTACTCCTACTAACATATTTTGCGATGCATTACTCCTATATCCACCTCTTGCACAGATACAAGTTTGCATATTCTAATTTTATTATCTGTGAAAATATATCTGGTAACCTTTAGATACAGCTGTTATACCTTTTTATTTTTAGCTTCTTCTATTTTCCCTTTTACATATAAAGTCCCTATTTGTATTCTCTCTTCTTCAAGTAATATTGGTATATTTATTGCATTAGGTATAGTTGATTCATTGAACTCATAAGAAGTTCTACAATCTATGTATATTTTTGATTTTTGTTTAGTGTTTCTTCATAACTTATAGTTTTTAAACATAGTATCTCCATAATATAATATATTAAAAATTTTATTTTTAAATATTATATAATAAAAATATTAACAAAACAATGATAAGATGATATGATTAATTTTAATTATGTTAATAAAATATACAAAAACTATCAATAGGTCTCAATTACTCTTTGACAAAAATATATATGCTAGAATTCTAAAGATTTAAGATAAAGTAAAGCTTAACATTTTTAAATTTATTGTAGGGAGAATTTCAATGAAGACTTTGCTTAAAAATGCTAATGATTTACAAGTAGTGGTTTTGTAAACTCTGATATTCTTATAGATGATTTTTAGCGTCTTTGACTACTTTTTGATAGTGATTTTTCTTCATTTGATGAAGTTGTTGATTGCACTAATTTATATATTACACCCGGTTTTACAGGATGTACATGTACATTTTCGTGAACCGGGTACAAAAGAAACTATAAAAACAGGTAGTCTAGCAGCTGCAAAGGGAGGATATGTAAATGTATGTACTATGCCTAATCTAAATCCTGTACCTAGTAATATATCTAGTTTACAAAAACAACTGGAGATAATAAAAAAGACTTTGTATAAATATAATTCCTTATGGCACTATAACAAAATCTAGGTAATGGAAAAATCTACACTATCAGATATGAATGATATGTCCGATTTTGTAATAGCCTTTAGTGACGATGGAAAGGGAGTACAGACTAATGAACTTATGCAAGATGCTATGTTGAAAGCAAAAGAGCTTTGATAAGATAATAGTAGCACATTGTGAAGATGAGAGTTTGTTAAATGGTGGATACATACACGATGGAGTATATGCAAAAGAACATAATCATAAGGGGAATATGTAGTGAAAGTGAGTGGATACAAGTACAAAGAGATGTAGAATTAGCTACTGGTGCAAAATATCATATAGCCATATATCAACAAAAAGAAACTGTTGATATAATAAGAAATGCTAAAAAGCAAGGTGTTGATATAACATGTGAAACAGCTCCTCATTATCTTATATTGTGTGATGAAGATTAAAAAGAAGATGGAAAATATAAAATGAATCCCCACTTCGTTCAAAGGAAGATAAAATAGCTCAATACAAGGAATACAAGATGGTACAATAGATATGATAGCTACAGATCATGCAGTACCACACACATTAGAGGAAAAATCAAAAGGGCTTTCAAACTCTGCTTTTGGTATAGTAGGACTGGAAATAGCTTTTTCTCTTATGTATACTCACTTAGTAGCTAAAAATATAATTACCTTTGAAAAATTATTGAATCTTTATGCGTATAAATCCACTAAAAAGATTTAATCTACCGAAATATACTCAAATACAAAAACAATTATTTAAAAATAATTTTGATTTTTCTATATGAAGCTAATTTAGATGGTAACTACTATATTCACGACAATATGATAGCAAACTTTAACATAATAGATTTAGAAAAACATATACAGTTTCTCCTGATGAATTTTTGTCTATGGGAAAATCAACCCCTTTTGAAAATGAAATATTAAAAGGCAAAGTGGTACAAACAATAGTAAATGGAAAAACAGTATATAAAGAGGGTGTGTAAGATGTCTAGTATATCAAACTTTATAATATCTAAAAATGAGAATATAGCAAAGATGTGTTTTTAATTGAGCTTATAGGAAATACTGACAGTATAGAAAATGCTGGTCAGTTTGTAAATATAGCTATAGAAAATACATACTTAAGAAGACCCTATATCAATATGCGACTATGAGAAGGATAAATTAGTTTTAATATATAAGGTAGTAGGAAAAGGTACTAATATATTGAGCATATAGGAGAAAAACTCAATATACTTTATCCTTTAGGTAACGGATTTTGATATATCCAAAACTACAAAATACTGTACTTATAGGTGGTGGAGTTGGTGTGCCTCCACTTATAGGACTAGCAAAAGAAAATGATTAAAATTGACCTCAAAAGTTATAATAGGTTTCAACAAAAAGAAGAAATATTTTCTGTAGATATGTTTAAAATCTAGGAATAAATCCTATAATAACAACGGTTGATGGTAGCGTAGGTACAAAAGGATTTGTAACAGATGCTATGAAAGATATAGATTTTGATTATATTTGCACTGTGGTCCTGAGATTATGTTAAAAGAAATAGGTAAAACAGATATAGATGGGCAGTTTAGTTTTGAAGCCAAGGATGGGATGTGGTTTTGGTGCTTGTATGGGATGTTCTTGTGAAACAAAATATGGATATAAAAGAATATGCAAAGAAGGTCCTGTTCTATGTAAGGAGTAGCTAATATGGTAGATATGAAAGTAAACTCTAGGCTCTTTAACATTAGAATAATCCTATTATACCTGCTAGTGGCACTTTTTAGCTTTTGGTATGGAATATAAAGATTTTTATGATATAAAACATACTAGGTTCTATATCTCATCAAAGGTACTACAAAAGAGTTGGTAATCCCTTACCTAGAATAGCAGAATGTAAAAAGTGGTATGATAAACTCTGTAGGATTGCAAAACCCAGGTATAGAAAAAGTTGTAAGCGAAGAACTCATAAATCTTATATATATAACATATTGGCAAATATAAGTGGATTTTCAATAGATGAATATGTATATTGTGCAGAAAAACTAAAATGATGTAGAAAAATGTAGGAATAATAGAAGTAAAATGTAAGCTGTCCTAATGTAAAAGATGGCGCTATGTCCTTTGGCGTGAGGCACAAAAAGCGTTGAACAAGTAACAAAGGCAATAAAAAGTATCAAAAACCTGTATACATAAAACTAAGCCCTAATGTAACAGATATAGTAGAAAATAGCAAAATCGGCAGAATAGCAGGTGCTGATGGTATATGCATGATAAATACACTACTAGGTATGAGAATAGATATAAAAACTAGAAAACCGGTAATAGCAAATAAAATGGTGGTTTTTCAGGAGCAACAATATTCCCTGTAGCAGTTCGTATGGTATATCAAGTATCTAAAGCCTATAAAAATACCCATAATAGGAATGGGAGGAATAAGTACAACAGATGATGTACTTGAAATGATGATGGCAGGTGTGCGCTGTACAAATAGGGGTTCAGCTAATCTAGTAAATCCATTTATCTGTAAAGAAATAATAGAGCAATTACACAAAAGATGAAAGAATTATAGAAAAACTTTCAGACATAGTAGGAATAATAGATTAATTAAAATTTTATATAAAAGGAGAAGCAATATGGGTAAAGACGTAATAATAGCACTAGATTTTCAAGATGCAAGACAAACTCTGGAATTTTTGGACAAGTTTGAAAATAAAAACCATTTGTAAAAATAGGTATGGAACTTTTTATAGTGAAGGTATACAAATAGTCAAAGGAAATAAAAGCTAGGGGACATAAAATATTTCTAGATTTAAAATCTCACGATATACCAAATACAGTTGAAAAAGCTATGATTAGTTTATCAAAACTGGATGTTGATATGGTAAATGTACACGCAGGTGGGACTATTGAGATGATGAAAGCTGCATTAAAAGGTATAAGTAACTCACCAAAAAGACCTCTTATAATAGCGGTAACACACACCTACATCAACAAGTGAAGAGCGTATGAGGGAAGATCGTTAATAGAAAAATTTTAAACGATACCTGTACTTCACTATGCAAAAATACAAAACTTGCAGGACTAGACGGAGTTGTATGCTCACCTATGAGTCTACTATAATACATGATAATTGTGGAAAAGACTTTTTGACAGTAACACCTGGTGTAAGATTAAAAGATAGTGCATCGATGACCAAGGAGAATAACAACACCACAAGATGCCAAAAACTAGGTTCTGACTATATTGTAGTAGGTAGACCTATCCACAAAAATCTGGAAAAATCCTGTTCAGATATATGAAAAATATTAGGAGAGTTTTTAGATTAAAATGAAAAAGTACGATTTGAAAAGAAATAGAACAAGAAAAATATAGAAAAATAATAAAATGGACAAAATGAAGAAGGTTCAAAGTTCTTGGAACAATGGGCTGGTAGAGGCTTTTAGTTTTTCCTTTTGATGAGATGCAATTTGATTAATAAAAATATGTACTCTATATTTATAGAAGAACACTTTTATAGGAATAATACGAGAAATTTCCAAAAGAAAATAATGCTGTTCATAGGGTAATTTTATGTTAAGTCCTGATATAACAGGTAGAGGTATAGGTAAAATTGTATTATCTAAATTTTGTAAAAATATTTTTGACAAGTACGGAAAAATAACTCTAAATGTATTTGAATATAATGATAGAGCAATAAAAGTATATGAAAGTATTGGCTTTTAAAATAAAAGAAAATATAAAAGGTGAAAGACGGAAAAACACTAATAAAAATGGAGCTTATGAAACAAATCTATATAATATGTTTTTAATCTATAATTTTAATACTGGAGGCACTATGAAAGAAAACTAGCACAATCATTATTATCTATTGAGCAGTTTTTAAGACCCAACGAACCATTTACTTGGGCATCTGGAATAAAAAGTCCTATATATTGTGATAATAGACTTACACTTACATCACCTACCATAAGAACAATACTAGAAACTGGTCTTATGAATACAATAAAAAGAAAAATTACCCCTGATTGTGAAATTATAATGGTACAAGCACAGCAGGTATAGCACACGCCGCACAGTAGGTCATATGATGAATCTTCCTATGGGATACAGTGGGCGAGGCTCATCAAAAGACTCATGGAAGAAATAATCAAATAGAGGGTAAACTACTTCCAAATCAAAAGTAGTAGTAATAGAGGACTTGACATCTCACAGCAGGCTCTTGCATAGATGTAGTAAACGTGCTTAGAGAAGCTGGAGCTAATCGTACTGGAGTAGCTAGTATATTTACAGCATGGTATGCAAAAGCTACAGACAATCTAGAAAACATAATGTGTACATAAGTCTTTGTGACCTTTGATACTTTTAGTAGAAGTTGCAGAAAGATAAAATACATCAAAGAAGAGGATAAATCAAAGATAATTGGATTTAGAAATAATCCTAGCAAATGAAAAATTGGATGAAAGGATATGAGAAATCTAATAAATATAACAGACCTTAGCACAGAGGAAATAGATAATTTTAGTAGGTGTAGCTGATGATATTGTACAAAACTCCACAAAAATATCAAGATATTTTGTAAACACAAAAACTTGCTACCTTATGAACCGAGTACGAAAGAACTAGGTTAAGCTTTCTGAAGCAGCTATGCTTGAACTAGGTGGAAACATACTAGGATTTTCATCTGCAAACCCAGTTCTGCTGCTAAAGGAGAAAAGTGTGAGCGATACAATTCAAACTGTGTGGATGTTATGCAGAGATATAATAGCTATGCGTCATCCAAAAGAAGGTGCACTCTATTGTAGCATCTATGCACACCACCGCACCTATAATAAATGCTGGAGATGGTGGACATTTTCATCCCACACAAACACTTTCACAGATTTGCTAACTATAAAAAGAGGAAGATTTTTCTGATATGGTAATAGGTGTGTGTGCGGAGACCTCCAAAATTTGGTAGAACTGTACACTCTTTATTTAGGAAGCTATGCTTAGATATGGCAATGTAAAGTTTGTTCTTATATCTCCAGATGAATTAAAAGCACCTGATTATATAAAAGAAAGTATGAGAAAAGCAGGTGCAGAGTTTGGAAGAAGTAGAAAACTCAGAAGATGCTATATCTAAATTAGACATATTGTATATGACTAGAGTTCAAAAAGAAAGATTTTTAATGAAGCTGATTATGCAAGACTAAAAAGATAGTTATATATTAAATTTAGAAAAGCTACAATCTGCAAAAAGACCTTTGTATTATGTATGCACCTCTACCAAGAGTAAAATGAAATATCTGTAGAGGTAGACACAATGATGAAAGAGTTTGCTATCAAGCTACTTTTGTGGTAAACGACATAAGAATGGCTCTTATACTCATATTAGGGTATAAAATAATATGACAAGTCGCATAACATTATAAACTTATATCTTTAATATTTATTAGTATAAGATTGAGGCTACTTTTTGATATATATTAGTAAAATTAATTCATTTGATTTTATTGTTTATATAAGTCTATATGAAAAAGGAAATAATTATGTTTATAGATGGTGTATGCATAGGTTCTAGATCATATAATCCGCTGGACGTAGTAATGAAATATCGAATATACAAACTGTTAAAACTAGAGCAAATTAGAACGTACCAGTTGCTATAATTCAAAGATGTTAAAAAGTGGTAAATATGGAAAAAGATATAATGTAAAAATAGATGAAAATATAGAGCTTGACTTTGATATATTAGGTTAAGTGTTGATAGTAATATTACTGTAAATATAGTAAAAGATGGTAAATTATACAAAACTCCATATGGCACTGCCAAATACAATAAAAGATGTAATAAAATGCAAAAATCCTAGATGTATAACACATCTGTAGAACAAGAAATAGTACACACTTAGACTAGTAGATGAAAAATATGTATCGTTGTATATACTGTGATAGCGAACATATGGCAAAAATAATGTTTTAAAAACATCTATTACATTTTTAATTAAAAGATATTGTATAGATGATAACAAAAAGACTACATAGTTAAATCACATTTAGCTATATATAGTCTATTTAGCCAGGAGGCCATTGTAGCTCTCTACCTGCAAAGCATATGAAAATGTAAATGTCCTACTGTCTGTCCACCTTCATCACCAGTATTACATACTATTCTAAACTTTGTTAAGATCTTGTGCAATTTTGATAGAGTTAAATATAGCACTGATTTCCATCACCTGTCCGTTATTCATGCATACAGTGTTTTTAGAATAATTATTATATGTATAGGTGCCTGACCACAAAACAACACAAACACCAAACCCCAAACCATTTACATTTACAAAATAAACAACACCAACAACCCCCAACTATATTACCATTTTACATACTTTGTAATAAATGCAATATAATTATACAAATAACAACAATTAGATTTTTAAAATTCATATTATAAACTTTTATATTAATAAAATTCTTTTGATTTTATCAATTTTAGTTTTTATATAAAAACATAGTATACATAATCATAACACAAATTGTTTATACAAATACATATCTAAAAATAAATTTTATTTCTCTCATATTGACATCACTACAGTTCTTTGTGTTTTGCTAATTTATACGTAATAAGTAAAGTATTTGAGAAGTGCAAATGCTAATAATAAATTTTAAATTTTTAGGAGGTTTTACAATGTCACAAATAGGAGTTAGCGAATTTACTACAAAAGCATACAAAATGGTGAGTTCATAGATGTATCTCTTGAAGATACTCTTGGAAAATGGGCTATATATTTCTTCTTCTATCCAGCAGATTTTACATTTGTTTGTCCCACAGAGCTTTGAAGATTTAGCAAATCATATGATGAATTTTAAGCCAAAGTTGGTGCTGGAAATACATCTGCATATCTTGTGATACTCTACTTTGTACACAAAGCATGGAGTGATGCTTCAGATACAATCATAAAATACACTATGCTTGCTGACCCTACTGCAAAACTAGCTAAAGATTTTGAAGTATATATAGAGGCTGATGGACTGGCATGAAAGAGGAACTTAGCAAATCCCTGATGGAGAAATAGTTGTCTATGGAAGTAAATGCTGGTAATGTTGGTGTAGAAATGCTGGATGAATTATTCAGAAAATTACAAGCTTGCCAATTTGTTCGTGAACGAGGATGCATGAAGTATGCCCAGCTAAAATGGACACCAGGTGAAAAACTCTTAAAACCAAGTCTTGATTTAGTAGGTCAACTATAATAATATAAAATACTATGCGTTTTGTAGCATAGTCACACAAGCTACATCTGTATAGGTGTAGCTTTTATTTTTATATGGGAGGTTTTTATGCAATACAACTAATCTTTACGATTTAATAGTGGTTGGAGCAGGGTCCTGCTGGCGCCTACTGCTGCCATATATGTCAAGAGCAAGATAAAAACACTTGTATTAGAAAAGCTGGATATAGGTGGTCAAATAACAAACTAACAGTGAAGTTGTAAATTATCCTGGTATAAAAAGACTGATGGAAAAGAGCTATGCTTTTATGGCTGAACAAGCAAATCCTTTTGAGTTGCTGAAATAAAATCTGATGAGGTAGTAGAACTTGTATTAGATGGAGATATCAAAAGTACAACAAAAATGCTACTCTATGAAGCTCTTACAGTAATAATAGTTACAGGTGCAAATCCTGAGACAACTTGGATTTGAAGGAGAGTCAAAATTCAAAAGGTAGAGGTGTTGCATATTGTGCGCACTTGTGATGGAGAATTTTTCACAGACAAAGATATATTTGTTGTTGGCGGTGGATTCGCTGCTTGTGAGGAAGGAATGTTTCTTACTAGATACGGAAAAAGTGTAACTATGATAGTTAGAGAAGAAGATTTTACTTGTGCAAAATCTATTGCTGATAAAGTTAAAAATCATAACCCTAAAATAAATATACATTTTAATACTCAAGTAAAAGAGATAACAGGCGATACTTTCCCAAATGAGCTGTATTTATAAATAATTCTACTGGTGAAGAAAATAATATATGGAGCACCTGAAAAAGATACTTTCGGTACATTTGTATTCGCAGGATATGTACCAAAATACGTCTCTTATCAAAGGAAAAAGTTGATTTAGATACTCAGGTTGTGTAATAACTGATGAAAATAAATCTACTAATATAGATGAGTGTGTTTGCTGCTGGAGATTTGTGTGTGAAAAATCTTAGACAAGTGGTAACAGCAACATCTGATGGTGCATAAGCTGCTACAAGTGCTGAAAAATTGCAGCACAAAAACACATAAAATTGAAATCCTAACTTATTTGATATAAGTAGAGTTAAAATAGATGAAAATAATAATGTCAAAAAGTAGAATCTACATCTGGTGATGCTATAACTGATGAAATGAAAGCTCAACGAAAATGTATTTTCACGTTTCCAAAAGAAATTAGTATTAGTCTGCTAATACCCAATTCAAGTGACAAGGAAAAGAAATAGAAGGATTTATATCTGAATTATCAATATACTGTAGAAAATCTCTCTAAAAATTAATAAAATATCTGATAATGCGGTAGCTTTCATATCTTTAGAAAATGAAAATGGCTCATCAACAGGATATAAATTTGTAGGTGTACCGAGGACACAATTTACATCTTTTGTACTTTCATATATATAACTATTTCTGGCGAAAGGTCAACCCTATGGAAGATGTCATATAGAAAGATAGGTTCTAAAAGATGATAAGATGTTAAAATAGTAGTATCGCTAAGTTGTACAAAATGTCCAGATCTTGTAATAGCAACATCTCAAATAATGGGTAAAGTAGAAGGTTCTACATTTGGTGTATATGATATAGCCCATTCCCTGAACTTAGAAAAATATAGTATTATGAGTGACCTTTTGTGATAATAAATGACGATAAAGTAGTATTTGGCATGTGGATGAACTGTTAGAAATTTTATAATAAAAATAAAGAGTTCTATAATATATGTTAGAAAATAACTTATATTATAGAATCTCAAAAATCTATGGAAAAGTAGTATTATAGAAAATGCATATTTTAAAATTTAACTCTCAATTCTAATAGGTGATGTAAGATAATCATCAAAATAATCAGATTTTTAAGTATATTATAGAGTTTAGTTGCATATATATCTTTTTGAAAAATCATATTGGTATGTATATCTTTTGGATTATATGAAGATACCTTTGTTTACAATATCTATATCAGAATTATTTTATATTATATTTCTTCCTCTATCATTGAATCCTAACACTCTTTGCATAGCCTATATTGTATCTATTTTCCTTGATTAAACTCATGTCTGATTTTTGTTATATCCAGCAATATGTTAAATAACATCCTTCTTATTCTAGTGTGTGTATATCTTTTGACTTTACAGATTGTATCAATTCTTCACACTATCTGATTTTGATATATTTTCCAATATTTTATTTTCTATTCCTTCATTTATCTCAAATATATATTTTAAATTTTCTTTTGCTTAGTATGGCATACTTTAATATATTATAAAAATCTTCATCAAATTTTATATATTTTCTCAAATATTTTATACTGTTTTGTGGTAGATATTTTATTAATTTTTGCATATCTATATCATTTCTTATAGATGTCCTTATAGATGTAGCACTAGTAAAACTATTACCAAGATTTGTGTCATTATATAAAGAACCCTCTTTTATAGTTATGGGTTTTATATTTGAGTCAAACAGTTTCAAGATTGATATATTCTACAGCTAATATATCATTTGATGTATTTGGTATTTGAGATATATTTGAATATGCTATATATGATCCCATTCTTTAAATAGTTTTTCTATCTTTTCATTATATTTTTGCTTCGATAAATGTAATTTTTCTATATCTCCACTTTCACTGTAGAAACAAATATAATCTACACAGTTTAACATATTAAGCTTGACGTACTATCTACTTGCAAATATAAGACGCTTGGTACAGTAGGCAATAATATAACCAAATCTGTGCTCCATTTTCAAGTGCTATGGTGCGTGTGATCGCTTATCTAATATAGCTACATCTCCACGCTTACAAAATCACCACTCATAACACATACTATATGTGCATTTTCTATCATAGATTTTATCTATCTGATATTTATGCGTCTGTATGAAACGGATTACATTCGCATATCAAACCTACTATTTTCATATATCCTCTTTCTAATATTCTAACATACCGCCAAAACTATCACACAGTTTTTCTAATTATACCTGTACTTGGCTCCAAAAAGTGTGTTGATATTTTTGTGGATTTTTCATTATTTGCTCCACAAATATATCTTCATTTATAGAAAAATGTCCTAACTTATCAGTACTTATACCTATACCAGTCAAAATCTACTATTTTCATCTGTGACTTTTATGTTGAAATAATTATTTTGACTTCTAGTCAAATCCTGCTTTTATAGTGTCTATGGACTTATTAAATTTTTCAATATAGATCTTTATAAAAATTTATTGTATCTGCATCTTTTTCAGAAACTTATATAGGCTACTATCTGTTTTATCTTCTTTATTATTTATATTATGTCTTAAATTAGTCCATGTTTATATTTTTGTGTTGATTTTCATCAGCTTGCACTTCTTTTTATTTTCATTTCTTTCTAATTTATCATAGCCTCTTTTAACTAATTCTCCGATGTAGATGACATTGAATTATTGCTAGGTATCTATTTTATCTATTGCAGATACAGACTGTATTTTTGATACATTTCCTTTTGCATTCTCTACATCTGATATCATTCGCGTCATATTATATCTGTAGTAGGACTTACTTTCATAATATCACCTCATGATTTAAAAGCATAACTTTTGCAATTAATATATTTAATATACAAATATATATAAAATATTATGTTTTACATATCTACATCGGCAGTATTCATCATTTATTTAAAAATATTCAAATAATATGATATCCTCTTTTGTAGTCAATTTAAAATTAGGTTCATTATTTTCTATTATATGTACTTTTGTTTCCATAATCCATAACTAGTTGTGTATCATCAGTTATATCTATTTTATCCATATATGTTTTTGTGTGCATTATATATAATATCATATTCAAAACTTTGTGGGTGTTTTGTATATTATATATAGTTTTTCTATCTATATTTTTTCTATCTCATCACTTTCCTATATGCTATAGTATTTACACTTTTTGTGCTAATGTAGTTGATTTGTATGTTTTCCTCTACACACTTATTTATGATATTTGATGATATCATAGCTCTTACACCGTCAAATGTATCAATACTATATCATTATAAAACTTAGATACTCAAGTGCATTAAATACAGATTTTTGCCTCGTAGAACCATTTTTCACTACATTTTCAAACTTGGGTTATATTGTGTTAGCTACTATTTCTCTTATTGTTCAAAATAATCTTCAATAGATACAACCTATTTTGTCTATTAAATTTGAATTTTTGAAATGCTTCAGTGTATAGATAATATTTCTCTATAATTTTTATAAAATTGTTTTCTGGTATATCAAGCCCCATTCTAGAGACCTACACCACCTGCAAGTACAATAGCTATATTCATTTAATCTCTCCTATGTCATATGAAGCATAAGCATTAGAGTCATATCTGCAAGATTACCGGCTAAATACTCAATATCCGCAACAACCTATCCTTAGCTCCATTATCTGTACATAAATTAATAGGTGGATAATATAAGCTATATCCTCTTTCATCACATATAGCAGATAATTTTTTCTCTTAAATATGAATCTGCAGATACCCACCTGCTATAGCTATGTATTATTATTTTCATCAGCTGCTTTTAAAAGATTCTCTAAAATGCTAACAACAGCTTTTTGAAATGATGCTACATCAGACTTGTTTTACTTCTATGTTTTTCATATTCATTGAATTAATATAGTTTAATACTGCTGATGTATACCTGAAAAACTAAAATCTAAAAATTTTCAAAATGTGCTTTTGGAAACTCTATTTTATTTTCATCTCATTTTTGCAAGATTATCTACGCACTTGGTCCTCAGGATAACCCTAAGTCAGCATCTAGCACTTTGTAAATGCCTCTCCATTCCATCATCTTGTTTACAAGCACAGTATACGTAGTATAATCATCTCTCTTACTATATGTGAATGTCCTCCTGATACAACAAGACACAAAAGGTGGTTTAAATCTTTATGAGCTATATAATTTGCACAAATATGAGCTCTTGCTCATGATGTACTCAACGAGTGGTTTTTCCAGTGCATAAGATAATCGCTTTTGCAAAAGGAATACTACCCCTACCTAGTAAGAACCTACAAGTCCAAGTCTATTTGCGACAGATATAAAATCAATATCAATCAAATGTCATATCACCATCTTTAAGTGCCTTTTACAAACATAATTTATATTTTGTATGATTCCCTAGATGCTACCTCTGGTACTACTCCACCATTTTGTATGTGCCGAATTTGGTATCTATTATATTGCAAGTACATTCATGCCATTTTTACTATAGCTATAGCCGTTTCATCCACAACTACTTTCTATAGCTAATGTTTTCAAATCTTTCATATCTATTTCCTATTATTAAATTTTGTAACTGTACTTTTAAAATCAAACATAACTCCTCAAAATAAAATATACTATTAGGAGAGCATACAAAGAAAGTACAAAATCAGGATGTATAGCTTTTATTTTTCTTTCCTCATAGTTTTTCTTATATTTTCGCTTCTAGTGTCAAACATATGTATTTGCACTATATTTGTGCTAAGATACGCACTGCTATATGGCATAGCAAAGAGTCTTATAAGTACTATTTTTAGAATTGTATATTTTTATTATTTATAATTTCTACTAGGTGAGCCATCCCATCACGGCAGTATACCTATCTTTGTGTATATATCAATATCTGACAATACATCTTTTGATTGACAAATACATCTTTAAAATTACCATCAAATGTTATATTGTACTTACCATCATATTTTTATAGGAATAACTAGTATTAAAGGCTGGTGTTATCAAAGTATAATCATCTTGCACCACTATATAATCTTTACCTTCACCCTCTTTCCCATAGAACCTATATAAATATTTTTAAATTTTTCTAGACTCATAATTAGAAATATTATTAGAATTATTGATATTGTCCACTGTATATGATTAACAACTCTTTTTCCATCTGCAGTGATATCCCCAAAAAGCAGTCTCATTTTTCCAATGAGTATCATTTCCAAAGTAAAAGAAGAAGTTAAATCATCTCTCTCTTTGAAATAATATTCGTTCAAATTAAGTGTAAGTACTCCTCTTTAAGACTTTTATAGAATCATTTGAATTTGTAGTAGAATAATCCAACAAACCTTTAGGAAAATTAATTGATGCTATAGGCATGTTTATTTGGTGGCATCACAAACAGAAAGTGTTGGGTCTGTTTTATTTCGTCAATTTTTCTATATTATTTACAGCCTTATCAGTTTATATTATTTTTCTTGAGAAACTATATAATAAAAGCACCTACCATACCTGTATACCTCGTCTTTGTTCCATTGCATCATCGTACTAAGATCCCCAATATGTAAACTAACCATACTTCTCAACAAAAATAATTTATAGAGTAAAGGTCTCTCTAAATCTCTTATCAAAACTAGCAAATTTTGTGTTTTAGATATATGTCTGTATCTATTATGTTTTACTTATAAATTTTGTATTATCTATTTTATCTACAAACATTAAATTAAAAGATAGCTTTGTAGCACCAAAAGAAATTCCAAAAATAGTAATACAAAATAAGAAATATAAAATGAAATCACTACTACCTCTAAAAGGTCAAAATATATAAAAGGATTAAAACTTCCCTTCTACTATATAACCGTGCATATAACAAGTAGTATTGCTGGAAATGATATTGCTAAATGTAACATATGTGCTATTTTCTTCCATCTGTTATAAATGCACGTCTTTCAAAATTAGCAAGCAGCGCTGTGATGATGATATTATGTGCTGTAATAATATCAAAATAATAAATATTCTTTTATAAAATAATTAGTGCTTGCCCATTTACTAAACCTCTATTTGTAAAAATTAAATATATTTATTATATAAATAAAGGCATCTTTTTATACTATCACTTCTATACCCATATAAAAAGTAACCACTACAATAGTATATATCCTACAAAAGCATATAAGGCATAGTACATCATCTATGGCTTTTGTTTGTATTTCATCTTAAACTCCTCTCAAAGACTAAAAATATAAAGTATAAAATTCAAAATACAAACGTCCAATTCGCTCACTGCTGTAAAGACCCGTAAGAGCACCATACTATAAACAAATTAGCTATTGTATATATAATTCCTTTTAGAGCCACCCACCAGAGGTATATACACAACAATCTTTAAACCAAGAAGGATAGTGTAATACGCCATCTGTCTCGAGAAATCAGTGCATAGAAGTTGCCTTGTGCGGATAATTGAAATCCAGGAAAAGTAAATCCTAACATCTTTCCTATACCTATTTGCCATATCAGAATGTCCTGAAAAATCAAAATATATTCGAGGCGTATATGATACAGCTCCTAAAATAAAGTGAAACGAACCACCTGCATCATATGGTTTCTAATGAAAATGCTCTATCTGACACTATAGCCATAGAATGCACATTAAACTTTCTTTGAAAGTCCATATACAATCTTTTTATTCCTGTATTTATACTTTTCTATATCAAATTTTCTACATCATGTAACTTTCTTTTGACTATATCACTATATCGTCACTATTCGCCCCTGCAACTAATTGTGGAAACAATACTTATATAAAGATGACAAAATTTATTATATATGTATCTATCGTAATCTGTCTTTTGGATTATTTTCTATCAAAATATATATCTAGTACACAAGATACTGTGAAAAGTAGAAATACCTATGAGGTAATGGTAAAGTAGTTGTGTATGTTTATAAAAGGTAATATATTTATGAGTATTTGTTACAAAATTTGCATATTTGAGAAATAATAGCCATAATTCCAAAATTTACAACAATTAGCCTGATGATTAGATATCTATATGCTGATAGTACACAGTTCTTGAATGGTCGCTTTCAATGAAGTGATATTGATATTATGGACAAAACCATAATGAAACTTAAAAATTGAGCTCCCTCTGTAGCATAAAACATTATACTTTCATCTGCGCAACACATATTTACCCAAAATATATTAGGTACCAAAGATAATATAAACCAAAAAATAGGCAAAAATATAAATAAAAAATAACACTTGCAAAATCAATCTAATTTCCATTAATTATTATATTTTAAACACAAAAAAAAAAAAAACCAACAACCACAAAAAACAAAAACACAAAAAACAACAAAAAAAAACACCACACCAACCACCACAAAACCAACAAAACAAAAACAATCTTATGTACGTGATAACATTATCTCGTCATACGCGTTCTTGGCACCCGACGCTTGTTTTGCTGGATGTCTTTTGCTGCTGCATATCCACACGTCCTAACATTCTTGAAAGTCCTTTATTCACCCTCTGCGAAAGCTATAAGTCTATCCATCATTTCAAAAATGGCATAACAGCACGTTCAGGCTCACCACCATTACCATTTAGTAATGCATCATCTCTTGTTTAGGTGTTGTTATAGGCCTACATTTTGCTTTCTTTTGTGTTGTCCATTTGCATCTCTTGTATTTCATCATAATCATAGATTATTTGAGAAGTTACATCTGCAGAATAATGCTGTCAGATACTGCTATTTTTCCGTTATCATTGACAAATTGCACTGGTTTTGAGTTCACTGTATTAGCTGCGTTTTTAGTTGTTTATTCAAATCATTTACTACAGCATTCATCACCTACTGATATTCACCGCTTAAGTTCACAGTAAAATATTAAAAGTAGCACCAGATGGATCTTTCAACTGTTATTTTTCATATTTTCTTCTAGTTTATGAGTTTTCACTATCCTCTGCTTGAGCATCTGGTTCCTCTGCCTTCTGCTTTGTATAAATTAGTATTTGAATCCATCTTTGGATTAGTAGTAAATTCATTTGGTAATTTATATTTTTTAGATTTATAGTAACTGTTCCATTTGAAAACTTAACTCTTATCACTCACTAGCATCATCTGGTAATCCTTCAAAATAAACTTTTATTTGATTTTACTTTTGTACCAAAATGTGACATTACCAACATACTTGTACTCTGACATGTGTTATATCTGCTCTTTGACCTACACCTATATTATAATCTATCTGTCACATCTAAGTCCCAGCAAGATCTCAAATTTTATTAGAGTGTCGGTTTTTCATCTAAAACTTTCCGAATCAGTTTTCAACCCTGAGAGACTGATATCTTCCCATATAGTCATCATTACCTACCTACATTATTGGCTGATTTTTAAGTTCCTCATACTCTGATTTTATTATTTTTGTTTATCTTCACGTCTTTAATGTTCCACTAGACACTTGTACAGCTGTAAGCTCTCTTACTCTTTTTATTATAGATGATAGAGTTCTTAAAGAATCATCTGTCGAGATGTCAAGAGTATACAGCTGCGTCTGAGATCGGCTCATAAGTTTCTACTAACTCTCTTAACCCGTTACCTGTCCTCATAGCTCTTACCTACTCTTATAGGATCATCTGAAGGTCATGTGAAGAAGTCACACTGTCTGTCATATTATTGTTATATTCATTCATTTTTCTAAGTTTAAATATTGATCCCTAAGAGTTCTTGCTATCTGCATAGATTGAGTTCATTCTTACCATAAACATATCTCCTTTTTACTATAATCCCATTTCCACCATTCTATTTTATTATTACATCTATCATTTTCATCTGCTGTTGTTAATCATCACTAGCTGGACGCATTATATGCATCTTGAAACTTTTATCATATTTGTAAGCTAACTGCATTCTCACTAACTGAAGTTACTTCCCATTCTTGCTGTATCAGCTTCTAATACCAATGAAACCCTCTACATTATATGCATCCTTTTGACTTCTTTTGTCATCTACACTCAGTGTAGCGAGATATAAGTGATTTTACAGAGATCCTTCTGGTCTGCAGTACTAAAATCTAAAGTTTTTCTGGTGATCCTGTATTTGGACAATCGCTTTGTTTTTATATCCATTTTTAATCCTGAGTTTCTAAGATTATACATAGCAAAAAGTTCCTGTTATCACTTTGCATCTTTTCAAGACCTCATAGCTACACTTTCAAGATTATTTACATATCTGCATTTACTGGCCATATTTCTAGCATCTAATATACTAGATACACCTGATATTTCAAAAAGTCCTTGCCTTGTTCACCATTTCTATCAATTCCATTTCTATGGACTTCATTTTACTTTTGCAAAAAGATTTTGTAAATGTATTTATAACTTACATAATATGGTATTCCACGAACATCATTATTCATAGCAGGGTTCCAAAACTATCTCTTTGTTGCAACAAAGATCCTAGCTTGCCACCTCACTTTATCATGTCTATTCTTTCGCCATCTCCCCAAACAACAGCTCTTGTTACTAAATTTTTAAATCCTCACTTTTTGGGTTATCATATTTTGAGCCACTCATATAATGGATGATCTTGTTTTCTCTTAACTCTATCTTACTTTACTTTTTCGTGATTTTACTACAGTATGACCGGCTATTTCTACTTGCAAAGTTTCAGATTTTCTACCATCTTTATCTATATATACAGGTCTATTTATTCTTATCTCTGCAACTTCTGATAGTTCATCTAATAATAAGTTTCTTCTATCTCTTAAATCATTTGCCACCGCCGCCGTATTCAGCTTCTAATATTTTTGTATTGAGATTTGCTATTTGTTCAAGATTATTATTTATCTATTTATAGTAGTGAGTTATATTCATCAGTATCTGATATAGTTTTTCAAATCTAGATAAGTAGTGTTTAGATATCTAGTAAGTGTAAGAGAGTTCTACAAAGTTTTGCTTTTGCTGTAGGATCTTCCGAGTTTTTTATAACCTCGTCCATAGATGCAAAAATTATTTAAAGTACTTGTTATACTGTTTGATTTTGCCTCAAATATATTTTCTACTTGAGATAATATTGTGTGTGTCTTCTTCCCAGTATCCTCCCATTTTTCAGTTCTAAATTTTATATCTAATAATTCATCTCTTATTTTGTACTATATTGTCCATTTTTACACCAGTTCCTAGCCATCTTCCATTTTCTATAGATGTGGATCTGCTGTTACTTTGATTAGATTCTTTGTCTTGTATATCCTTCTGTGTGTTTTGGTATGGCTATATTGTGTCCTGACTGCACGTCTAGTGATCTTTGTGCTGCAGACCACTAACAGAAGCAGTGAAACCTGCAAATGTTGATCTTGGCATATTTTATCTCCTTTAATTATTAATACTTGCTGTCAAAGCACGATATATCTACTTTTATCATTTCCATAATGTTGTATTTTGTATTTGAACACGTGGGTACTTCCCATCACCACGTATTGGATGCTGTTTTGCTCTTTCTATTTGCTCTAATATAAAAGACATCAACATATGATGTTTATATCATTTTATTCTTTAATATTTCTAGTATACTGTAACTCCTCTGCTATCAGATTAATCCTTACTGACATCCTGTGGTCCCTTATCTCCTAGTAAATTTGACAGATTATCTATTTTATATCTTTTTCTAGTAATTTTATCTGCATATCTCTATCTAGTGTTATCCGTCCTCGTACACATTCTTCTTCTTTATTTGTTAACTGACATTATATGCTACATCATGTATTGCTCTGTCTTTTCAATCAGCTATTTGTATAAGTTGTTTTGGTCATGCTCAACTGTTGCGTAGGCAGTCTTTTATATCGCTATAAAATTGACTCATATCTGATCTCCTAAAGGCATATTATTAAAAATTAATCTCTCCCAATATTAACATAGTCTCAGCTTTACATTATCTGAGTCTACTTTATAAGTCCCATTTTCTGTTGTATACTTTCTGCTCCAGCTCTTACATCTTCCAGAATAGTTTTTCCATTAAATGCAAAATCTTTTCCTGTTTGAATATGTTGCTACATCTACATTCATGCACTTCCAGTTTCATAGGCATTAACTTTGATTTTACTTTATAGCTTTTTGTATACACACCTTATGTAAAGAAGTTCCATTTATTAACTATTATCCTCCATTTTACTTTTGTAATTACTATATCGTACCATATAATTTTTATGTAATTTTATAAAATTATTTTTATATATTTAAAAAGTAGTCAGATATTTCCAACTTCTTTTTAATGGTATTTTATTTATCTCTAAAATATGCTACTATTTTGTGATTCTTGTATAGATTTTTGCATATCTTCTCCCATACTTTGTAAGCTGCAAGCTCTACTTTTATCAATTTCACATAGTTTTCTGATTTTTATAGGTTTACCACAACTCTTGCATTTTTATTATACTAGTAGCCTCATCTCTACTACCTCTAATCTGTCTTGTCTAAGCAATTTTTAGATATTGTGGCTTCTTCTACACCTGTTTCTTCAGATACCACTTTTATATCTGACTGGATGAAATCATATAGATAGTCTCTACTAAAATCATCATCTACTTTTTCTCAGAACATCTTTTGCATAGTTTCTCTCCATGAATCCGAATGAACGCTCACATTCTACACAAGTATTTAACTCCATATATATTCTCTCATTTTTATTTAGTTATTTATACCAAAAACAAAATTTTTATTCAACTACTTTTTATTTAATTTTAATTTTTATATGTTTTGATTATAAATTGTATATACATATACACAATCCATCTCATATGATTTATTATACCTGTAGTTTAAATAATTAAAACTAAATTTATCAAATTTTAAATTAATTTTTAGAGTATAATTGATAACATTGAGGTAGATATAAATATTATTTTTATAAAAATTTGAAAAGGAGATAGTGTATGAAGAAAAATTATTTTTCTGTATTTTGCAATACTTGTATTTTTCAATATCTTTTATAAATCTTTGCAATGACACTACAAATACAAATTATAAAGACAATAACATACATACTAAAATCTAATAATGATGACATAAAAGATTATACAAAAAGAGATGGAGATAATAATAATCTCAAAAACAATAAAAAGTTGAAGAAAATAAATCATATACATCGAAAAGATGAAGTAGCATTATATATATATATAAATTTAAAAATTACCATCTAATTTTATAACTAAATCTGAAGCTACCTCGGTTGGGATAGTTCAAAGAAATCTTGATGAAATAGCAAAAGGGAAAAAAGTATAGGTAGTGATAAATTTTCAAATGAGAAAAATACTTCCTACAGATAGAAAGTATATAGAATGCCTGATATAGATTATAATGGTGGTTTTAGAGGTAGCAAACTAATAGTATTTATCAAATGATTCTCTAATATATTATACGAGGATCACTATAAGACATTTACTTTACTATGGAGATGAAAATAAATGAAAACAATAAAATTAGACTGTATGATAGACAAAAATACTACACACAAATATTTCAAAATGATTCAATTACCTGATTATTATGGTAATAATTTGATTCTCTTTTTGATTGCCTTTAGTGATGATGAAATATATATACTTTTAGAAAATTATGACTAATTGAAAGTCTTGCTTGAATATGGATATAGTATAATAGAACTTTTGAAGATTTACAAACAGAATATGAAAACTATAATTTCATAAAGCTAGTCTTTGCAGTTAGTCCTTTTACTCTAATTAAAATATTTATTTACTCAGATACTAGTATTTATTCTTGCCATCAGCCTTACCTTTGTCTCTTTGGCACAAGTATACCGATGCTCTTACCCATATCTTTTGAAGAACTATGCACCTGTTTTATCTATTGCCTCTTTTGTAAGTACTCTTAATTCATCATCAGTCAGTGTTTTGGTAGACAAGATAACAAAACTTGAATTTCTTCTTCTGTTTGGCTCATCAAATCATCTCTGCCGGCTGAACTCTTCAAGAGCATCATTCTTTGTTTGCATCTGTTTAGATATTATATCTAAAACAGCATCGTAATTCCTACTCTCCATCGACTTCTTTTGCTTTAAATTGCGGCGCGAATTAGAGTAACAACCGATGACCTGCTCTTTATTTTCTGCGCTGCGATCCTTTGGAGATCATTGGTCAATTGTTCTTTGAGATTCATTTCATTCACCCCATTAATTTCCACTATTTATAAAAATTAATTATCTCACTTTTCTTTCTTGCTGCTTCGCTCTTTTCTTTCTACACTTGGTTTGTCATAGTGTTCTCTCTTTCTAACTTCTGAGCATTACCTCCAGATAAAGCACATTGTCTGTAAATCTAAAAGCACTATCTAACGTTTCATTTTCTTTAACTTAATTTCAGTCTGCCATCTTCTTCCTCTCAATTAAAACAGAATTAGCAGATATGAAGAAGCCCTATAATAAAATTTTAATACTCACTTATTATATAAATCAAACTTAGATTTTTCAAGCACTATTTTATATTACTTTATCCATCAAATATTGCTCAAAATATAAACATATAATATGATTAAAATATTATTAAATCCTATATAACCTACCATTTAAAATATGAAATTAATTTCTTTTATCCATATCTATTTTATTTGTAAATAAGTTCAAATTATGATATAATCAGAAAAGATAAAGATTTGGAGTGATATTATGGAAAAATAAAATACTAGGTGTTAATATAGATAAGTAGATATGAAAGAAGCCACAAATAGGATTGTGCGCAATAGATAATGAAAAAGTTCTTGTTGTAACACCAAAATGCAGAAATAGTTGTAAATACGGGTGAAAATAAATCTCTTTTTGATATTATAAAGACTGATATAGTAGTCCTGATGGCATGGGTATAGTAATGGCATCAAAAATACTATCTAATCCCCTTAGTGAAAGAGTAATGGAATAGACCTCATGGAAAGTCTATTAAAATATTTGCAACGAAAATATCTATGTTTGATATGCAAAAGATGGTATGCTTTCAGTAAGGCTGCTGAAAATATAAAAAGAAAATATCCAAAACCCTTGGAAATAGCTGTGCACACATGGGTATTACAAGGTATACATAGTGGACATAAAGGACATGAAGATGAACTAGATGTTATAAAAACAGATAAATACGTAAATCCCTGATATGAGTTTTTGTAGCTTTTGATCTCCTAAAACGAGAATTCTTTATAGACGCATATAAGGACAAAATAAATTCAAAAGTTTTATAGGTGTTGGCTGCTCTGACGCATACTCTGGCGTACTCGATGAGCACAAAATTTATCAAAAACACGGCATAGAGTGGTATATAGAGTTGTAAAAGAACCTTCTAGAATAAAACGACCAGGCGCTACCACTTTTGTTGTAGCAAGTTGTTGAATAAAGATAAAACAAAATTTTACTAAATAAGGAAAAATATGAAAAATATTTCGATTTTAGGATTCACTGGTTCTCTAGGTACTCAATCTAGATATAATAAGAGAAAAGATGACTTCAGTGCTTACTATGGTGCAAAACAACATGACTAGATTTCATTGCTAGAACAAATGACAGATTTAGAACTCAAAATTGCATGTGTTCAACGATAAACTCTATGAAGACACTGGAAAAGATTGATAGATAAATAGATGATAAGATACGCTAGAAGTGTGTGAACATGGATGGCCTTGTGCCAAGTAGCTTCTTGCAAAACACACTGACGCTACCTTGCACTTGTGTGGTTGATGAGTGGGCTTAATTCCAACGTAAAAGCTATAGAAAATAAGAAATAGATATAGCACTTGCAAACAAGGAAACTTCTAGTAGCTGTAGCGGCGATATGATGGTGCATGAACACGCAAGTAAGAAAAATATTGTGAAGAAATATTACCGTAGATTCTGAACATGGTGCCATATATCAATGCACTTGTAGGTGAGAAAACACAGTGAAATCACATCTGATCATAACAGCTTCTGGTGGCGCACTTTGGGGATCAAAAAGATGAAATAATGAATAAAAAGCCAGTGACGACAGTAGCATCCGAAATTGGTCTGTGTGCAAAAATAACTCATAGACTCTGCTACTCTCTTATGAATAAAAGGACTTGAAACAATAGAAGCTCAACACCATCTTTTAATGTCAAATTAGAAAATATAAAGATATATATTCCACAAAACAATCTCTTATACACTCTATGGATGCAGATTTAAAGATAATTTTATAAAGTCTCAAATATCTATACCTGATGCAGGATATGGTGCTATTTCTATATGAATACCCTAATAGAGTAAAAGTATAATGGTGAGCTAGATGGTAAAGTATGATCTTTTGAAAAATGTGGATGAAGATATCTTTTTCCTGCGTGCACAAAATTAGCTTAAAGATTCTCTAAAAGCTGGTGGTACAGCTATGTGTAATATAAAATGCCAGCAATGAAAGAGCTAGATATACCTGCCTTTCAAAACAAGATAAAATTTTTACGACATATCTGCACATAGTACAAAATGCAGTAGATTTCACATAAATTTATAGCTAATCCTACTCTTGATGAAATATCTAGAAGCAGAGGAAACTAGCAAAAGAAAATATGTACAAACTGATCTAAAGAGTTTACATAATATGGTTTCCATTATCTGTAAATATATGCTATGATGGCTGGTACTATATTACATATATGTTTGATAAAAATAAACTGCTCGAAGTAATATTTTATATCACATATGCTCTTTAAATATTAATAATTTTATGAAATTGTTACATTTTATAGTAAGAGGATTAAATTATTTGGAGATGTATGGAACATACACAAACAAATGCAAAGACCATAGGTAGTGTAGCAAAATAGATTGGAGTATACTTATTATAGTATATATATCTTTGTGTATTGTATACTGATGATATCAAATAGTTCTGTTCAAGGTCAAATATTAAATAACAGTTCTACGCACACTTTTTACAAATGTATATATGTATTCTCAGGGTACCATGGCCCTTATAATGAGTATCTAGTCAGGAATTATCGTACATATATGTATTTTAATCTATTTATTAATATAGTTTTATTAGTGCTTACTCTTTCACCTCCTTGGGAGTTACTCGAAATGATGCTCAAAGATGGATAGGTGCTGGTAATTTTCATTACAAACATCAGACTTTACAAAAATAGCAATGATAATAACTACAGCTTTTTCTATAGATAAAATACCGTGAAAAATATCTACTTTAGATAAACTTTTGTTTCTGTTTGCGCTTTAGTTCTTCCATTGCTTATAATAAAACAACCTTCATTTTCTGCATGCGATGACTATAGCTCTTTACCAATATACTCATGCTATAGGTAGGTATGAGTATGTTTGTTATTTTCTTGGTCTTTTAGTAGGTGGAATTTTAGCCTTTTATTTTGGATTCTTATAGCACCATGCAAGTGAAAAGAGGGCTTACTTACTTACTTTCAAATCTGTTTTCGATCCAAAATGGGCGCGCTGGGCAAGGGATAATAATACTCTTTTATGCCATATCTTCTGGTGGACTTGTGCGTGGTTTGTGAAAAAGCACTACATACTTTTTATATCATCAAACCTTCAAAATGATTTTATATTCGCTGTTATAGCTGAGGAACCTGGGGCCTTAACCCAATAGGAGTAGTGTTAATAATTTTGTATATGTTGTTTTAATATTTAAAATTTTGGGTATCTCTTTGATTATAGATGATATTTTTGCAAAATGTTTGAACCCACTTGGAACAGCATTACAGACAGGTGTACAGGTAGCATTAAATATTGGTGTAGCTGCTGGGACTTCTAGCAAATACAGGTGCTGGCCTTCCCTTTTTATAAGTTATGGAGGTACATCTGCTGTTATTACAAGTTCCTTATTGGCGTTTTGGTATTAGTGGCAATGTATCAAAACATAGAAAAGTTACTATAAAAGAAAAATAAAAGCATGAGACTTAGAAGGATAATTAATTATGCGAAAACTCATAGTTTGGTGGTGGGTGGTACAAGGGCGGAGCATGGCAGTACTCTCCTGCCCGTATCTATAGTGCAGATTATTTTGTATCACTGAAATGAAATACTAGATGTATGTCTAGAGGAAATAGGAAAATACGGCGTCGAAAACATTATAGTATCCTGAAGCTACGGATATAGATTTGAAACTATAGACATAAAAAGGCTTTTGCAAAGATATAGTAGAAACACGAAAAGAGTATGGTAGCCTATATCTAGGCATGATACGAAATGAGAAAATAATATCTAAAGAAAAACCTGGACCTTGTAATTGGAAACAGGCGGAGATGAGAAGTGGACCTGTAGTGGCCAGATAGCATCTCTTATGGGAGGTAAAGAAACTGCCGCGCCGCGGAACAAGATAATGTACTGATGGGTGTAATGAGGCAATAGATACTGTCGAAAGTAGCCGATTACATGCTTCATGGATTTGCAAGAATCTACAAAAAGATATAATTTGGATGCCATATGTATCCGGCAATCCTATAAGAAGATCAAAATTTTTCTCACCAAAAGTGAATATTGCAGATTCTTTCTTATCAAAATGACGAAAATAATACTTTCAGTAGAGTGATCAGGTGGTTGAAAATCTAGACAATTCTATATTTTGCATCTATTGCACAAAACCATAATATCCGACTTGCTGCATCGTAATGATGGAAAGACTACTATAGATGATATGAAAGATATACAGGAAATGGATTATGAAAAATTTGAACTATTTCCGTATTTGTTGGAGAATAGCTCGTATTACATTTGTGCTTGCGATATAAGTGATACGTTCATCTGGTGCTAGTACTTTATCAGAAGTAACTTATGCAGGAAAACCAATAATAGCTTTGCCAAAGGCATATACAGTTGAAAATCATCAAGAACACAATGCAAAATGATACAAGATAACGTGCGCGGTTATTATATATAAAGAACAGAGGTTAAATTCTGACATACCTATATGCAGCATACCTCCGGGATGTGTGCGGAAGGATGATAAACATAAACAAAATGTCCATAAATGGCAGTAAAACTTTATATTAAAGATGCTTTAGTGAAAATAATTTATAACACCGCCAATGAAATAAGGAATATCTGATGATAATTAGAGGGTAATGCAAGCTTTTCACTATCTCACATTTTTATCGCATATACCTGTTTTCTATCTTTTCAGGAAAATATTTCTAAAGTAAATATAATACAACATGTATGATACTTCATTCTCTTCGCAAAATGAAATAATATACAACAATGCAAAAATAGATATGACAAAATATATATCTTTTAAATTCCAACGAAATCCAAAAGAAAATATAGAAAGTAAGAGACCTATGAGTGTGACATGTAGAAAAATTTCCGAGAGAACATGACTATTTTTATAACAGAAAAGAACGCTGTAGCCAGCATACCTGTATAAAGGCGTGGTATGTGTTATGTATATTATAGATGAAAATGCTGCAAGGCTATAAAAATAGCACAAGATATAAAAATGTGGAGCTCATCTTAAAGGTATAGATATAAAGGTCGTAAATTTGCAAAGATATTACACAAACAGAACTGGTAGCGTTAAGACAAACTGATAATTCAAACGAGTGAAAACTCGAGTGATCAATAGGAAATCTAAATTAAAAATTTATAAACACAAATATCTGCATTAAATCAGACATATATATATAGTGGAATTACTAGATGACATAGAACTTGACACCACTAGTGGTATATTAATAAAGTTTAGAGAGATAAATAAGGAGCGAATATAAACGTAAACTGCTTAACAAAATACTACATAGGTTACGACAACAAAGTGCAGTTGAGGGACTATGAATGTAAGGATAATATGATCCTGTCTACTATTAATATTAATTTATAAAATTGCAGTTTAAAAATATTGAAAATGTATCTATTTGCAGTTTTCGTCAAAAATATATTACAATTCAATCTAGTGAAATATTTAAAATACTATGCTTAGCTGTTAAACTATATATGTGTATATCATTGTGATAGCTTGAATAGATTTTGGATGGTGCTGGAGTTTCGAAACAGTAAAAGCTTAGTGCAGATAGAAGAATAGTATGGTAGGAGGTGTAGGCGGTGGCGGCGGTAATGCTGTAAACAGAATGGTAGAAGATGGCATAGATGGTGTAGAATATGTAGCGCAACATCTGACAAATCGTCAAGCGCTTAGTTAGCAGTACACTTGCACAGAAACGAAAATAACAACTTGGTGAAAAGCCTACAGGTGGCACAGGAGCTGTGCGAAAACGACTGAAATAGAGTGAGAAAAGCTGCCGAAGAAAGTTATGATGGAGATGTTAAAGAGCATAGGCTCTGATAAGGATGTGCTTGTAACGTGCTGGCATGTGGGAGGAGGCACTGCACGCAGTTTGCCACTCCTGTAGCAGTCTCAAAGAAGGAAAGAAGCGATGCCCAGGTCATTAGCTAGGCATAGTTACTACTCCTTTTAGTTTACAAATGCTTAAGAGAAACAGCTGAAAAAGGTTTAGAAGAACTGAAAAATATCTTGATGCAGCCAATAGTGATAACTTCCATTGATAAAATACTGGACAAATATCTCCAAAGGTACTACATGGAACTTGCATTTTAAAGAGGGGTAAACTGAAGTACTAGGTGTAAAAGGAATAGTAGCATGAGAATCAGGAAGGTAAGGATGCCACTTATATGACTTTGCGACGTTCAAAGCTGTTATAGAAAAGAGTACCATGGTTCGTCGTGGCGTCTGTCATATGATTTGCGTCATTTGCTAAAGGCGAAATAGAGCTCTTTGATGCTGCAAAATCTGCCTAACATCTCCTCTTCTTGCAGAAACATCTATAAGCAAAGCTAAAATGCTAATGTAAGCAACATACTAACTTGGCCAGATGAGTCTGCCAGTTACAAGAAGACCTGGATCAATGGTAACCCCACAATTGAAAGCAAATAGGAGAATGTAAATGAGGTTTTCGCATGTCCTTACATACATAGCAGGTTTATACTTTTGATGTGATGAGTATGGAAGAAAGAGTCATCTGTAATAGTAACTTAAGCTACTGGTATAGAGAAAGAAGACGGTATGCAAATGACGTCAGGTCAAAAGTGTTTCTCAAAGAATCAGAAAACTTTCATTAGTTCCAACACAACCTCAATAGTAACTCAGACTCAAAAGCTCTAGGACTCTATTTGCACTACAGGTGCTATCTGCAAGATAGAGAAAATTAAACCTGCTAAGATCTTCTAATTGTGGTCCTGATATGCCCGATTTTTAAAAGCAGCCAGAAAACAGATCATGTAAGTGTCCTTACCAACAAAGTGCGCAGTGAAAATAGTGAAGTGATGGACTCAGAGATAGTAGAAGAGGAAAATGCCATAAAAAGAAGACGTGGTGTGAAAGTTGTAAAAGCGATTTGGCACCCCTGAGATGGTACGTGACACTATGGTCGTAGCTCATCAAAAAGATGGTGCGAAAAGAATCTGATGAGCAGATACTAGAGGTAGTGAATAATGCGCTCCCCACAGAGGCCAGGCAACACTCAGACTAAAATGCAAGAGATTTGGACAGATGCGCAGAAACTACAAGTGATGAACTCTATGGAGCGAGAGACAGCTTCCTAGGGCACTTAGGAGAGCTAGTAATCTCAAGACCTGAGAAACTAGATGACGTAAGCTATACAAGACGCAGCATCTGTAGTATAGGGTTACAATTATGGAAAGACTGGATATGAGCTGTGAAGAGTTAAACTTCTGCACTTGATGACGATAATTTGGCTAAATATTATTACATTAAACAGGCAGCCCTGGTAAATATATGTAAGACTCAATCTCTTACACAAAAATTTTGAACGAGAGCATTTTATATATCCCAGGTACTGAGGAGAGCTAAATATGGAGTTAAGTAAAAGATTTTCAAGTACATGTAACTGTCACAAAGATAGGTCTCTGTTACGGAAAGAATTAAGAAATACAAAGGGCGATATACTTATCTCTATAAATTCTCAAAAAGTAGAAGATACGTAGAGTATCAGTATCTTTATAGCAGAAGATTATATAGAGCTTGAAATTCAAAACAAAATCAGGTGAAATTGTTATTTCATGAAATAGATAAAGATCTAGATGAAGAGCTAGGTATAGAATTTGAAAATCAATAACAAATTCCGTACAAACTTATGAAAATAAATGTATGTTTTGTTTTATAGATCAATCTACCAAAATGGTATGAGAAAAACTTTTATATATAAAAGATGATGACCTCTAGATTATCATTTGCAAGGTAATTTATAACCATATTTAGTATGGGACAAAAAGAGCTTGATAAAATGATATCACCACATATCTCCTGTAAATATATCGTCCACACTATCTGATAGTAACCTCAAGAGTAAAAATGCTTAAAAATAAAGCAACGGACAATATACTAGATGACAATACTAAAAATGCAAATATAGATGTGAATGCTCAAATGAGTGTCAATTCTAACGTAAATGATAAAGAAAATCTTGAAAAACTCAAATGACTTGGAAAAACTTCATCCAAATCTGCAGAAAGTATCGCATAGTACCTATAGACACAAAATATAGAGATAATCCAGAAAAAGTTGATATATTCGATAGTTCTATTGAACTTATAAAACAAATAGAAAAATTCCAAAAATTATCTACAAAAATCTTAAAACAGATTCGTATCTGATGAATTTTATGTAATGATCTGGAATAGAAACATACGCTGAAAATCTGAAAAAGGATATAAACAGCTTGAAAATGGTGTAGGATTGAATGACAAAGCAAGAATTTGAATATAATAAAGAGTTACATATGAGATAAAAGAACTATTTCAATAGCCACAGGAACATCAGCATATGATTTTATCGAAAGAACTCAAATAATATCAGCTAATCAGTTTCAAAACAGTTGAAATTAGTGTATATAAAGACTAGAAAATGATCAGCAGAACTGTAACTGTAACAGTCTTGTAGCAGCAACAGATATGCCTAAATCAATTAGCAGGAAAAACCTGAGATAAACTATCTGTGTACAAAAGTCATCTATCAAAATCTGACGAGGACATATTTTGATTCGTATGCGATCATTAAAGATTTTGAGCTTAAAAACTCGGCACTAGTGAGGCAGTAGATGTAGACGGATAGTAGTTTGTCAAAAATGTACTGGATATATAGGAGATATGATACAAAATTACAGCTATGGGATAAATGAAGAAATCAATAAAAGATTTAGAATATTTTTAGAAATTATTATAAAGTGGATAATGCTCTATCAAGAATACAGGAGCCAAAAAGTTTTTATTATGGTGTAGGTATATGGGAACAAGCTCCATATGCATTATTAAATGGACAAAAATATATGTGCTGTAGGTACAAAAGCTACAGGGATATACTAGCAGATAACTCTTGCATACGCATTTTCAAGACCAAAAATGGACTATATCTATTTCACAAACTTTATAGACGCTGATGATCCATAGGAGTGAGATACTATAAAAATGGTGAAGTTACATTTTAGAAATGGCTCTATAACAGATTGCTAGTGTGTATGGTGGTTTTGTGGCATTCTTGATGAAATTATTATGGCAAAAATGATGCTATCTCTGTTCTTTATTCGGCACTAGACTATAGAAGAGTAATAGATATATCAGGATACAGTAGATATTAGAACCTACAAGATCTCATTGCTACTATGAATTACGGGTATTTTTGGGAACAAAAGAACTCAACGAAGCTCTTGTTTCAAGATTTGCAGTAATACAAATGCCGGATATAAACAAAAGAAATGATACTTAGAAATACTATTAGGTAGTTTTGATAATGTAAATAAAGATAGCCTCAAAAACTATTCTCAGAAATATTTATAGATTTACAAGAAAAAGCAAAAATGGTCAAATATCATCAAAAATCAGTAGATTTAAGAGGTGTGATAAACGCAATATCACTTATAGGCTATGAATCCAAAACAAAGTCTATAAATATGTGTATTTCAAATAAAGTTTTTGATGAGTATGAGAAAAGAAAATAGCACAAGACCTTATAACATTAAATTGCTTAGAAAAATAATATTGTAGTGTGTTATGAATAATCTATCATATATTTGACAAAAAGAGAATATCAAATATAGTTTGGACTATAACGAAAAAGTATGGTTAAGGAATTAGATTTTTCGTTAATACAAGAAGATTATTTTTGACTATGATATAGTGTATAATTCCTATATAATAGGTAGCTTTATAAGCTAATATTCTTGACTATACAATGATACTTTGATTTATCAATCTTGCAAAAAGTAAAATAAATAAAATAAAGAACTATTAACATATTTTTATGTGTGATAGAAACTAGTTGCGTTACAAAAATACTCAATTTATAGAAAATATATATATAAGGCAGGTACAACTATAAAAAATATTAAAAGTGCTAAATACAGGGAAAAAGTTTAAAAGATAAGTTATATAATATAGTTAAGACTAGCATATTATGATGAATATCTTTGGAAATACTATGATATACCCAAATAGTATCAAACAAATAATAAAAAGCATACAAAAATCTAAAAATATTAATGATACTATAAGTTTTATAGATACTTAAAGAATTAGCTAGATGTATATTTTTAAAGGGCTGAAGAAGAAAGTATAAACGACAAGTAAAGATGCTGACACAAACAAAAATCTTAGTCATATAAAACAAACTCAAATAAGTATATTGCACAATATCTAAACTATACAAGAGTTTTTGACAATTACACATCATCAGAATTCAATCCAGAAATGAAAGTGCAATGAGAAAAATCTATCTACCGACTTTCATCTACAATGGACGAAAACAAGCAGGACGAGCTACAAAGAAGAAGATGGTTTCATAAAAATGGAACATACTTTTACGGTGAGACATATACTCATAAATTATCTATATTAGAAAACACTGTCACGGTATACACTCAGGATACAAAGTCTATTTTTACTGATGAGCGATATAGACTCTATACATACAGAAAAATCAAATACTAGAAGAACATAAAAAGAAATGAGTACGAATATGCAATGTACAAACAAAATACACATACGAAATTCTATAGAAAAATCAAATCCATAATAAGACAAAGTATGAAATTTGAAGAAAAATTGAGAATAAAAATCTTTTAGTGGAAATATAGACACTGAAATATAAATATAGAGCAGAAAAATAGATGATTATAAGATATTTAATAAAGAAAACGACGTGATGAGATAAAATTTTGGTAGATATAGTGATACGACTCTGAGTGCATCACTACTGACAAACAAAGCAAATTATCAGTACAAGCATGTATGAGTATCAAGAGCATTAGAAGAACTAGGGTATCAAAAACTCTGTTAAAACATTTTAATAGTTTTATGGATTTCACAGCATAATAAAAATATTAAAAATTATGAAGAAGATAGTTGCGAAAAATGTTTTGATTATTTTTGTCAGTAGTGGTAATAGAGATGGACCTAGCTATAGATGTAATGGATGCTATGGAATGAGCCTATGCGAGAATACATGATGATAGTATTCACAGACGCTAGACCTTACTGATGCACAAGCAATGCACAAAATAGGTGTCAAAGCTAAAAAGCCATATCGAAGGTGATATGGCGATGAGACTGCTAGATATATATGAAAAATTAAAGACATATAAAATTATGTGATATTCGGACAGATAGATATAAAAGTAATCAGATTATATATATGGTACGACTTTTTACATCAGTCGATATGGACAATTTTTCAAATAAAGTCGTAGATTTATAAGTGATTATATATCTACTTTTTATGAATAGTTTAGTGTATAGATTAAAACTATACTTTTAAAGATATCATCCAAAACATATCTGACAGTCTCATTATTCATATCGAATGTATATTGACGTTTTCATTACATTCCCTGGATGATTTTCACGAGCGTGGTTGTGCTACAAATTCCCACTTTCAAAATGTGAGGTATTTTACATAACAAGAAAACGCATGCTTCCTAGAATATTCTGTAGATAGTGGTTTTACACCACTAGGTCTCTAAGACTTCCATTTTATGCTAATCTCAAATTACCATTACCATAACCAATTTCATCACACTAACATAAATATTTTATTATGATCTACAGACGTTTTGCTCTCCATTTATTTCTTCCACCTCCATCTTCTGAATTGGATAACATCTAGCTATATCAGTTACCGGGTGGTGCTGGAGCTGCATAAACACTGGGACACAGCTGCTGCTGAAAAGTAAAATATTATGATACAATAATATTGCAAATCTATACTTTGACATAAAAATACCTCCAAAATATTATTGAAAGAATAAACATGCTCTGATACTATCATATAGTTTATTTTTGCTACTATTTATTGGAAATTTTAAAATTTTAGAGGGATTTTATGAAAAGTCATCTGCACTAAATAGCAACTATTTTACCACTCTACTACAGAGCAATGTCAATCTGAAAAATGAAAAGATATTTACATCTATCAGATGATATTAGTAAGTCATATAGATTACACGTATCAAGATATCGAAAAATTAAAGGAGCTGATGGACAGATAAGAGAAAATGGGAAACACTTTAAAATATAAAATTATTCACTAGTGAGGCAAAGCGTTTTGGACAGTTATCATCAAAATACAATTTATAATAGTATTAATGGTAAAGCATCTGAACTATAAAGAGCTCTATCTAGTGTATTGCCTCCTGAGGAGATGACACAGCTTTTAGGTCTTGTTTGTATGTCTATGTACGGAGAATAACGTGCGCAAACAAAAATTTAATATGAGTAATTATATAGATGAAACATATAAGCATAGTCTAGATTATATAAATGCGTATGAAACCGAAGAGGAAAAACACAGATCAGAAACACTTGAATATTTATTAGGTGCAAATGGATGCAGACTAGAAAAACTATTAAAAACTAATAAATTTTAAATAGAAATTTTTTAATAGATAATAAATCTTCTTATAATAGCTATAGAAAAAGATATTGAGAAAAATCATACCTCAGAACAAAACGAAGATAATTTTAAAGCATTCAACAAATTATATATAAAATCAATTGGACAAAAACTCATATAATAGTGAAGAAGAGTATTTGAAAATTTCTTTAAGAATATAGATAAAACTATACTAAAAGATAGTAGATTAGTCATATAACCTCTATCTTTTTATTTTTACTATATGCAATTTATTGTGATCTCTGCTACTGCTCTTCTAGGTTCTACTTTTGCTATTGTATATAGTAATTGATATTTGACTCTAGGCTTTTCTCCTTCTGTTTTGCCACTATTTTAGCTAGATGACAGTGTTGCATCTTTACCCTTCAACTATCTTTCTTCCTTTGCAGATTTTAGAGCATCTTCTATTATAGCGTCTATATATTTTCATCATGAATATTCATCAGGTATGGTTCGTTACTAATACTCCACCTTTTAAACCTAACTCATCTTTTGCAAATAGTTGTATGTTTGCTTTGTAGTATCTCTGCTGATAAGTTTAGCGCCTTTTAGCATGTGATGTGTAGTATAAATGCCGAAGATATTTTGTGTAATCCGTCATCTAGGTACACCTTTTTGTTCTCAGGTATTTCCAAGCCCATTTGGTAAACTCTGACATGGCTCCGCCTCAAACGTCACATATAACAGTAACATATTAGTCATTCCTGATTCTTCGCGTCTGCTGATACCGTCCATATGCAGTCTTCTGATATCTGTGACACCACGTGACTCCACCTGTAAATAAACGAAATTAATTCCCTTACAGTATTCTCGATGCATATCATTGTTATTGCTATAGCTGGTTGCACCTGCCCTCAGTATGCTATCACATTTGCCATCATCTCCTCTTAGCATTTCCTTTAGCTAGCACTGTCTGCAGTAGCAAATGCATTTGTGCCTCCTTTCTGTGAAGACCATCCATTTTATTTTTCCACTGCAGCTCAGTAGCAGGCTGCTGTGCGTGCTGCCGTTATCTCTTGCTATTTATCGCTCTCATTTTAGCCATTTCCGGCATTTTAGGATGTAGCGCTACCATAGAATGAGACACAGGTGAGGCTCTCCAGCTACACACTGGTGGTTTGCACTGTCAAGAGGCTTTTTACGCATCATCGTGTGTCCAAAAATTTATGTAAATTGCTATTTTATTTCTCCTTATGCATTAAAATCTCATTCTTATAGTAAAATATTCATATAAACCATACTCTATGTCTCATCTCTTCAAATGATTTTCTCGCGATGGCGATCTTTTCTGGCTACGATTGTTTAGGTTATGTGAGATTCATCCACGCCACTTTTCCTTTTCCATATTGATTGACATGTTTTCATAATGGTTTTACCAGTAGAAAGATGCATATAATATTACTCCAGCTGAAATGAATCTCTGCACCGTAACATCTCTCAGATAGTTCCACCTTATCAGTAGGTGCTCAGTGATTTACCATCTCTCACTCATAGATACACAGAGCCTTTGTCATTACATACATCTTTTTAGTCCTTTTGTGCCTTCAATCTTTCAGACAACATCTAGGGTAATCATCTTGTTTTACAAACTATATTCATAAGCCTCATCTTTATGTTAATATTGCTAAGTACATACACCTTTAAGATTATCAGGCATATTTTTACCTTTGCACCTGAACGACACCTACTATTATGCAAATTTTTGTTCCGCAACAAATTCAACCAATGAACTTTTACTGCGTTTCTTTTGCATTAGGCATCAGATGACAACTATGTCTGATAATGACGCCCTATATCGCTTATGTTTTCAATGTCAATCCCTGTCCATGTCTATACATATTTGCATATCAGATGGTCCTATGCACCTAATCCTCCCTCTCGCTCATCCAGTCACAGCTGTGCAAGAACCTGCGACATCTAGAGATCTCTCATCTGCATACTGACAGGCGATGCTGTAAAGGATACCTCTATTATTGCTGAAACTCCATGCATCTGAAGACCATTACCTACCTGAGTCTCAAGTGATGCTATCTCGTCAATCTCAGCTCAGATTCTCTGCCACATTCTTATAACTCCACCCTCAGTGAGCTTGTTTTTGCACCTGGATTAGACGTTTCTTTTACCAGCTACTCCATTGCAGTCATTTTTATCTTAGTCCACATTTGAACCACTGCACACAAGTTGTATGTATTTGTTCGTGTATGGCTTTCCCATCAGAGATTGCCTTGCGTTAAGATCCGAGCAAAATATTTTGCAAGAGTGAGATCTAGATAAACCCGCCATATCTATAGCCTGCTACTTGAAGATAGTACTGCCAGGTTGCAGATGAGCATCCAAATATTTCGTTTCCTTATTTGTCAAACGCTATCACATCTGAAAAATATATATTAACAACTATTATACTACAAAAATAATTATACATAGTATAATATTATTTTTAAATCAAAACAATCTCTCTTTAAAACTTTTGTTTGTTTATAAACTTTATTCATATTTTACCACTAAAGTATTTACACAGCTGTATTATTAATTTATTTTAAATTTTTGATTAAAAACTATAAACTAATATAGTATGTATGCAATTTCTATTGCATTTTACACATATTGTAAATATAAAAATATGTATTAGAAATGTAGTACATTACATAAAGGAGAATATGATGGACCACATTAAACGGATTAAAAGAATCTACATTGTGGTATCTCAGGAACAGAGATGATGATAGAAAACAGCAACATTAATGAGGTTGGGTTCAATCGCCTGCAGCAAATCTTGCTGTGGCTCATTATTATTTACAGACCTAGATAGAGATATAGTGGTTGTGAGATGGCTTTTGATGATACATATGTAAACAGCTGAGTTGAAACTGGGAAAATGAGTGTGCAAGACCGTCGAGGGGTGTAAGAGTGAGAAGCTCAAAATAGACACAGGAACAGTGAGATAGAAATAACTGCTACTAACCTTTGATAATAATGATTCAGTTACTCCACACCTATATATATATTAAAGATGATGATGAAGCTTCAGAAAACCCATGACTAAATATAGAGAATTGACCTGAAACTAAAGATGCATATGTACTAAGACATAGTAACAAATTATGGTGAGAAATTACTCAATGTATGCAGGATTTATAGAGATAGAAAACACCTATATTAGATACAAAACCTTCATCCAGAAGAGTTGCTAGAAGTTATTCAGTGTAGCTAGAGTGGGGGCTAAATAATGGTAAATTTTGCGCCTTCCACAATCTCCACAACTTTTCAAACACGACTGCGTAGTCGTCTGGGTTTTGACATGTTTTCGATGCTAAGATGTACTTGGATGAAGATTTAAGAGTCGATAGACAGTCTGAATTTTCATAAATAGATTGTGAGCTTTTCTTTTTGTTGAGCCGGTCAGGATGTATGAACCTTAACTGGCTGAAAGAATGGTAGTACAAAAATATTTGAAAACACTTGCTAGATATTGAAGATATCTCTGACCACCAAAGGCGACTTGCTAAAGAAGCAATGGAAAGATCGGGTCTCTGATAAACCTGATAGAGTAAGATTTGGGTCGAATAGCAAGATTCGCAACTAGCATAGTAGTAAAGAAGTGTGGTTTTTCAGTGTTTGATATGCTGCTAATACTCCGAAACATTCTGACAGAGCTATTGGCATAAGAAAATGGATGCGAAGTACAGCTGCTATGCACAATAACAAAAATTAGAAGATCATGGCGAAACATACATGTGGTGCTAAAGGTCTCGCTTTTTATGAAGTGGGATCAGGAAGGCAGAATTCACCAATATTACCGGGTGCCATCAGAAGACACATGGAAAGTTACTAAAAACTATGGAGCGCAAAAGGAAGGCGACCTATTATTTTCAGCTGATAAAAACAAAGTAGTGCTTTGATGCTTTGGACACCCTAGATTAGAAGTGAAGCAAAACAACTTCTAATCTATTAGACTCTAATGAATATAAACTGCTGTAACCATCTGAATTTCTGAGTTTTGAATATGATGAAGATGAGAACAGATTTGTGGCAAGTCGCATGTCAGCACACTTTACTATGCTTTCTATGGAAGGAAGATATAGCACTTCTTGAAGGCTAGTGAGAGAGAGAAATGGGAGACAGCTTGATGTAGTGTCAATGGTGCGTACAGAACTCGGTGAGTGGAAGCTACAAGAATACACTGATAGCAAAACACAAGATGTTTGAATGTCTGCAAAGTTTGGTACTGAAGCATTCGATGTGATAGAATTTGTTTGGCATGGGAAGCTTTTATGAATACATGGAACACCTCCAAGATGGCGTGGGTATAGCACCCTGATCGTGATAGATTCCGTTATGTTGTCGGCACACAGCAAGATCTCACGAGAGCGTGGCACAGCATTTCCTGCAGATCAAAATGCAATATGTCCTCTCCCATCAGCACCTGCAACAACAGGATGAAAATCTCTTCACAGAACCTGGGTATACCAGCTAACTGAAGAGACTGAAAAACACTAAACGTCGCTTAATATTAGTGGACACACAAATATATTGTTAAGCATTTTGGTCAAATAGCACAGAACCTTTAATAGTATTCCATGTGCCTAGGTACTAGTAACTCGCGAAACATAGTCATATAGCTTTTTGTAAGATTGCAAATCATTACGCGATGTTTCCTACTCTTCCTTTTCTGCATCCACTTGCTTCTTTCTAACACATTTCTCTCTATTTTATCTGCGCCTACCACATCCCATGCAAAGGAGTCATCAATATAGTTTCTTTCTCCTTTTTGAAGAACTTCCTCTTACGAGTTTTGAAAATAAGCCTTGGTCTTGTATATCCACTTTTTCTCTTTCATCTACCTTTCACTTTTATGACCAGTGAATCTTCCACATTTGGTTCAGGTATAAAAGATTTTTGTGCAATTTGTCACTAATTATATCAGTATACAACTGTGTATTGTGTCAGCCATACTCCAAAAGAGCCATAATAATCTTTAGATGTCGCGATGTCATGCGTTGTCTGATTTGCCCTTCTTTTTGATAACATCAATTACCATACAATTCGCATTTACTCTCCAACATCTTCATTATTACTTGGAATGCTTAGTATATATAATATGGTAGATTCCTGCTACACTTTTTATTTTTGACGAGTACCAGGTTAGTAACGCTCTTCATTTATATCTATTTTTAATATATCTTGTTTATTAATTGTAACACTCGTGAAAATCTATATGAGTTTCTTGTGGTAGTAGGTACAAATTTTGGTCTAGGCTGCCACAGTCGTACTGCACTGCTCTTTCATGCCTAGTGGGCTAATGAGTACTATACCTGTACTACATATCTCTATAATACCTACATCATCATCAGACATATTAGCTTTCTACCATTCCCCATTCATAGTATCGCTTTTCATTTATTGCAACGTCGTCCTAAAGATTTTGTGAGTTTTAAATCACTATATCTGTGTACTATATCTTTTTATGATGATGACAGTTTATGAACGCGATTTTTACCTCACAATAATATTGATTTTCGTTTCTCACATATAATGTGGCTATTGTAACAATGACGTTATTTTACTATAGTCGGCTCAGTGGTTCACTCTAGATGCTATGGGTACATATGACAAAACCTATTTATGCTATCAGGATTTAGACGGAACGCTTATAGACTCTCATATAACCTCGTAGAATAGCAAATTCTACAGACTAAAAGAAAATGGCAAAGCAAAATAGCAATATGCACTGGTAGGAACTCTTATTTAGAGAGTGTGGAATATATACCTCAATCTGGAAAGACATCTTTCTAATTAGTAAACTGACTATATATATATAAGCAAAATGGTGCGTCTTGTACATGAATAACAAAACAAAACAAATAATACTGTACTTCCAGAACTCGATATGATGATATATGCACGACGGTATCTGATTTTGAAACGATGTTTGAAATAGCAGGCGATGGCAAACTCACTGTGGTGCTGCAAATAATGTGAAATTAAAAAGATGCCAAAGAGTCGTACACTCGATGCTGGTGGAAGAGCAGCATAAGGCAGATAATGTGACTGACTTTTGCTGATGACAAATCTATACAAATGAGGTACTTATATTGTGTAGACATGGGAAACTCTCCAAGTTAAAGCATATGACTAAGATAAAAATATATGGATAACTCACATTACTTTTGCCGGTATAGTGAGTTAGAGTACTACATGATAGCATGTGATAAAGGAGAGGAATACCGTCTTTAGCTAATCACTGGCATACCAGAAATCCAAAATACAATGTCAATAGGTGAGAAGCTACTATTGATTTACCTACTATAGAAGATGCTGTGACTGCCTCTTTGAGTTTCACAGCATGCAGCTGTACCCGAAGTGAGAATTAAAAGAAAGTAGCGGAATCACATGACATTATCTAATGATGATAGTGGTGTATCTCTATAATTGATGTTGTTATAACATAAAATATCTTTGTATTACTATCGTAACTATATAGGGGTATAAAACCACATAGTTAACATTGTTAATTAAATTATTGTAAAGTAAAGATGGGTGAATATATGAAATTTGTATCTTGAATATAAATGGATTAAGAGCTGTAAGAGAAAAAGGCTTTGAAGATATATTTATAGGAATTTAACGCGAGATTTTTCTGTCTTCAAGAAATAAAACTGTAAGAAGGTCAAATAGATATTTTTTCGATGGACATAGTAGATAGCTGCTGAATTATGCTCAGGATATTCTGGTACTGTTATTTTACAAAACACAAAACCATTAAACGTAATTTATGGTCTAGGGTAGAAGAGAACATGACAATGAAGGTAGATTAACAACATTAGAATACGATAACTACTATATAGCTACTATATACACTCCTCCTAATGCAAAAACAAGAACTGTTAAGACTGATTATAGACAAAAATGGGAGGATGATAGAGAATTTTTAAGAAAAATAGATGATAAAAAGCCTGTAATAATATGTGAGATATGAATGTTGCATATCGAAATAGATCTTAAAACCCAAGAATCAAATCATCAAAATCCAGATTTTCAGATAGTAGAGAAAAATTTACTCTATTATTAGATTCAGGTTTTATGCAGTACACTAGATATTTCTATCCAGATAAGGAAAATGAATATTCTTGGTGGTCTTATAGAGGTAGTGCAAGAAAAATAATACAGGTTGGAGAATAGACTATTTTCTTGTTTCTGATAGACTAAAGAAAAATTAAAATCATGCTAGTATTCATCAAAATATACTTGGCTCTCAGATCACTGTCCCGTATCTGTGGAGATAGAGTTTCAATGCACAAAATAGCGGTAATTGCAGGAACTAATGTAGATACTAAGATGGGTTGTGACTTATGTAGAAACAAAACGGATATGAGTCCATATTTCTTCCCGTATCTGAAGATTGTGATACTCAAGCAAAATTACAATATTTTTCATAAAAAGATTTACAAATTCTTTTGACAAGTGCTTGTAAAACAAGTATAAATTTAGGTGTACAAGATATTTTTATATTGTAGAATTCCTTTTAGTTCGTCTATATAGATTATACTAGTACTTCATACAGTGCATTCCTATAATAACTCCACTTGAAACATATAAAAATTTGCCTCACCACTGTAAAAATATAGCTATATTATTGTAAATGGAGTATCTTCTATATAATATAGATAACATAATATTAAAATAATACTAATATAAATACAATGTCAATTGGTAATATGAGTATAGTGGAAAATGATTGAGAAAAATATCGCCAACACAAATCATAGAAGATTTGAATTTAAAAGGCTTTTCTATTGATTATTTGGAAAAATATTAAAATAAAATGAATATAAAATAGATACACTACTTTTAGGTTGTACATTTTCCATATAAAAGGTGAGTTTACAAAATAACAAAATTATATATTAAGACCCCTCATAATATGATAGATAATTTGAAATGAAAGGGAAAAAGATGATAATTTCTACAGGGAGTATGCTCTAAAAGCTGTATTTGAAAATAGCAAATTTCTGATAGTACATCTCCACTCACTCTAGTGTAATATCAGAGCGAACAGATTTATCATGGAGCTATATCTTGAGCAGATTTTTCTGTTCTTAAGAAAAAGGTATAGTAAAAAGCCCATGAGAGGTCTCCATGTGGCTGCTATCTAAAGAACGCAGATATATCTGTGGAGAAATAATCAAAAGCACTTGAGGAGAATTATCTCCATCAAAATGTGTGGAAGATGACGGCTATTGCAATATGACAGATAGATGTCCCACTTTATATGATATGACAATATAGGCTATAGATGATGTAGTAGATAACACTACTGTAGCTGATATGATAGGAAGAATAATAGAAAAACAACTTGTACTGTGCTAATAAATTAGGAGATAAATGGAAAATAGAATTTCACCTGGATAATGCAGCACCTAAAGTAGATGACGATATATTATGCAAGAGGTACTGCCATATTTTTAACATAAATTATGGAAATGCTCGATAGTGCAAAAGAATCAGGGAATTGCTAAAAATAATAGATAAATCAAGGTGTTTTGTTGCAGATCTTATAAATTCAATGAAGATGAAATATATTTCTACATCTGGTGGTAGCGAATCTGATATGCAGCTATGAGAGGTCTTGCTCGAAAAATATCCAATGAAAAACATATAATAAACATCAAAAAAGAAATAGAAGTATAAAACATACTAAAACGTATGCGAATATATGAAAACTAAAAGGGATATGATATCAAACATATCTTGATGTAGATAAATGATGGATTTGTGTCAAAAACTTGACTAGAAGAAAGACAAGACCAGATACCCTGGTATCAATGATGTATCGTCTAATAATGAGATAGGTACTAGTTATAGGATATCAATGTCTTTTGTGATATATCTCATAAATGGTCACAGATGCTGTTCAAATATTAGGCAAAATAGATATAATGACTAGGTATAGATATGATGAGTTTATCTGCTCATAGTGACTATCATGGCTTTCAAGGAGTGGGTGCGTTATAGTATAAACAAAAACATAAGTATAGCTCCACTATAATAGGCGGTGAACAGGAGAAAGTGGTAAAAGAGCTGGCAATTTACAATGTCGCCATGGTATATATTCTCAGGACTTTCTGTCTGTAAAAGCTCCATGAAAATACAGATGAACGTGAATATATAAAAAATGAGGATTATCTTATGAGATAAAGTTTTAACTAGCTATACTATCTTGAAACTTAGAGGTGATAGTAAAAACAGACTTATAAATAATGTTCACTTTTGTTTCCAGAATATAAACTCTGATGCTATACTGGTATTATTGATATAGAGAATAATATATCTGCGTCGGCTGGTTCTGCCTGTACGAGCGGCTCTTTAGAAAAGTCTCATAGGTTTTTGTCTGCACATGGCATAAGTGATATGATTATATAGATGAAATATAAGATTAACTTTGTCAAAATAAATACTTTTGAGCAAAATAGATATAGTTGTAGATAGGCTTTCAAATAAATAAATAAACAATAAAAATTATATAAAATAAAATTTTCTGATTTAGTTGTAAAAATACAAGTTATAATATATTATATTTTACATTTTATATAATGAGTTTGTTTTGATTATATTACAAAATATATAATATTGTGTAAATTTAGGGAGGTATGTTAAAGAGCGAGAGTTTCACAAAGTTAGAGCGAAGATATGATTGTTGATAGTGATGTCTTTAGTAAAAGAGGCTCTTTATATTACCATACAAGGATTTTCAAAATAGAAAACCTGATCTTGCTATCTATAGTTCTTGGCAGAAATGGAGAGTTTCTCTTAATAAAAAGATGATGATACTATGTATTCTAATGTTAGAGAGTCAGATGGGAATATCACCAAAAATAAAGCAGGAAGTTACAGCTTTCAAAGAAGAGTTTAATAAAATAGTAGAAAATCTTGAGGAAGATATGAGATACATTTTACAAAACAAAGATATATCACATAAAGAGACCTTGATAGAGGCTCTGAGCTCTGAAAAGAACAGAAAAATCAATTTTAACTGTATTCCAACTTGATATGATGGTTCTGACAGAGTATGGTGATACACTCACAAATATCTCTCTATATCATACTCTATAGGTAAGTGGTTGATTTAGAAGAGTACGAACTTAAAGAACTATCAGAAGCAGCTATACTAATGCGGTATATTTAATATAAGATGTATCAGGGTACGATGAAAGCGAGCTGTGGTAAAGAAACTATATCTAATCTGTATGTAGCAGCTCTTGCTACTAGAGAAAGAAAATGGATCAGGTCCCTATGAAGTTAAAAGGAAATGAAATACCGTTGTATGCTACAAAATAATAGCAACAGCAGAGATATTTTATAACCTTACTACTGAAAATGATTTTACGAGTATCAGTATTTGATGCACTAAAGTTGATAACTAGAATATAATGGACTATTAGATGCTAGAGTTCTTTATGTATTCTGGCATGCTAAGGTTGTCAACAAATATATAGGTTCTAGCTCATAAGATTATCTGACTGTACTAGTGTGGCGTAATAGTATACCTGAAAATGAAGTTTCTCTACCTTTCATAAAAACCACAGATGGTAGAGTCATAAATCTTCAAAATGATAAAATTATAAGAATAATAAAATATTAGGAAATACTTTTAGAAATACATTTTAAATTACTATAAATTGAGGAGTGGAAGATGAATCTCTGTAGCATAGATATGATTTATAGATGAAGATATATGCTAATGAAGATGGGGACTTATTTTTATCAAAAGGGCTTTTCTGTATCTGATGAAAATATTCTTAAAGATTTACTTATAAAAATAATATAGTAAAAAGTTCTATTACTCGCAGGATCCACAGTTCAGGCAACAAAATAATAAATTACGATCTTGACTTCTTTTGCCCTGTATGATGATAATAATAAAAGAGAAACATAGACATTTATAAATCGAGTTTGGTAGTAGTAGATGATTTTGAAAAAGAAATACAGATACCTATATCTGGTAATGCTGATAGAACAAAAACTGGTAAAATCTTTAGAAGAAACAATGAAATCTACTATGAATAGTGGTACTATGTATTTCAACTTTTACAAAAATTAAAAAGATTCCAGATGATTAGCACTTTTGTTCATTGTGTACTCAGCTTTCGCTTACGGCTTACACTATAGGAAAATGGCTTAAACTATCTCGAAAGAATCTCTAAAAGAACTTTCTCTTGCTGCACTTGTATTTGATGTTGGTAAGTTTTCTGCTACCATAGGAAATACTTCAAAAAGAAAGGCACACTTACAGATGACGAATATGCTATCAGTAAAATCACATAAGTTGAAAAATCTTTAGAAATATTAAAACCATATAATCTAAGGATAACATTATGAATGCAGTAAAATATCATCACTGAAAGATGTGATGGAAGTGGCTATCCTTACGGACTAAGCAAAGGAACCAAATACCTACTATGGCTAGAATACTAGCTCTTGCAGATATGTGTTGCTGCCTTACATCTAAGAGACCCATCATAGAGATAAGTATACTCCATTTCAAGCTATAAAAATTTTAGAAGAAGACTATATGCAAAAACTTGATATAGTAATTTTATCCGAATTTATAAAAAGAATAGCTACAAATTATGTGAATATGGTAAGATTATCTAATGGTTTAGGGAGGAGTATTATTTATAAATGCTACTGCTCCATTAAGACCTATAATAAAAATCATTTCTAGCAGGTGATTTAATAGATTTAAGTTCTAAAAATAAATTCAGAAATTTATATAAAAGAATTTGTGTAAAAGGAGATATGATGGAATTAGATATGAGAAAATACAATAGAAAGAAAATATAGTGTTGAGATGACAATAAGTTCTATGTATAAACAAGATTATGATGTTATAGATAATGTTGATGCTGTAATAGATTTCATCTGATATATCCGTGGCGGTCTAGGATTTTTACTGTACATCTCGATTTGCCAACAGATTAATATTTTAATGTTAACATAGTTTTTGATGGTGAGCATTATTTTAAAGCCGTTGCAAAATAGTAAAGAAAACAAGCTAGATGATCAAGTATGCTTATGGTTGTGTTTTTGTTGGACTAGCTGAAAAACCTAGCTTTATGTAGATGAGCAGTTTATTTAATTTTGACTAATATTTTCAATTTTAACTAATATTTTTACTTTATTTTATGTAATTATGTGTTATTATATCCTTACATAGTATTAGTATTATATTAGTTTTGTATTTTTATATTCACAGGGAGGTGACTAAATTGAAAATACAAGATGTATTATTAGATGGCGGTAGAAGAAGTAGCTGTTTTATGCAAAGACATCAGAATTGATGGAAAGAGATTAAGAAAAACTCATGTAGAAGCAAAGGGACACCAGGGGCAAAAGCTGAAAACAAAAAGATGCTGTAGACAAAGACGCTATTAATTATGTAGAATCTTTAGAGAGAATAAAAAGCTGCATCTAGCCGCTGCAGGATAGCTCTGCGGAGAAGAAATTACTTGAGCTCAAAAGATTTTCTTAAGCACAAATTATCCTGATATGCTTCATGATGCAAATCTTGTAAAGACGAAAATAGAAAAAGGTATTTTGATATGCTTGAAGTTGCAAGAAGAAGAAAAACAAACAAGGCTTAAAAGTTCTTCAAAAATTGATAGTTCAATTTTAACCCTACCATACGGAGAGTAATAATTCTACTGTATTTGATAGAGCTGTAAAATTGTAAATTTAAAAATAATTATAAAAATATTGCTATGATAAATATCATAGCAATATTTTTTATATTGCAGACATAGTAAAAGCTTTTGTGTCTTAGAAATATTTATAGATATTTCTGTCTTAGTAGTAATTTGTAGAATTTTTTCATTTCTTCTTTTGTTTTTCTGTATTCTGCAAGGTATAAAATTAGTTACATCTCTGTCAAATGCTTTCCATCTTTAGTCATACCAATTTCTTCTGCCATCCACCATTTTTAGCGTCACAAGATATTACTGCTGTATCACCTTCATAAATATTCTATAAGCGGGAGTATTATCGTAATTCAGGTAAATTTAGCACCATACCCCCAAATGCTCTGCAAAAATATCTCCGGTAGTATCGTCTATTCATATAATAGTTCATTGTACTTAATGCAGTAGATTTTTACTTGAGATTTGAGAAAGCATATTTTAACTTTACACTTTTATAGTAATTTCTAAAAATCGATCAAGCATATATTCATAGCACCATCTCTTGCTAACTCCCTTTTTATCTGCTACACTATCAGGTAACCCTTTTATATCACCATCAACAGAATTTATATTTAAATTATTCTTAAACGATGAATCTGTAATTATATTTTTGTATATTATAAATACCACCTTCTTAAAAATATAAATGAAATTGTTTTTCGTAAGTTTATTATAAAACTCATGTTATGCAATATATCGACTGACTAATTAATTAACTTTAATTTTTAAACTAATAATATTTTATTTTTATATATCAGTAAAATAATACTTATTATTTTCTTCAGCATAAGAAACTAAATTTATATAAAAATTCAATTTGATTTTGTACATAGTTATCTCTGCATGTTCTCATCAGATAAACCAATCAGAAATTCTATATAAACTATCTTGTATATCTTTATCTTTAAATCTAATCTTCTTAAATTTTAAATAAATCATTTAGGTTATGCTAATAAAAATATCCTTTCATATGAAAAATTTAGGTAATATAAAACCATTAACTATAATAAAAATCTGCTTAAAATCGCTATATATTAAGTCTAAAAATTATACAGGTAATATATTTATTTTTATGTTTTTTAATTAAGTATTTTAATAAAAAATATATACGATGCAATTTAATATGAAGTTTTTAGTTATAAATTTATATAAAATTCTATAACAGTACTCGTTTAGATTTTTATTTCTAAAAGATTTATAAATCTATGGGTTAATTTATTTTATATCAAAAGTTTTTAATTTTTACATATTTCTATATTTTTATTTAAACATATCAGCATCTTCAGGAAACATCTCAAGCCATTTTTTCTTCTATTTCTTCTTTTCTTCAAGTGCTTTTTGTCATATCTCTTTCAGATAGGCTCAGCTGTAGGCTTAAATTTCTTATCTACTTCTTCCTAGTTAAAATCTAAAAAGTTGTTTATTATAATAAAAGTCATTATTAGCTCTAAATGTCCACTCTAGTAGCATTAATATCAGCTTCAGCATCAAATACAAATTCTATATGTGTTATCTTTCTATCTTTGCCTTTGGCAATTTTATGTATCTCAAGATTTTTAAAATATACGATAGTTCTTTTTGTAAAACTCCGATTATTTTAATATCTATATTGTTTTAAAAGTTCTATGCAGTTTTTGAATAATCGCTTCTTAAAGAGATACAAACTCAGCTAATTCAAACTTTGTAAAAATTTCCAGCTATATCATTAAGAATATACTCTAAATTCTTCATTAACTCCCTATTTTTATAATACCATTGATTTTATCTTGTATTTTGAAATAAAACAAATCTTACTATCTTTTCTTGTGTTTCTATGCGAATATTAATTAATTTATTTTATTATATACATATCTCGGTATATCTTGAAAATTTTTCATATGCAGTGAATTTTATAATTACTTAAATCTTTTAATTGTTCAAAAGTAAAAGTAATTTTAATCTATCCTTTATCACGCATCTGAGAACAAATGCTAAAGAATAAATCCATTTCTTTTGAGTTAAAAATCTCTTTAATAGCACAGTATTCATATAATTTTTATATACTACTAAATTTTTCCATAAACCCTTCCTTACAGATAAAACTACTCCTTTACTATATCTATATCATAATAAAAATCAATGAGTTATAGGTATGCCTAAAAAGTTTTATATATATTAAAAATAAATATTAAAAGCAAAGCAGTTATCCACGAGGATATTTATATATTTTTGTCTTGGTTGTGGATAACTTTTTCTTTTTATACTTTTTGTAGGTTGATAGGATATTATTTTTAGCTGTTTAGGCTTTAGGTTTGGTATTTGATAGTTTCTTGTTTTATATCTATAGGTGTTTGTTTTTGTAAGGGTTATATGTTATAATCTACCTGTTATCACTACCTATACTGATAACAGGTAGTAGGTGTTTATATCAACTATGTTTTTAATTGAATTAGTAATAGTGATTATGGCAAATGTAATATCAAATTACATTTGTAAAGCGGTTAGATAGTCTATTTAGTGATAATTAGCCCAATTAAAAAGCACACTATTGCAGTAGTGTGCCAGACCGAAGACAAAACCAACGAAAATATATTTTTCGTTGATTTAATATTTCTGATTAGAATTTTGACTTTTGAATCAAAAATTGTATTTTTTCTTTCTTTTAAAAAGTATTTTTAATACTTTTTATTGATTTTTGATGAAGTTGTCTCTTTTGAGACAACACAGAGTGTAGACAAAGAGGCAGAAATTTTTGAAAACTTCTGCCCTTTGTTACACTTTGAATATTGCTATGATAAATATCACAGCAATATTTTTATCTTAATTCTTCTTTTAGTTTTTATATAATAGTTCTAATGCTTCTCTAGCTGTGTAATCATCAAGATTTATATCTTTTATTTTCTGAACTATTCTTATATTATTATCTTTTGCAAAGTTTTTCTATACTTAGTTGATCTTTAGATGTGGCTTGGTACATTTTTAATATCTTTATTTTCCAACTTTGATAGTATAATACTTGCTCTTTCCAAAACTTCATAAGGTACATTAGCTAGTTGAGCTACATGTATACCATAACTTTTATCTGCTTTTCCTTCTATTATTTTCTTTAAAAATTTTATCTGAGTATTATCATCTACTAACATGCAATAATTTTTATATTTTTAAATTTGTCGGCTAGTGATGTAAGCTTATGATAATGGTGTAGATACTAATGTTTTAGATTTTATATTCTCTGCTATATATCTACTATTGCAAAAGGCAAGACTCACACCATCATATGTGCTAGTATCTCTACCTATTTCATCTAATATAACAAATGAATTTTTTGTAGCATTTTTAAGAATATTAGAAACTTCTATCATTTCTACCATAAAAGTAGATTGTCCCATAGATAAATCATCACTAGCACCTATCCTTGTGTATATACTATCTGTTAAGTATACTAGCAAATGAACAAGGTACATATGAGCCTCATATGCGCCATAAGTATTATTAGCGCTACTTGTCTCATATAAGTAGATTTTCCTGCCATATTAGGACCCTGTTATTATATGAGTTTGTCCATCTTCTAAGGTAGTGTCATTTGGAACAAAATCTTCATTTTGAATTATTTTTCTATTACTGGATGTCTTCCATATTATAAGATTATTATCATTTGCCACTATAGGTTTAATCATAATCATTTTCTATTGCTACTTTTGACAATGTTGAATACACATCTATATTAGCTATTATATCTGCTATTTTGCATAATATCTTGTATATCCTTTCTCAATTTGTCTTTTCACTTGTCTATAAACTATTTTTCAAGAGCAACTTCACTTTGTCTTGCACTTAGCATTTCTTTTCTTCTATCTTTTTAATCTAGGATTTATAAACCTCTCACTAGATACCAGTGTTTGTTTTCTATCATAATCATCAGGTAGTTTAACGTTTTGTAATGCTACTTTTAGATATCTCTATATAATACCCAAAAACTTTATTATAGTTTATTTTTTAAGTTTTTATTCCTAGCTTTTCTTTTTCTTCCATCTCCATCTTTATAAGTATATCTGATGAATTATCTAATAAACTTCTATAATAAGCGAGCTTTTCATCATAGGATGATTTTATCTCATGACCTATCTTATAGTCTTCACCTATCTCTTGTATAGATTCTTCTAGTAGATTTATTACATCATTATAATTTATTGAAGATAATCTTAGATATAAATTAGAAAAATGTAGTTATTTTTCTTTTTAATATATTTTCCAATTCTTTTTATTGATATCAATGAGGTTTTTAAGCTTTAATAAATCTCTTTGAGATACAGTATCGTATACAATCCTATTAGATATTCTCTCTAAATCATAAATCTGGTTTAGAAAACTTGCTATATTAATTGTTGTAGAATAATTATCTACAAAAATCTGATATATTTTTCAATCTTTGTCTTATAGTTCTTCGTCATTCAATGGTCTTAGTAGATACTGTTTTAACATTCTAGATCCCATCAGAGTGTATTAGTCTTTATTTAATACCCAAAACAATGTATATTGATTATTTTTCCTCATACTTTCAACTATTTCAAGGTTTTTAAAGTATAGTAATCAAGAAACATATACTTAGTTTGATATTTTTCATAGAAAAATTTATATCATTTTTGTGTTGTATGAATATACTTTATATATTTGCAATAACGAATCATTTCTCATATCTTCAAGTTTTATATTCTTTTTATAAAATCTTCTAATTCATCATCACAAGCATATTTTGTACCACATTATTTTCAATAAATAATTATTTATTAGACTGCTATTTTTAAAAATCATTATTTTTATTTTTGTAAAATCTATCATCTGCTATTATTTTCAGAAGGTGATATAGCAAAAATAAACTTGCTAAATCACTATAATTTGTATCTATATTGTTCACCTCTCCAGTAGTGATATCTACATAAGAAACTTTCAATATATCTAAATTATCAATTATAGACATTATATAATTATTTGAAGATGCTTGTATCATATCATCTTCTAATACTGTCGCAGGTGTTATTATTTTTACTATTTCTCTTTTACTATTCCCTTTGCATCCTTTGGATCTTGTACTTGTTCACATATAGCTACCTTTTTACCAGCATTTATAAGACGCTGTATATAAGTCTTACTACTATGATACAGTACGCCACACATAGGCGCTTTTTCCCCATTACATGCTCCCTACCTGTGAGGTTATATCTAATAACTTTGATGTTTCTATGGCATCTTCAAAAACATCTCATAAAAATCTCTAATCTAAAAAGAGTATACAATCTTTATGTTGTTCTTTTTACTTGATTATATTGCTTCATCATCGGTGTAAGATTTTCCAAATTACTACTCCTTTATTTAAAAATTGTATATATATTTAAAAAATTTTTTATTAATATATAGCATTTTTAATATATAAAAACCTAAGAATGTATATATTCTCTATATTATTCTTAGGATTAGTACTTTTTATAGTACGATTTTTAGAACTTGTATACTTTTGATTTTTCTATATTTTAGTATTTTAATATATCAGCTATTTTATTTTTATCTTCATTGTATAGATGACCATAAACACTAAGTGTTATACTTGATAATTGTCGTGGCCTACTCTTTCGGATATAGCTACTATATTTACACCTAAATGGATAAGATGCGATATATGGGAGTGCCTGAAATCGTGTAATCTATCTTTTTAAAAATTATTTTTGCTAATTGCAGCATCAAGCATATAATTATATTGGTTGTAGCCTAATAAAAATATGTTATGATATGATTTTGGCTTATACATTGTGTTTTTATATTCATTGAGCATATCCACCAAAAATAGGGGTATTACAACTATTCTTTTTACTCTTTTTCGTTTTTGGTTCGTTGTATTGCTCTTCTTTATCCACCATTACAAGCGTTTTTATTTATGTTTTAATGTATTACCTTTGAAATCTTCCCAAGTTAGGGCTAACGCCTCACCTGCTCTAAGACCTGTATAAAATAGCGTTATAAAAATATACGATCCTTTTCTTCTATGCAACTTATAAGCTGTTTGAACTCTTCAGGAGTTAATATATTAAAAGTCTTTTTATCGTTTTTCAGCGTTTTTATTGTTTTTGCAGGATTGGATGCTAAGTTGTAGTAATCTACAGCAAAAGTTAAATATATGTGATAGTGATGTCATTATCCTGTTAATTGTACTGTTTGATAGTCCTTTTAGTTTTTAGCCAGTTTTGAAAATGCTCTTATATTTGGAGCTTTTTATGTCTGATATTTGTTTAAATTCGTTAAAATAATCTCTAAAATATAGTTTTATATCGTTAGATAAGTTTTTGTATGTGGTCGCTCTTACTCTGTTTTTATAGTCTTCTAAGAACACATTACACAATTGTTCAAATGTTAGTTCAGGCTGGCCACTGTAATATTAAAAACTCTCTCTCGTATAACTCAGCTTGTTTTTGTTGCGAAGCCTTCTTTTTCTTTTCTTTCGTTTTTCCTGATAATCTGTATAATAAAAAGGAGCAAAACCATTTTATTATTTTTCTTGTATGACGGCATAACGCACCTCATTTTATAGTTACTGAACGCAATTTTGCGTTTTAGTGAAAAGTATATTAATGCACATTGTGAGACTTGTAGCGTCCATAAATTTATCTGATATGATTGTAGTAATGTATCTTATACCCCTATAGAAAAACGCTTTATTTAAAGAGTTATTTTTACTCTTGATAAATAACATTACCCAATACTATAAATTTAATTATGGGCTTAATGTGATGGGGTCGATAGTAGCTATCCCCATGGGTATTTTTGAATTTAATTTTGTTTTTACAGTTGGTCAAATTTGATTAGGTGCAGAAATTTTTCCTTACCTATTAAGATTTACAAATTATTTGACTGCCCTAATAATTACTTAGGGCTATTTTTGAGTTTTAATTAAAAATCATTGAAACTAAGTAAAAACAATATGTGTATTGTGAATAATAAAATTATGAATTACTAAAATATCAATATTTGTAGCCTATCCACCTACCTTTTTGGAGTTGTCTTATAAGTTTTCTAAATCTGATATGATGTTGTTTAATTCGATTTCTTTTTAAATATTTATTTCTATCATATATGGCAAAAATAAAAGCTCTCTTAAAAAGTTCGTTACCTTCATCTTTAATAAAACTCATATAATCATCATAATATTCAGTTAAATATATATAAAGTTAGGTCGTCCAAAAATTTCCCATAAAAAAAGTTTATATGTGCATTCACCCCAAAAATAGGTTGTACTTGCTTCATGCTTTTTCATCTTTTAAAATTTCACAAAATATAAAAATAATTGTTTTTAAATTTTGTGATTTTCATCAGAATATGCATCATTAGTAATCAATTCACTTTTTAAATTCTGGGATACTATGATTTTTTTATATCTTCCCAGATTAATTTACCGTTTACAGTTCTATCAATAAGTAAATTTATAAATTTATCTTCTGGATTGTCTATATTTCCATTTGTTAGGTAATCAGTGGAAACATTAAATATTTTTTTGATAACTTTTCTATAATGTCTACTTTTAGGTTTTTACTGTTCCGTTTTCGTATTTTTACTAAACTTGTTTTTACTAACTCCTATACTTTTTGCAAGCTCTTCAAGTGTTAATTTATTTTTCTGTTCTTAGTTTTTATTCTTTCTCCTATAGTTTCCATAATATACCCCTTTATAATCAATATAATACAATATTTTTTAAAAATTCTATATTTTTTTAAAAATATTTTTAAAAATATATTGACAACAAAAATTATATTTGATAATATATGTTTACAAAATACAATAAATATTTCCTATATTAAATATTTATTGTAAAAGGAGAGTGAGAGCCTATAAGGAGTGAGTATATGCATATTGACAAAAGATCAGTACAACTACTGTGTGCTAAGGAAGATATAACATAGTATGAATTAGCTGATAAATGTAATATGTCACCTTGTACATTATCAACAATGTTAAAACGGAAGGAGTACAACTATAAAAATCTATTAATAAAATTGCTGAATATTTTAAAAATTGACATATCCGAACTCATAAAAGGGGGATTAAATGAAATTAAATGCAACTAAAATTAAAATGTTATGCATACAACATAATATTACAATGAAAGAACTTGCCAACGGCTCAAAAATGAGCATAAGTACATTATCTCAAGTGATGAATGGAAGAAATGCAACGGCTAATATAATAAATAAATTAGCTATATATTTTAATATTACCGTTGATGAACTTATAAAGGAGTGATTATTTGAAAGTCGAAAATAAACCGCTATATACTGTGTATGAAGTTATGGCCATACTTGATTGTTCACTATCTAAGGCATATAAGATAATGCAGGAGATGAACGCAGAACTTAAACAAAGGGGTATATATAGTCGCAGGTAAAGTTAATTCGCAGTTTTTTAGGGAGAAATTCAAACTTAGTGAAGTTGAAGTAAATACTATGATTGATATTGAAGTGGTAAAGGAGAAAGTAAAAGAGATTAGGAGCAAGTCAAATGTTAACAAATAAAAATGCTTGCCTACGGCAATAGATAAGCGAAGTATAAAAATAATATATCACGGTGCGATTTATATTTTTTATGCTTATATTATATCAAAAAGGTGTGGTTTATGCAAGAGTTAAAACAATGGATTTTTATGGAAGTATGAAGATATCAGGAGGGAAGAAGTTATCAAAAGTACCCTATCAGATAAATGGAGACAGGGCAAAGCCCTAACGACAAAACAACTTGGAGTGATTATAATACTGTTAAGGCTGTATTATATAATTTTGATAATGAATATGACGGTATAGGTTTTTGTATTTACCGCTGATGATGATTATGTAGGTATTGACCTTGATTTTTGGGATAGATGACGCAGTAAAAGACGATATTATAAATACTCTTGACAGCTATACAGAACTTAGCCCAAGCGGTAAGGGATACCATATCATAGTTAAGGGCAAAAAGACGGTAGGAGCTAACAGAAGAAAATAATATAGAGATTTACGATAATTTAAGATATTTTTACTATAACAGAAAATATTATAAATAATAAAAATACGGTGCAGGAAAGACAAAAAGAGCTTGATTATGTATGCAAAAAAATATTTGTGTGATGCACCTAAGCAAAGCAATAACAACACAGGTACTACTACCACCAGTACTTTTATCAGATGAGGAGATTATAAGACTTGCAGGTAATGCAAAAACGGAGATATATTTAAGTCTTTATTATCCGGAGATATAACAGGATATGGAAGCCAATCGGAAGCTGATATAAAAATTATGTCAATTCTTGCTTTTTGGTGTGGTAGGGATAAGGTGCATATAGACCGTATATTTAGGACATCAGGGCTATATCGTCCTAAGTGGGACGAAAAACATAAAGCAGACAGCAGGACTTACGGACAAATTACTATTGATACGGCTTGTAGTAATTGTGTTGATGTGTATAAACCTAAGCAAGAAAAACAGAAAAACAAGCAAGAACAAAAAGACTTAGACATAATCTATTTAGATACTGTTAAGCCTGTTACAGTTGAATGGCTATTATATCCATATTTTACCATTGGGTAAAAGTTATAGTGTTAGCAGGTGAACAAGGTATCGGTAAAAAGCTTTTTACTTTTGTATTTAGTATCTAAGTTTTCAAAAGGTATCAGTTCATATAATACAAATGATTTATTTTTCGGATAGACTTACCACCGCAAAAAAATATTATATCAAAAACGCAGAAGACGGCATAGCTGATACGATTGTACCAAGATTAATTAAATTAAACGCTAATATGTCGAATATAGCGTATTTAAGAGAAAAATTAGTTTTAGTGATAGCAGGTTGGAGCAACTGTTTCAAAAAGTAAAGCCTACAATTGCAATATTTGATCCTGTACAATCCTTTATTGATGCTACAGTAGATACACATAAGGTTAATGAAGTAAGGCAATCACTGGACATTTTAATTAATTTAGGAAGTAAATACAACTGTACAATAATATTGATTATGCATAATAATAAATTAGGTAATCAGAAAAATGTTATATAGAGTTACGGATTGGTAGATTTTACCGCACTACCACGAAGTGTATTATCTGCTGTACAGGACCCACAAGACCCTAATAATTTATTGATAATACATTCAAAAAAAGTAATTTAGCAAGAAAGGGCAGACGCTCAAATTTACTAAATTAGATGACACAATAGAATTTACAGGGTATAGCGATATAACAGATTATAAAATGGATAATCCATATAGTGCAGGTGAGAAAGCAAGCCCTAAATTAGAACAAGCAATTGAATTTTTACAAGATTATTTACAAGATGGAGCAAAGACAAGAAAAGAAATAAATCAAGAACTATATAAAAGAGGATTAGACATAGGGAAAGACACATTAATAAAGGCAGGGGATATATTAAATATAAGTATGGAAAAATTAAAAGATTTTGGAACAAAGGTATAATTTGGTATATTCCTTAAGCAATATTTAATATAATCGATAGCTTATAGAATAAAGTAATAACAATATGTGTATAAGCGGTCGCATATAATAGATAGCTTATAGTAGATATCTATTATTGCATTATAAGTAATCTATTTTTATCGATAGCTTATAGAATCAGTAATAACAATATGTGTATTACTCGTCTGCTATTATTTATATTATAGTGAAAGGATAAAATAAAATGAATATAAAAATATGTTTTTAGCAGTAATGAGCAGGATTATTTATTAGCTGAGGTTGAGAATATAGAAAATTTTATTGAATATGTACAGCATTGCAGAAATACAGGAGAGTTTATCAAGGTGCAGGGCATATATGACAACTACTTTATATTAACCCTAATAAAAATAAGATATGTTATGTAGAGGTGATGAAATGGATATTAAAGAAGTAATTACTAATTTTGTAATATCTATAAATGAACTTGAACTTGATAAGAAAAATTGATTGATGAAATTAGGCAAACAGAAGAGTACAAAACACCAGTCCTAAGGTTAAAACTATAATTGATAAAAATATATGATAATGTTTTGTTGGCACCGTAGCAGGTGCCTTTTTTATAATAACCTGTAAAAACTTGACTTTTCATATATTATATATGCATCTGCATCTGTCATCGTCAATTTTGACGATTACGGAAAAATCAAAGTGTTATATAAATAAATACTTGGAAACTACTCGGTATAATTCTAATAAAAAATTGTTGGAAAAATGTTGGAAAATTTTCTAACTTTGTACTAGTTTCGAAAACGGAAAGTAGCAATATAACAGGTTTTAAGCTGACGCACCAAATCAATGCAACAGATAAGATAAAATAGTAAATTGTTGGGAAAAAGTTGGGATAAAAATCATATAACTTAATTTTAATGTTTCTCAAAAATATGCTTATGTAGTGATTTACGATGGCAGATAAAACCTTATAAAACCTTATATTTTTATATAAGATTGTAACTAATGTGTAAAAATAAGAACTATATACTATACATATACTAAAAACAACCTATATATATTGAAAATACTTACTTGTAGACCCTATCAATATTCATTGATTTTATGGTATAATATAATTACTTTAAATTTAATGTAAAGGAGATAACACAATGGAAGATAATACTAATTTAAACCCAATGAGGGGAGATAATACTGCTGATGATAAGAAATTCACGCAGGAAGAAGTAAACAATATAGTTAAAAATAGACTATATAAAGAAAATGAGAAATTGCAAAAGTAAAGTTGATGAATTAAACCAAAAGGGAGTTAAAAAGCTGATTGTAAGTGACTTTTTGAGAAGTGAGAACATACAAGATTATTCAATAGTGGATATGATAGGTTATAGTGATGTTGAAGACTTTAAAAATAAATTCAATTCTTTAAAGGAGTATTTCGGTAATATGAAAATACAACTAATAAGGTGCCTTATTTCACGTCTTCATCATCTAATACACCACCCTAATCAAAAGTGACCAACTACGAGACGCTTTTTAAACATCCCTAACTTTAAGTGAGGAGATTTTTAAAAATGGCTATTGATTTGAGTACTAAATATTTACCTTATGTTGATGAACAGTTTAAAGCTGAGAGTAAAAAGAATTATTCACAAATCAAGATTATAGCTGGGACGGTGCCAAGTCTATCAAGATATACACAATTAGCACTTCAAAGATGAATGATTACGACCGTGACGGAACAAAAATCAAAGTAGCAGGTATGGAGTACTGGAAAATCTGAATGCACTACTAACACTTACACATTTCGAGTAAGGACCGTTCGTTCACTTTTTCCAATTGATGCACTGTGATGCAGATGAAACACAGCAACAATTACAGAGTGCTACAGCATTAGCAAGACAAAAACCGAGAAGTAACTATACCAGAAGTTGACAGTTATGCATTAAAAACAATGTGTGCTAATGCAGGGAACAAAACCTGCGGGCATAGTAGCTAAAATGAAACTAATATCTATGATGAGATTATGAAAGGTAATGCTATATTAGATGATGCAGAAGTACCTGACAGTGAATAGGGGTTATAATTGTATCACCTACAACTTTACTACACTTATTAAAAAGAAGTAAGGACTTTATAAAACAGTCTGATATAGCCCAAGAAATGGCTATAAAGGGAGTTGTGGCGATAGTTGACGGTTTTAAAGGTTATAAAAAGTACCTGCTAATAGATTACCTAATAAATTCGGTTTTATGATTGCTCATCCGATCGCTACCGTTTCACCTGTTAAGCTGGCATCTTACGTTATACACGAAAACCCCACCAGGGATAAACGGTACTCTTGTTGAGGGCGTATAGCCTATGATACATTCAAATGTTAGAGAACAAGAAAAAGCTTTATATTATCAAGTTATAAGCTAATCATAGGGGAAGTTCCCCTATTTTTATTTAAACTTTATGAGGTTATATTTATGCTGAATATAGAAGATATTAGATATTTACCACTTTTTAATTGAGAGTAAAGAAAAGGAACGATCCAAGATATTATATTGGTGTAACGGCAAAGAAAACCATTACACAATTTGTATCAGTGAAGATATAAAAGAAGATGCAGGGTCGAATATAACTTATTACTGGATAATATAAATAGTTTAAGTTATCCATACAGTGATATAATAAAAATGTATTATATTGACGGGCTAACATTAAAATCAAATAGCTTTTTAAATTATGCTACAGTTATGAATCAATACTTAGGTATAAAAAGAAAGCTATAAAAATGATATGTAGTACTGTTGTAGTACACTAATACTAAATGTGTAACAAGAATATTAGCTATTTCAATGACTATATTAGTTTTAGTATAAAAATATTAAATTGTATATATACTTTTTAAAATTAAAATTTTTAAAACATATTTACTATTTCAATAACTTTTTTAGCTATTTTATATTAAGTAATATTATAAAAATTTCTCTTTATTATTCAATAAAAATTTTCGCTTTACAAATACCCCCTATAGTATATAATGTAAATATGTATTAAATAATAATTCTTATTTAATAATTATAATTTATATTAAAATGCTTAATAATCTACTATATATCCTTGTGATGTGCCAATCAAATTATCTTAATTATACAGAATACAAGAATATATATTTATTAGTAAAAATATGACTTACAATAAAAGGGAGGTAATCTTATGAAAAATCTTTTGACATAAAAGGTATGACGTAGTAGGTGCGTGTAGTAGTGCTGTCAATAAAGCTGTATCAAAATTGGATGCTGTACACGATGTAACAGTAAACCCTCGATGAGCAAACTCAATGACAGTAGAATATGATGATACTATAATAAGTGATAAAGATATATCTAATGCAGTAAAAGATGCTGGATACTCTGCACAATTACAAAATACAAAAATAAAGTAGAAAATGAAAAAGCAGATATATGGGAAGAACAGTTACAATCTATGCTTTTTAGGTTGAAAGGCAAGTATCCCACTTACTATAATACTTAGTGTATATATCTAGGACATATGTTGAATCTCCCTATACCTGATTTTTATCAGGAACAGAGTGCAATTAGTTTTGCTTTTACTCAACTCTTATTAGTATTCCTATAGTCTTTTGTAAATAGGTCATATTTTTGAAAAAGGATTTAAAAACGCTAATAAAAACTCTCCAAATATGGACTCTTTGATTTCTATAGGTCTCTTCATCCGCACTTATATATGGAATATTTGCAAATATATCGTATGACATTCTACAGGTATAGGAGATATTGATACTCTCCATAAATATCATCACAACCTATATTTTGAATCAGCTGTTATGATACTTACACTTATAACTTTAGGAAAAATATTTTTGAAACTAAATCTAAGAAAAACAAACAATGCCAACATCATTAATAAATTTTAAGACCTAGTATAGCACATCTTGTAAAAAGATGATGAAATCATGATATAAAAACAGACGATGTAAAAATAGGGTGATATATTACAATTAAAAAGTGGAGAAAGCCTGTTGATGGAATTATAATATCTGGAACAGGAAATATAGATGAACTGGCTATAACTGGAAAGTATACTGTAGATATCGGTGATGAAGTAATAGGTGCTACAACAAATAAAAAGTGGTTCATTTACTTTTAGAGTTACAAAAGTTGGTAGTGAAACTCGTACTTTCAAAATAATAGATCTTGTAAAAGAAGCAAATACAGCACCAATAGAATCAATAGCTGACAAAATATCAGGTGTTTTTCATACCTATTGTTATAACTCTTGCAATAATCACATTTTCCAGATGTTGGAAAATACTTGATATGATACAGAATTTGCACTTAACCTTGCTGCATCTGTACTTGCTGCATATCTTGCCCTTAGTGCACTAGGGTCTTGCTACCCGGTAGCTATAATGGTAGGTACTTTTCAGGGTGCAAAAATGGATTACTCTTCAAAAGTGCTGAATCCTTAGAAAATAATGCAAGGAATTGATACAATAGTATTCGATAAAACAGGAACACTTACACAAGGAACACTTAGTGTAACAGATGTAATATTAAGCGATAGATATACAAAAAGAAGAATTTTTTATGCTAGCAAGATCTCTCAGAACAAAACTCTCAGCAAACCACTAGCTATAGCAATCACAAATTATGCAAGAGATTTTCTCCAACAAAAACTGTTGATGATTCTATGAAATATCAGGACGTGGTATAAGAGGCGTAATAGAAAATAAAAATACTAGCAGGTCAAGTAGAATTTTATGAAAGAAAATCATACAAATACTGATTCTTTTGAATATTATGCTAGCAATTTACAGAATCTAGTAAAACAGCTGTATTTTTGCAATAGATGATATACCAGTCTGCCATAATAGGAATAAGTGATATTGATACAAGTAAACCACACAATCACTAAAAACTAGGTATAAAACACAATGTTGACGGGAGACATATAAAAACAGCCAAAAATATATCAGATAAACTAGAGCTAGATGAATATATCAACGATGTAATGCCAGATCAAAAAGAAAAAAGTTATATCAGATTTAAAAATCAAGGTAAAAAGTCGCAATGGTAGGAGATGGTATAAATGACTCTCCTGCTTTTAGCAAGTGCTATATAGGAATCGCTATAGGCGCAGGCACTGATATTGCCATAGAGATCTGCTGATACTAATTCTTTATGAATAGTGATTTACAAGATTTAATAACACCATAAATTTGAGTAAAGCAACACTAAAAATATCACAAAATCTATTTTTGGGCATACAAATATAATATGTATACCCCTGCTATGGGAGTGTTTTTATCCTATATTTGGTATAAGTCTTAATCCTATGATAGCTCTGTATCCATGAGCTTTCAGCTCTGTATTTGTAGTTACAAATGCTCTTAGACTACAAATTTTGAAGCTGATAAAAAGTAAACTATGTAAAAAGATATATCTCATAATGTAAATTTTGATATAATAAATATACAAGATACCAAAATTAAATATAATATCAAACCTTTAGAAAAACTTTATATATACAAAGGTATGATGTGTGAACATTGTAAATCAAAGAGTAGAAAAAGCACTAAATACAATAAGTGGTGTAACAGCCACAGTAAATCTCAGAACAAAACTTAGTAAAGTTATATCAACACAAGAAATTGAAGATATTAAATTAAAGGAAAATAGTAGAACAAGCTTCGGTTTACACTGTAAATAGTATAAAAATAATTTAGTTTATTTGAAATTAATTGAGGTGTATATATGAAAGCAGATTATAAAAATAAATGAAGAAAAAGTTAAATATTTTTATGTGGGACAACTAAATGGTGTGATCAAAAATGGTGGACGAAAAACTAAATATTGTGTGGATATATCCATTACAAATATTGGCTGTGATATCAGCACTAAAAAGGAATAAACAATGATATATTGAATGCTCATCTAAAAAGTTGTGTTGCAAATGCTATACAAGAAAAATAAGCAAGAGCAAATAGATGAGAAACTTGATGAAGTAAATACAAATAATAACAAAATTTCAAAATAAGACATATATAAAAGTTTTTAAAAAGGAGATATACAATATGAGCAATAAGATAATATTAAGTCCAAAATACAAAAATAACTGATTTATTCAATGCTTATCTACATTAAAAATGAACTAATAAACATAAATCCAAAATTTAAAATGCTAAAAACTCCTCTAGCCAAAGTAATGTTAAAAAGCTACACTTTCAATGGCTTGTGAAAAAACAGGTATGTCCTATGAACAATTAGTAGAAAAACTAAACGATATATTAGAAAAATCGAACACAGTAAAATATCTGTATTTCGATTTTTAATATTAAAATAATATTTTCTATATGATATTTTATAGCATTTTTTTCTAATATCTCTACGGCTGATATTATAGCCTTTTGGACAGACTTTTTGCAAATAAATCTTTTTCAAATATTATCAAAACCTTCATCTGTAGTTATATCTTCCCCTAGCAACTCATTACATATATATGTATTATTTTTCAATAAATTTTTATCAAACTCTAGTACTTTTTCTTTCATTATATTTCTATGATTTTCTTCATCATTGCCATATTCTAATCCTAATACCATATATGCTCCACTTATAGCACCACATTTTCTCCAGAAAACATACCACTTTCAAACGCCTCTGCTATCCTTTTTGCCTTATACGTGCTCTATACCATATCTATCAGCAAAATAGCAAAAACACATTGAGTGCAATTATAACCACTGCTCATATATTTAGTTAATAATTCTATGTTCATATTTTTCATCTCCTATTTAAAAATTTGTATTTTATTATATTTACAGTATAATTAGACGACACATCTTCATTCACATCCAATATTTCGGATAAAATATTTTTATATTATTGAGTTTATATTTTGCAAATTGTCCTGAACAAGATGAACAATATGTATAAATATTTTGTACTTTTATCGTTCATAATATGTTCAAATTGTTTTGATATTTGCATAGCTATCTGTTTATTTTGCTGAATTACGCCACCGCCTAATCCACAACAATTTATGCTCATATGGACTATTATATTCCACAAGATATTTTTAATATATTCAAATATTCTCAAGCGTGTGCCTATCTGAACAAGGAAAAATATATATTTGCTTTTAGTATCTATTTTTACCTATATTATTTTTATAAAAATTCAAATATACTTATAACATCAAAATTAGATGTTTTTAAATGTATGATAACAATTAGACATACACAAATTATTGTTTTTACACTCTCTAAATTTATCTTCATATTGGTATAATCTACTTCACTACCATTATCATATATAGGTTTTTGATAACAATCACTGAAAAATCAATATTATATTCTTTACATATTTCAATTAATTTTCACAAGTTTTTGGATAATATCCAGGATAATACATCCAAAATATAATAATTTTTCGCTTTTTATCAGATGTATTTTTAAACAGATATGGATTCTTCATAAATTTTAATCGTTTGTTATATCTTTTTCTTTTAAGCTGTCTACATATTTCTGACTACCTGATAAATCTTTTTGACACACATCCCTACAGTTATCACACATAAAACATTCAAAGCGTATATCCTCTTTATATGTAAAATCTTAAGATTTATATCATACTTACTCAAAAAGTGTACATTGTTTTGTACATACCACAATCTATACATTCTTTTCTTGTCTATCACTTTTATTATTTTTCCCCTATAATACTATATATTCAAAATACTTCTAAATAAAAACTATTTATAATCACTATAGATTTTTATTTGTATATCATATCCACATCTATATCTATATTGTAGTTTTTGCATATTTATTATTGTCTTAAATATACCATTTTTTCAAATCTTCTTGCAGATGTAATAATAGGTAGCTTCAATAAGTGTATCCTAATTTTTATATCCATTGATAGTTGGTAATCTTCCATAATAGGTCTACTCTTATACCCTCCTATTTTTCGAATAATTCTCTTTTTATAAACTATGCCTTGATCTCCAAATGCAATATTTCTATACTTCACTCTAAGATTACTATTAAAAGCCACCATCTTCATCTGCCATTTGTCACTATCAAATTTTTAAAAAGTGAAGCATCCAACATCTTCTTTACTGTTTTCTATTTCATTTACACTATTATCATCTATTATACTATCAATATGCAAAAACCACAAATACTCTCCTTTTGCATATTTTACAGCTATATTCATCTGATTTGCTCTATATCTTGTTTGTTGTGTATTTTAGGATATCTTATAATATATATGTATTATCTGTACTATATCCATCAGAAAATATAACTTCAAAATCTCCAACAAGATTATCTATCATACTTTGAAATTTTTAAAATATCTTCATTGTATGTTGGTACTATTATCGTTACCATTTTTACCCCTCGATAAATATATTTTTGTAAATATAGACGATATCACAATAAGTACAAAAGTAATATCAATGATATAATAAACTCTTTGCTTCTTATATCTAGTGATTTATCACCAGTATTTAAAAATACTAGCATACCTGAGTACAATCCCAAGCATAGTAACAACTATATAATTTATATAATTTATCTTAGTAAGTCCTGCCATATAATTTATAAGATTATAAGATACAAGAGGAATTAATCTTAATACAAGAAACAAACTTATTAGTGACTTTTTGATTATCTGTTAATAATTTTGTTTTTAAATCATAACTTAATTTTTATCAATTATTTTTCATCCTTACCTAAAAACTCTTTGCGTAATATAATACATAATCGTTGAATTTATAAAACAACCTATCATAGTATATAAAAATCCGTCTTTATTCCAAATACTACTCCTGATACAAGCACAAATACGGGTACAGGAAAAAAAGAATATGGGTAATATTGAATACATAAGTATATATATAATGGGTGCTTTATTTCCAAAAACTAGATACAAATTCACGCATTTTTCAAGAGATGTAAATCTTAATAGATAAATAGACACTACTATTATAAATATTATACATATTACTTTAATTATGTGTTTTTGTTTTTCATCATATATTTTCTTTCCAACAAAAATAATAATGCTAAGTGAAAAATAAAATTAAAAGTCCCATCATAAGAGCTTTTTGCTCCACCTGTAAGAGTCCCTCCTACATAAGAGTATACTATAGTAGCTGGTAATCGACCCATACCAGTAGCTATAAAAATGAAGCAAAATTCACAGATGTAAGACCTGCTGCATAGCTTACTAAATCAAATGATACAAATGATAGCAACCTAGCAACTAATATAGCATAATTTCCATATTTTTCAAAAATACATCTATATTTTTAATGCACCCTCACTATTTAACTTTTCTACTACATCTCTACCCTAAAATTCTAGATATATAAAACACATACTAGCTCTACCATAGCTGAACTCCACGATAATATTGCACCTTTAATCCAGCCAAATATAACTGCATTTGAAAGTGTAATAACAAAAAGCAGGAATAGGTGCTATTATTGATTGTAATACCATCAGCAAAAATGAAATAATAAAAGCATATGCACCATATCCTCTAATATATTCAATCTACACCCTTCTACCCCTAAAGAACTATAGGGTACTAATAGCCTTTTGTAACACCTTTATTTATAGAAGGTACATAAATTAAAAACACATACAACAAAAATAACCATTAAAGCTATTTTTAGACTTTTTATTTCATCTAACACCCTATAAAATCTCTCATATAACATTTTTTAAATAATTTTCACTTAAAATGTATTTATCTTTTTCATAAGTATCTTGATTTACAATTCCTTTTTCATCTTTTTCATACTCTACTTTTTGCCATACTACACCAAGTTATACTCGTAAAAATATTGAAAACAAAATATTTTCTTTAATCATCTATACTATTATACTCTTATATTCTTTTTATAAAGTTTAGGATTTCATCATCAGACAAAAATCTTGTCAGTTTTCCAATTTGTAGTAGTAGGTACCAAAAATGAGCTAAGTCCTGTTCTCCTTCACCTATTATAGGTTTTTCCCAATCTATTATATAAGATTTTTCACCTATTATAAAATTTCTATTATTAAGCTCCGTATTTATTATACAAGGATTTTATTTCATCATTTATTCCAAGATTAGTAACTATTTTAATAAATTTTTCTATATATTGTTCTGTAACATGGGACTTAAGCTCATAATTTTTATATACAAAAACATTTTTACATTCTTCCATCATAGCTAAGAATGGTTTCTTAGCCACTATAAGATTATGATTTGTTATATCACAACTATGTACTTTTCGCCAGCATATATGCAACTATATCCATATCTTTATCATAATCAAGTGGATTACCTTCTAAAAAATCCATTATCAAATAGCCTTTTTTATATATTTCCCTTTTATATCATACCTATATACCTTTGGTGTAACTCCAGTTTTTCAAGTAATTTCAAAGCATTATATTCATATTCTATTTGTCTCATCATCTAATCCCTAATTGACTTTTCATATTAATTCTAAAAACATATTTCTCATCAAACCTAAAATTAATATTATATTCTGCCTTTTTCCTATAAGCTGTATATTATTACTTCCTACCTCTTCACTTATTAGATCTTGCACAGTATCTATATCTCTCACAGTCCCTAAGTACACCTACCTTCTTACCCCTTACTTTTTATAATTTTTATAGTATCTGAAAAGACATTTGGTGTACTATATATTACTCCGCTAAAAATATCTATAGCTTCTTTCATACCTACTATGCCATATCCTCCGTCTAATGCAGGTGCCAATACTATATCATTATATTCCAACATATCAAAAGCATTATACAAAATATCCCTCATCTCATACCACGAAGATCAGAACCTCACCAATATAACTTTTTTAGAATAATTAAGCTCTTCTTTTTATAGCATTAAACATCTTTTGACCCAATTACTTCCTACTTGTTCCTCAAAAATCATCAAATAAATTTCCTATACCACTATAATGTATACAAAAATCAATATTTGATTTTTATAATGATATCCAGATTTTCTTTTTATCAACAAATTGCATAAATCGTATCTTTGCTCTTCTGATAATAAGGACTTTAACCTAGTTTTTACCATATCCATATTTAGGTATTTTACTATAATTTTATTTTCCATAATATCATTCAAAAAGGTCTAATCCATAAAAGGAAAAGACCTTTTTAACTATTCTCCATATGTGTATTGATGTTCTTTTGTTCCATCTAAAGTATTTATCACTTTTGTAAATCCTGCATCAATAAATTTTTGTGCTGCTACAGCTGATTTATTTCCAGAATAGCAATATGTCACAACGGTATTATCCTTAGATATTTTTGACATTTCAGAATCTATACTATCTACTGGTATATTTATTGCACCTTTTTAAGTGTCCCTTGATCATAATCTTTTTATCTCTAACATCTACTATTGTAATGCTACCATCATTTTTTATCAGCCATTTCTTGTAAAGATGGTGCAAGTATATTTTCAAATTTTTGACATTTGTGTATATGAATAGCTCTTTACACCTTCTGCATTATACACTTTTTGTAAATCCATTTTTACCAAAATTTCTGCTGCAACTTGACTTTTTCTTTTCCAGAATTACATATAGTTACTACATCTTTTGTCTTTAAAATCTGCTATTTTATCAATATCAAAATCGTCTACAAAACATATTTATAGCAAATTTTACGTGTCCTGCATCATATTCATCTTTACTACGTACATCTATTACTAGATACTCTTCTTTTTCTTCTTATCTTCCATTATAGCATCTAATGTCTTGCCGTCCATAGTCTGTATTTGTATTTCATTTGTAGCTGTTTGTGTTGCCTTAGTTTCCCTTTTGTATTTGTTGATGCTTGTCCTTGTTTTGCACAACCTGTTGCAAGCATAGCACACGCAAGCAAAAACAAAAAGATATTTTTGATAATCTTTTTCATTTTTCTACCTTCCTTTATGTAATGTTTTTATACATCTGAAATTGTATCATCTATTAAATATTTTGTCAATTAACTATCACAAAAATAAACACTTTTTATCAAAAATAATACTTCATTTATTTATATTATGTATAAATATAGTGGATAATATTAGTACAATAACAGAAAAAGAAAAATATATCAATTTAAAAGATGTCTTTTCAAACAATATCCCTACAATAGGATCAGTTATTATAAACATTAAGCCTATCATAAAAGACTTTACAGAAAGATATGTTGCTCTTTATCATCTTCTACTACCTCTTGTATTTTTGCTGTTATTAATGGTGCTATTATAGATAGTAAAAATTTACAAAATATGTATAATATTGCAGTAAATATAAAATTATCTAAAAATAAGACCTACGCCAAATAAAAACTTACAAATATTATAGATTTATTAACAAACTTAAATTCAACTTTTTCTTTTTGATAATATGTAATATCCCAAAGATGATGCTAAGGAGCCAAGAAATAAAATTGTACCTATATATTTTAGTTCAAAACCTTGTAACTTTAATCTAGGCGATGTATAGTAAAATACATCAGATATGCATATAATAGCATATAACAAACTTAAATATATAAAAAGCCTTTATTATTTCTTGCTATTTTTTATATCTTCTACAATACTGTTTTTTTCTTGCTTTTTCTCTGTTTTATTACCGGTATGTTTTTATAGTTACAGTTGAAATTATCCCTAAAAATAATATGACGCTTGATATTGCTATAACAAGATTTTTGACTCATATCTAAAAATTATACTAGACAATCCAAAAGTAATAGTCTTAAACAATGATGTATACGTTTGGATTTTTGCATCTACCCTCATATATTCATCTTCTTTATTTTCAGCTTTTAATATATCATATACAAGTGCTTCATCACTTCCAGATATAAAACTGTTGCCTAAGGCATTTAAAATCTCATATAATATGGCATAATAAAAATTTTCTACAGCAAAAGATAAACAACACTTACAAACATAATACACATTCCAAGTAGTAAAGTATGCCCTATTCTATCAGAAATAATTCCTGTAGGTATCTCCATTACAACACCAACCATGAGCATTTATGGCACTTAGCATTCCTACCTGTCCTAGTGTTATTCCTTTATTCATATATATTAGCAAAATTATAGGCCATATCAATAAAGACATTACCGCTATATCTGCATACATGTATTTTTTATATCACTATTCATAATAATAACTCCGTTTATATATCAAATAAACAATATTTATTATTATACCATACATTTAATAATCGATTAGTATAAATAAAAATATTAAGTTAAATTTAATAATTATTTTTATTTATCCCTACTTTTTATTATTTTGTGCTTGATAAAATATGAAAAATGATATAGAATAATCTGCGATAGTCATTTTATTATCATAATTATTTCTTATTTGAGGTTACATAATGTTAGAAGAACTATTTAATAATTTATACGACAAATTTAAAATAAAAATTTTTATCAAAAATATTTTTAAGAAGTTTGAAAATAGAAGTCCTAGTTTAAATGTTTTTAGAGCTTTTTGTGTAGAAGTTATATATGCACTAAACAGACCTAATATGACTCAATTAACAGAATTTATGGGTATTTCTCAACCAAATACAGCATATAGAGTCGCATCTCTTGTAAAAAGGATATGTAAGAAAAAAATACAATCAGAGGAAGATAAAAGAGAATTTTTATCTTGAAGTAACTGAAAAAAATACAATGGATACAATAAAATAAAAAGCAATATGTTGAATCAATATTATCAAATTTAAAAGACAAGGTTACTGCTGATGAGATAAACACTTTTGAGAAATTAATATCTATTATGATAGATGATATAAATACACAGATGAACTTAAAATAAATATCCACTAGTTAAGCTGGTGGTTTGTTTTTCCCTAAGCTACAAATAAAAAGCTATTACCTTTTTAAATTAATAGGCAATAGCTTTTATTTATTTTATAACCAAGACATCATTGAACGTAGTTCTTTACCTACCTCTTCTGATTTATGCTCTGATTCTTTTCTTCTTGTTGATAAAAATTTTGTTTTTCTTCCTGATGAAAACTCTATCATGAAATTACTTGCAAATGTACCATCTTGTATATCTGATAATACTTCCTTCATAGCTTTTCTAGTTTCATCTCCTATTATTCTTTTTCCTGCTATATAATCTCCATATTCAGCCGTATTTGATATAGAGTTTCTCATTTTAGGAAAACCACCTTCTACTATAAGATCTACTATAAGTTTTCATTTTCATCGTATACATTCAAAAGTATGCCATCTCAGGCTCATAACCTGCTTCTACTAATGTTTCAAAACCAGCCTTCATAAGCTCTGTTACTCCACCACAAAGTACTGCTTGCTCTCCAAAAAGATCTGTTTCAGTTTCCTGTCTAAATGTAGTCTCTAATATACCTGCTCTACCTGCTCCTATACCTGAAGCATATGCAAGTGCATAATCTTTTGCATTTCCTGATTTATCTTGATACACAGCTATAAGAGATGGTACACCTTTTCCCTTTTGATATTCACTTCTACTGTATGACCAGGACCTTTTGGAGCTACCATTATTACGTCTATATCTTCACTAGGTATTACAAGATTAAAATGTATATTAAATCCGTGTGCATACATAAGTACATCACCTCATATATATGGAGCTACCTTATTGTTATATAAATCAGCAGATATTTCATCTGGTACCAGCATCATTACAAAAATCTCCTGCTTTTGCAGCATCTTCTACATTCATTACAGTTAGACCTTCTGCTAATTCTACTGATTTACTATCTTCTTTTTAGACCTACTACTACATTTTACTCCACTTTCTTTAAGGTTTAATGCGTGTGCGTGTCCTTGACTACCATATCCTCATTATAGATACTGTTTTTCCTTTTAGTAAATCCAAGTTACAATCTTTGTCATAATATTTTTAATCATTTTTCCACCTTTTTCTATTTATTTTATAAATATACCTTATATTATTTCAATTAAAATATTTATATAAAAACTTATATAGTTTATAATATAAATTTATTCAATATCTAAATAAGATAAATAATAAAAATATTTAATAACACATTTTATATAAAAACATCATAAAGTTTATGATGTTCTATAAAACTATTTTTGCCCTTACTATGCTTTCATCACTATCCCTTGACATAGCTGTTATACCTGTCCTACATATTTCTAATATTTCAAAATCTTCTAATATTTTTATAAAAGCATTTATTTTTGTAGGTTTTCCGGTAACTTCTACTATCATACTTTCTGGAGACAAATCTATTACAGAACCTTTGTATATGTTTGCTATTTCAACTACTTTTATTTCTGTTTGCAGCATTTTGCTTTATTTTTACCAGTACTATTTCTCTCATTACTGAAGTGTTCTTATTTAACACATCTACTTTTATTACTTCCTCTAACTTTGAAGTTTGCAATATTATTTGATTTATCTCATTTTCTAACCCTTGTACCGTAAGTGTTATCCTTGATATATCTGGATTATCAGTATTTGAAACAGTAAGTGTATTCTATGTTATATCCACGTCTACCAAAAAGACTTGATATCCTCGCCAATACGCCATAATTATTTTGTACTACTATGCTAAGTACTTCTAATTTTTGTATTTTCCACAAATCTCTCCCTCTTATTAATCTGTAATTATCAAATCATTTAATGTACCATTTGCAGGTATCATAGGTAGTACCTGTTCACAATCCCAAATTTTACAATCTATTATAGATGGTTTGTCACTTGCCAACGCCTTTTGCAAATGCTTCTTCAAACTCTTTCATATTACTACATTTATATCCATCTGCTCCAAATGCATCTGCTAATTTTATATAATCTGTTTTTCTCTCAAAATTTGAAAAAGCATACCTATCATTATACAAGTAATGTTGCCATTGTCTAACCATACCTAAATTACCATTATTAAATAGTACTGTTATTATTTTTATATCATAGTGTGTTGCTGTAGCAACTTCATTCAAATTCATATGGAATGAACCATCTCCAGTAATATGAATAACATTTTTATCTGGATTAGATACTTTTTGCTCCTATTGCTGCTCCATATCCGTATCCCATAGTCCCTAGTCCTGCACTTGTGAAAATGTCTAGGTTCTTTTCACTTTACAATATTGACATGACTACATTTGATGTTGACCTACATCTGTTGCAAATATAGTATCATCTCCAGACATATCAGATATCTTTTCTAATAATGCTTTAGGTTTTGAAAAGCGTCTTTGTACTCTAACTCACAATAATCTAGTTTTTTCCAAGAATCTATTTCTTCTAGCCATTTACTTCTTTGTTTTTCACATATCTTTGGCAATATCTGTCAAGTATATCTTTTTACATCTCCTATTAGTTCATAATCTATTTCTACATAATTTCGCTTGCATCTATATCTATGTGTATTATCTTTTGCTTTAGGTGCAAACTTTTTCTGTATTGCTAACAGTTCTATCTGAAAAATCTAGTACCTATAGCTATTATAAGGTCACTATTATCTATGGCGTTATTTGTACTTACCCTACCATGCATACCTGCCATACCTAAATAATATTCATCATATTCAAAGATTACCTATAGCCATTATAGAATGGCACGCAGGAATGGAAGATTTTTATTAATTGTCTTAATTGTTCATGTAGCGTTACTAGATATTACTCCTCCACCCTGCATATATTACCGGTTTTTCTGCAGTATTTATTATATTTTGCTATCTTATCTAATTCTTTATCATTTTCAAAATGTTCATATAATTTATATGAACATTCCATTTTTCATAATCACACTCTGCAGCAGTTATGTCTTTTTGGAATATCTACAAGTACAGGACCTTTTCTTCCACTATTTGCTATTCTGAAAAGCATCTCTAAGTGTAGTTGCCAGTTTTTACATCTCTTACCACAAAAATTGTGTTTTTGTTATAGGCATTATTATACCTGTTGTATAAACTTCTTGAAATGAGTCTTTACCTATAAGATTTTGAGCTACATTTCCTGTAATGTATACTACGGGCACACTATCCATAAGCGCTGTAGCTATCCCTGTTATAAGATTAGGTAGCACCAGGTCCACTTGTTGCTATTGTAACGCCTACTTTTCCTGTAGTCCCTTGCGTATCCATCTGCTGCATCAAAGCTGCTCCTTGCTCAGTACTTGTTATTATGTTCTTTATCTTATCCTGATAATCATACATAGCATCATAAATATTAAGTACACTTCCACCAGGATAACCAAAAACTGTATCTACTCCCAAATCTAAAAGTGTATTTATGATAATATGTGAACCTTTTCATCTTCATTTGCATACCCCTTATTAAATATATTATTAAAAGCTACATATTAACTAATGAAAAATATAATATTTAAAGTCAATTATTTATATTATTTTTGTGTAATAATAATATAAAAATTTGTGCCCTAAAAATTATTTCATAAATAATAATATAATCTTTCAAAAATCAAGTAAATTTCAATAAAATACAAAATATACTAAAAATAAATACAATACAGTATGATTTTTAGTAGTACTTATAACAATTCTCTTTTTATTCATTTTTATTTTTACAACATAAAAAGAATTAATTTTTGATAAAACTACTTAATATTGCTATTTTTTATATTTTTTATATAATTGTGAATACACATTAATTTCAAAATAATTTAATTTTTAAACTATAATAATAAAAATGAATATTTAACATTTTAAAAATAAATTTTATAGGAGATTATTATGCTATTTATACAATATCCAAAATGTAGTACTTGCCAGAAGGCAAAAAGATTTTTTAGATACTCATAACGTAAAGTATGAAGATAGAAACATAGTAGAAAATAATCCTACTAAAGAAGAATTAAGAGAATATCTTAAACAAGGAATAGAAATAAAATTATTTAATACAAGTGGCACAAAATATAAAGAGTTAGGTTTGAAGGACAAACTAAAAATATGAATGATGATGAAAAACTAGATATTTTTAGCTAGTAATGGTATGCTAGTAAAAAGACCACTTCTAATAGGTGAAGATTTTTGTAATTGTAGGTTTTTAATCAAGATTTATACGAAGAAAAATTAGGATTATAAGGAGAAAAATATGATAATAGCAGTAGATACAATGGGTGGAGATAATGCTCAAAAGCACAAATAGATGCAAGTATAGATGCAATTAACGAATATGATATAGATATTGTTTTATTTGGAGATAAAGAAACCATAGAAAAATATTTAAGTGGAAAAACTTATAATAGTGAAAAACTCTCTATAGTACATTGCCTAGAAAAATATAGAAAATGACGAAAACCTGTAATGGCTATAAAAAGAAAAAGAATTCTCCTATGGTATTAGCTTGTAATATGTTAAATAATAAAAAGAAATAGACGCATTTGTGTCATCTGGTAGTACAGGTGCGTTGCTTACAGCCGGCATGCTTTATAACAGGAAAGATAGAAGGAATACTACGTCCTGCACTTACTATAGTGTACCCAAAAATCAAAAGGTGGAGCAGTCTTATTAGATGTAGGTGCAAATGCACAATGTCAAAGTGAATATATAAATCAATTCGGATATATGGGTATGTCTATGCAAAAGCCATATTAAATAATGAAAAATCAAAAAGTAGGTCTTATAAATATAGGTACAGAGGGAAAAGGCTCACAAGTATATATTGATGCTCACAAGTTATTAAAAGAAAATTCTAAAATAAATTTTTATAGGTAATGTAGAAGCCAGAGATATACCTACCACTGAAGCAGATGTACTTGTATGTGATGGTTTTACCGGTAACATTGTGTTAAAACTTACAGAAGGTGTAGCCATAGAGTCTGCTTAAAATGATAAAAACTAATCTCATGTCAAATCTACGTTCAAAAATAGGTGCTATGCTTGCAAAACCTGCACTTAAAAACTTGAAAAATTCTCTGACTATGAAGAATACGGTGGTGCTATACTACTTGGTATAAACAGTATAGTTATAAAAAGCTCACGGATCATCAAATGCAAAAAGCGTTTAAAAATGCTATAAAACAAGCTAAAAATATTACGATAGATAAAAATATTATAAATACTATAAAAAGAATTTTGCAAGTATGGATAAACTAGAACAAAAACAAGAATAAAGGAAGATATTTATGATTAGTAACACTAAAGTTTATAATATTATTTTTCCCAATATTTATGATGTTACTATTTCCACCATTTTGGATAGTAGTAATACCTATTAATTATTTAATAGATTATATAGTAGTATATCTTTCTATGAAATATTTGCAAATTTCTGATATAAAAAGACAAAAGTAATATTAAAAGTATGGTTATTTGGTTTTTATCAGATATAATAGGTAGTATAATACTTTTTAAATACTGGTAATTTATCTAAAATATTAAATATAGACAGTCAATATTGGTATGAACACATATATAACAACATAGCTTATAGTCCTACAAAAATATTTATTCATTTTTGATTGTATCGTTAGCATATTTATATCTGGCTTATTCATATACTTTTTAATTATAAACTATCATTGAGATAATATAGATATATCTACTAGAGATAAGAAAAATTAGCTTTATTAATAGCTATATTCACTTCACCATATATATTTTTAATAAACACACCTATGTAAGAGAGGAGTAATAATTTGGAACAAATAAAAATAAATAATAATGTAAGTCTTATGTATATAGAAAATGAAAATTTAAAACAAACTTAATAACTGTGTATTTTTAAAAAGACCGCTTTTAAGAGAACAAGTAACAAAATGCAATACTTCCTTATGTCCTTATGTCTTCTACAAAAATTACAAAAACACCTATAGAATTAGAAAATAAAATGCAAAGAGCTATACAGTAGTAAAGTAAATGCCAGCATATCTAAAATGGGAGAAAAACAAATAGTTTCTTTTAGACTTTCATTTGTATCTGACAGATACTTAAAAGAAAAAAATAACAAAAAGCAAGCTGTAGAACTGTTAAAAGAAATAATATTCAATCCAAACATAGTAGATGATAAATTTGTAAAAGGAATATGTAGATATTGAAAAGGAATCTGTAGAAGAAGATATAAAATCTATAATAAATAATAAAGACAAATATTCTTATAACAAAGCTATAAGTATAATGTTTAAAAATGAGCCTTTTGCAATCAACTCTGATGGGTATATAGAAGATTTAGAAAATATAGATGAGAAAAATCTATATCAATATTACAAAAGAATTCATATCTACAAGCCAAATAGATATAGTTATTGCAGGAAATTTTTGACAAAAAGAAATTATTGAAGATATGAAAGCCAGCTTTTGATATAAATATAAATCCAATAAAAAATAGAAAAAGAAAAATTACACATTCACAACGATATAGGTATTATTGAAGAAAAATGGATATAACACAAGGAAAAATTGGTACTTGGATATACATTTGATGTACCTTATGATACTAAAGAGTATTATCATTTTTTACTATATAGCGATATACTAGGTGGTGGAATATATTCAAAATTATTCAATGTAGTTCGAGAAAAACACTCTCTTTGTTATTACATTAATTCATTTGTGCATAGATACAAAGGTACTATGATTATACACTCAGGTATAGAACACGAAAATAAAGAAAAACAGTAAAAACTAATACAAGAACTTATACAAGATATGATAGAAGGAAAAATAACAGATAAAGAGATAGATTCAGCAAAAATATTTTTTTACTATTCCTAGAGGCACTAGATGATTCGCTTTCAGCTTTGAGCGATTTTTATTATTCTCAAAAGCTATCAACAGTCCCAAAAGAAATAGAAGAACTAAGACAAATAGTAGATGGTATTACTATTCAAGACATACAAAAAGTTGCAAAAAGGTAAAAAGATTTTAGAGTATTTCTTGACAAATATAGAAAAACAATAGGAGAAGTAATGTATTTAGAAAATAAACTATTAAATGAGAAAATCTATAACGAAAAACTGCATAATAATATGCAAGTTTTCATAATGTAAAAAGATTTAGCAAAAAAATACGCAATTTTGCTAGCAAATTTTAGCTCAAATGACCTTGAATATATAAATCCACATACACATATGAGAGTAAATGACGGTATAGCACATTTTCTTGAACATAAAATGTTTGAAATGCCAAATGATACTGATGTTTTTTGAAGAATTTGCAAGACTTGGTGCTAGTCCAAACGCATATACAAACTTTAACATAACTGCTTATTATTTTTCAGCTACAAAAATTTTGAACCGTCTTTAAAACACCTTATAAACTATGTTCAAACACCACATTTTACAGATGAAAAATGTAGAAAAAGAAAAAGGAATAATCGCACAAGAAATAAAAATGTATAATGATGATCCAAATTGGAGAGTATTTTTCAATTCTCTAAAAAGCTATGTACAAAAGAACACCCAAACTCTATAGATATAGCAGGCACAGTAGATAGCATATACAAAATAACAAAAGAAGAATTATATGACTGTTACAGTACATTTTTACTCACCGTCTAATATGGCGCTATTTATAGTAGGAGATGTAGATATAGATAGTACTATGAATATAATAAAAATCAACAGTACAAGATACCAATATGTTTGAAGGTGATGTACAAAAATACCTGCAAAATGAAACTGATGATATACGTCAAAAAGAGATAGTACAAGAATTTGAAATATCTACTCCTATTTTTGTATAGGTTATAAAGAAAAACTTCATCACTTTAATGAAGAGTATCCTAGATTAAAAAGAAATAGAGATGGATATAATAAATCAAATAATATTCAAAAAGGTTCTAAACTACGATGACAAATTGTACAATTCATCTCTTATCTTTACACAATTAGATGTAAGTTACACATCTTTTAAAGATTATGGATATGTATCAATAGAATCCGAAAAGTAATGATGTAACAAAGACAAAAATATTATACTAGAGGAAATAGAAAAATTTAAAAAAACAAGGAGTAAATCAAGACGAATTCAATAGAATACAAAAATAGGTAATTTTATAAAGTCTTTTGATTCTTTAGATAATATATCAAATAACTACCTTTATGATGTATTTTTAAAGGATGTGATATATTTGAATATTATGATTATCTAGAGCAAATAACAATACAAGATATCAATAAGAGAATACTATCATTTTTGACGAAAAACAAATGGTAATTTCTATAATAAATCCATAATAACACATAATTTAATATTAAATGAATAAATACATCCATAAAAACATAAAAAGAAGATACCATCTTCTATTCATCCTAAAGATAAACCCACGAAAACATATTTTCGTGGGTTTAATTTTCTAATATCAGAAATTCTATTTTTTAAAAATTTAATTTATTTATGCTCTCATCTTACCCTTAGTAGCTATACTAGCAGATTTGCATACTATAGTCCCTACTAACATATTTGCTAAAAAAAGCAGGTATTACAACAGAAGCAAAACAAAAGTTAAAAAAATGAAGCTCCTCCAGGTAATCCTACCAAAACTGATGCAGTATATAAAAATACTGTTCCACTTACTATAGTAGCTACACCCATTATTATAGGATATCTTAATAAGTCATTTTTAATAAATACTAATATCTTTGCTAGTACAAATACTACAAGTGCAGTAATAATTTTGTCCACTATATTTGGTATTTGACCACCTGGAAATGATGTTATTGACAGACAATATACCAGCACCTAGACCAGCTACTATTGTATTTGATAATGTAGGTGTCAATAATATAGATAATACCAAAAATATTATAAAGTAAGTCCGGTTTCATACCAAAAATATTGGTGGCATAACACCGTGTAATATAAGTCCCATAGCAAGCATAATCGCAGTTATTATATATTCTTTAGTTCTCATTTTATTTTTCTCCCTATTTACAATTTAAAAAAACTTATTTTTATACAACAAGTAATCTAATAAAACTAAAGAATATTTATATATCTAATATAGTTATATATTTTTATAATCTTTAGTATTATTTGATTAGTAAAAGTTCATTTCACGCTAATCACATACCTTTCCTACAATAAAAACGCCCTTTCACTATATAGTGAAAGAGCGAGTAATCTCACGGTGCCATCTTTCTTGGGGATAATCCCATCTCTGTCAGATACGAGTAACTACTGATATCCCTAACCCTGTAACGTGAGTACACGTCCAAAACTACTAATTTCATCTTGGGAATCTATTAAGTCCATTCACCAGAATCGTTAATACCTATTCACACCAAACAAGGCTCTCTGAAAATAACTAATAAAGGTTACTACTCTTAAATTATTGATTTTGTATAATTATACTATAAAAAATTTTTTGTCAACTATTTTTAATTTTTCCTGTTGTGCCAAATCCACCACGATTTTTCATTGCCTAATGTATCTACTATTTCCACATGTATATCTTTCATTTTTCCATTATTCTAAATTGACATATTCTATCTCCCTTTTTATCACAGTATCTCTCCTCATAAGTGCAGAAGTCTCAATAATCAGTATCTCCACAATATGAATTATCTATTACTCCCATAGAATTTGTCTGTATTATTCCAAAAATTTTTATAAGTAGAGCTTCTAGGTACTATATGAGCCTCATATCCATCTGGTAATTCTAATGCAAAACCCAAATCTATAAGTTGAAAATCAAATTGTTTTAACTCATAATCTTTTGCTGATCTTAAATCTATCCAATCTGATTTGCCTTCAACAAATTTAAAATCCTGACAAACTTCATTTTTCATATTTTACTCTCAACTTCATATATATCTCCTTGTTTTCAAGAATATCCTAAAATTAATTTACTAATTATATATATCTTTAAATTACTTAACTTATTATTAAGTGTTTTTATTAAAAATAATATAATATAACTATAATTCTTTTTATTATAAAATTTTTGTATCTTCCGTATTCTTCATCTTCAATACTCAGTATTATTTTTTGCACCTTGTTCTATATATTCTTCTTCAAAATTATATTTAGAATGTAACTTATTTAGTACATCTGAATCTGCAAATGGTATCAACATTTCTACCTTTTTTTCTAGATTTTTCCTATATTTTCCTCTATCATCTCATAAAATTTATCAAGATTGTATTTTTTGTAGCTGATACCATAACAAACGGACTATCCACACTAACATTACATTCATAATTTACCTTGTCCGCTTTATTAAAACGTATAATATTTTTATTCTCTATACCTATTTCTGATAGTACCTTATTTGTTGTATCCATTTTGTAGTTTTGTGTTTTTCATTAGATAAATCTACTACATGCAATAACAAATCTGCATATTTTACTTCTTCCAAAGTAGCCTTAAATGCCTCCACTAAATCGTGTGGTATCTGAGATACAAAACCTACAGTATCTGTAATAAGAAAATCTGCATTTGATGGTAAAAGTTGCTTTTTCTTAATTGCACATCAAGAGTCGCAAAAAAGCATATCTTGTACATATACTTCCCTTTTCTTTATCATAGTCTTTATGTGTTTTTATAATTTCATTTTAATAATGTTGATTTACCTGCATTTGTATAACCTACAAGTGCAACTAGAGGTAAAGTTAGATTTTTGCTCTTGATTGTCTTTGTGTCTGTCTATTTTTAGATATCTCTTTTTAATTCTCTTTGTATATCTATTATTCTTTTGCTTTATGTGTCTTTTGTCTATTTCTAGTTGTTTTTTTCACCAGGTCCACGTGTTCCTATACCTCCACCCAATCTTGACATCTGGGCACCTAATCCTATAAGTCTACCAGCTCTATATTTTTTTGTTGCGCTAATTCTACTTGTAATTTACCTTCTTTTTGACAACGCTCTTGATGCAAATATATCAAGTATGAGTGTTGTTCTATCTATTACTTTAACCTTTGTTATTTCTTCTAAGTTTTTTTATCTGTACACCTGAAAGTTCTTCATTGAATATAATCGTATCGACTTCCATATTTTTAGCCATTTCAACAAGTTCTTCAGCTTTACCCTTTCCTATATAGTAAGCAGCATCATAAGTATCTTTATTTTTGAATTACTGTTCCTAATATATTAGCATTTGCAGCTTGTGCCAACTCTTCTAACTCTTTCATAGAATCATATATATCTATATCTGTTTGTTTTTACATTTGTCGTGATATTTAGTCCTACAAGTATTACTTTTTTCTGTTTTATTTTTCCATATTATCTCTCCTAATAGTATTTTTTCACCTTATATTCTATCTGCTTCAATCATCTTCATCACGTCCTTATTTTTATAAAAACTTCTATTTTATTATATCATTTTGTAAGATGCTATTCAATAAAAACTACACTCTATAATCATTATTAATATATCATACTGTTATGCTACAATAGATTTGTGAATATTGAAAAATATCTTAATATGCTATGATTAGTATCTAATTATGTACATTTTTACTTAATATAAAAATTTGTATAATAGGAGATTATTTATGTTCAAAAATAAAACTAAATGAAAAATCAGAAAAACTTGATATGAGATCTTTGGATTATAATGATTGTTTCATTAATAAGTTTGGGGATATTTATAGTTTTTCAAAAAGAAATTTATGAAATCCTGAAAAATAAAGAATTACCTATTTTATCTCGTGTTTTATTGGCTGCATTATTTCAGTATGGAGTTGCAGGACTTGGCATTACAATTATTTCTATTTTTAAGAAAAGAAAGCTTTTTCCTTTGGATTAAAAGACTAAAGGTATATCTTTATCTATACTGTTTTTGTATTTTTATGTTTCATCCCTAATATAATATTTTCATATACTTTTGGAAAAATCAACGGCTATTTACCTTTTCAAAGTGTTTTTACAACAAAGGAAGTTCTATCAACTAATTTCCTATAAATATAATAGCTATGCTTATTACGGCAACTGCATGGGAGTTTTTGAAGGATTTAACTATGTTGTAATAAGCGAAAAATAAACAGACGCTACTCCTACAAATTCTAAACGCTTAATTGAGGTGCAATTTTTATGTTCTATTATGTGCATTCTAATCCATGGAGCCATAGGAGTAACATTTGAAGGAATAATTGAGATGATTACAATATTGATTATTATATATGGAATGCTTATGGTAAAAGAATTTACAGGTAATGCATGGGGCTGTATATTTATTTTTGTATTTTTATGGAATGCTTTTTAAAAACATAATAATATTATTAACTACATATACTTTAAAGATGTTTTTATCAAATTTCAAAATCAATAGAATATATAAATTATACAATCCATATATTAACTATTAAAATTTAGGATAAAAATATGTATTTAATTAATAATAATTTAAAAATATTTAATTAAATTTTGAATAAAAGTATTGACAAAATAAAAATAAGATTATAATAAAATTATTAGCACTCAATATTGATGAGTGCTAATAATAAAAATAAAAAAATATTTTTATATAAATTCATATAAGGAGGTTATTATGAACCTAGAAAGATTTACGCAAAAATCAGCTGACGCTATAATGTCTGCACAAAAACTTAGCCTTAGAAAATAATAATCAAGAAATAGATACTATACATCTTTTAAAAAGCTCTTATTTCACAAGATGATGGTATTATTCCAAAAATATTACAACTTATGAATATAAACATAAATTCGATTGATAATGACATAACTGACTATATAAAAAATTGCCAAAAATATCAGGCGATAATATAAGCAATGTCTATGCTTCTAGAAAGTTTAGTGAATTATTATCAAATGCTGAAAAAGAAATGTTAGAATTTAAAGATGAGTACGTATCTGTAGAACATATATTTTTGGCTATGTTCAAAGAAAAATTCTTTAGTAAGTGATATTTTTAAAAATACGATATAAAAAATCTACTTTTTTTAGAAAAATTATTAAATGTTCGTGGAAATCAAAAAGTAACAGGACAAAAATCCAGAAGACACATACAATGTATTGGAAAAATATGGTAGAAATCTAGTTGAAATGGCAGGCAAACTAGATCCTGTAATAGGTAGAGAAGATGAAATAAGAAGGGCTATAAGAATACTATCAAGACGTACAAAAATAACCCTGTGCTTATAAAGGTGAACCTGGTGTAGGAAAAACCGCTGTAGTAGAAGGTCTTGCAATGCGTATAGTAAAAATGACGTGCCTGATACACTAAAGGATAAGACTATATTTGCTCTTGATATGGGATCTCTTATAGCTGGTGCAAAAATATAGAGGAGAATTTGAAGAAGATTAAAAAGCAATATTAAATGAAGTGGAAAAAAATCTAATGGTAATATAATAATGTTTTATAGATGAAATCCATACAATAGTAGGTGCAGGTAAAACAGAGGGTTCTATGGATGCCGGCAACTTACTAAAACCTATGCTTGCACGTGGAGAACTTCATTGTATAGGTGCTACAACAATAGATGAATATAGAAAAATATAGAAAAAGATCCCGCTCTAGAAAGAAGATTTCAAGTTGTTATGGTAGATGAACCTACTGTAGAGGATACTATATCTATACTTCGTGGTATAAAGGAAAAATTTGAAATTCATCATGAGTGTAAGAATATCTGACTCTGCTATAATATCATCAGCAATACTTTCAAATAAGTATATAAGCGATAGATTTTTGCCCGATAAGGCTATAGACCTTATGGATGAAGCTGCTGCAATGATAAGAACACAAATAGATACTATGCCTACACAAATAGATGATATAGCTAGGCGTATAATGCAACTAGAAATAGAACTACAAGCCTAAAAGAAACTGATGAACAATCTAAAAAGAATTACTGTACTTGAAAATGAGCTTAGTACATTAAAAAGAAGAATATTCAAATAAAAAGCTTCTTGGGATGTAGAGCGTCAAAGTATACAAAGCATTAAAAAACTACAAGAAGAAATAGAAAATGTAAAAACATCAAATGGATATAGCTCAAAGAAATTACGATTTAGAAGCACTATCAAGATTAAAATATGGTAAACTAGTAGAGCTTGAAGATAAACTAGATAAGCAAATAAAAATACAAGATGATAAGAAAAAATAATGCGATTTTAAAGGAAGAAGTTACAGAAGAAGAAATAGCAAAATATAGTATCTATGTGGACAGGCATACCTGTACAAAATTAGTAGAAACTCAAAGAGATAAATTATTACACCTAGAGGATATACTACATCAAGAAGTCATTGGTCAAGATGAAGCTGTAAAAATATGTATCTGATAGTATATTAAGAGCAAGATCAGGACTAAAAGATCCTAAAAACCTATAGGCTCATTCATATTCTTAGGACCTACAGGAGTAGGTAAAAAACTCAACTAGCAAAATCATTAGCAAAATCATTATTTGATAGCGAAGAAAATATAATAAGAATTGATATGAGTGAATATCAAGAAAAACATACTGTAGCTAGATTAATAGGAGCTCCTCCTGGATATGTGGGATATGAAGAAGGTGGACAATTAACAGAAGCAGTAAGAAGAAAACCATATAGTATAATACTTTTCGATGAAATAGAAAAGCTCATAGTGAAGTATTTTAATATACTTTTACAACTATTAGATGATGGAAGGCTTACTGACTCAAAAGGTAGAACTGTTAATTTCAAAGATACTATAATAATAATGACATCAAACATTGGCTCTCAAATACTACTAGATAGTGTAAAAATAATAACATAGTAACTGAAGATGCCAAAAAGCAAGTGGATGATATGCTAAGATTTTTCTTTTTAAACCTGAATTTTTGAATAGAATAGATGAAATAATAATGTTTAATCCTTTATCAAAAGATCAGATAATGAAAATAGTAGAACTTAGTATAAAAGATTTGCAAAAAGACTTGATGATAGGGATATAACACTTAATATAACTAAAGAAGCAGAACTTCTAATAGCAAATGAAGCATATACACCTGAAATGGGAGCAAGACCGGTAAAAGATATATCCAAAGAAATATAGAAACCCTTATAGGTAAAGAACTAATCAAAAGGTACTATAGTAGATGAATCTACTATAACTATAGATGTTAAAGATGATGAGATAATAATTAAATAATACAATAAAAAGCTATATCAATAAAACAGTTGATATAGCTTTTATTTTTACTAACATATTATCCGGATTTACATCTACTGATACTGATACATTATCACTTGTTAATACTATTTTTTCTGTAAGTGTATAATTTATCATTTTTCGCAACAACTATATTTTCATTATCTACTCTTAGTACCAGTTGATATCTGTATTTTTTCTATTCTTGTTATTACGCATGGAGATACCTCGTATATTTTTTTAAAGCTTGCCCCAGCTTTTGTGTCATTATAAAAATCCTATGGCATCTTTTTATCTTAATAGCAGAGTGTTGAGCTTCTTTTTCGTATTGTGATGATACTATTAGCCTTATAACATTTCCAAATGGTTCATATTTGAATATATGTCTTTTTCTATTTCGTTTTCATAAAATGCCTTGTAATTATGTGTCTTTAGATAATAAAGCAAAAGAATTATCATACGAATAAGTCTGTATTATTACTTTTTCCATCTTCATCAGCTCTACCTGCTCTTCCACCAACTTGCTCTAGTATATTATAGCTACGCTCTAAAGCCTTATAATCAGGAGAATTTATCCCTTGATCTGCATTTATTACACCAACTAAAGATACCTTTTGGAAAATCATGACCCTTTTTCCTATCATCTGCGTTCCTATTAATATGGACATAGGTGTATTTTTTTAAATTTATTTAATATCTCATCATTAAGTCCTTTTTTTCATAGTAGTATCTTTATCCATACGAAATACATTTGCTGTTGGAAATAATTTTTACTTGCAATTCTATTTTTGAGTGCCTGTTCCCATATATATAAAATTGCCATCATTACAATTAGGACATACTTTATACGCAACAGTCTCATAATTACAATAATGACATTTATACGTATTACTAGTCTTATGATACGTAAGTGATATATCGCAGTTTTTCACATTTTTGGTACATATCCACAATTATCACAAGTAAGATTATTTGAATATCCTCGCTTATTTAAAAAGTATAACTTGATTTCCTTTTGAAAGCTCTCTTTTTCATCTCTAGTTGTAATTGTCTGCTTAATTCTAAACTATTACCGCTTTTTCATCTCATCTAACATATTTACTATATCTACTTCGGGCAAACTTTTATTATTAGCTCTTTTAGTAGAGTATATAATTCATACTTACCCTGTTCTGCTTTGTAGTATTGTGCTATTGTTGGTGTTGCTGTAGCTAATAATAATAATGCTTTTTGTTTCTTAGCTATAAAATCTGCTACTTCTATAGTGTCATATTTAGGAGACATTTCTGATTTATATGCATCATCATGACACTCATCTATTATTATAGCACCTATATTCTCTAATGGTGCAAATAGTGCAGACCTTGCACCTATGACTATTTTTGATACTTTATTTTTATTTTTTTATCCATTGTTCAAATCTTTTCTCTTTTAGTAAGGTTGCTGTGAATTATAGCTATATCTTCTTCAAATTCACTCCACAAACCTAGATATAGTTTGCATTGTAAGAGAAATCTCAGGTACTAGTATTATGGCTGTCTTTTCCCATAGATAGTATATATTTTTATTAATCTTATATATACTTGCGTCTTACCACTGCCAGTTATTCCATACAATAATACTGGTTGTGAAATATTATCTAGTTGTACTATATCCTCATATTTTTCTTTTTAAGACCTGTATAAACATATTCTTGTTCATCATTTAATAAAATATCAGATTTTTCTCTTTTTAAAAAAATTACTTGTAGCAAATATATTTATTTTTTGTATCTATTATATTTTTCTTCCAGCTCTTTTATATATAAAGATACTTTTAATATCTAGCATTTCTTCCAATATATTTTGTGATATTATCTTATATTCTTTTTAATTTTTCATAAAAAGCCAATTTATTTTTTTGCATTTTTCCTAGTAGAGCTTATTATTTTTATCTAAGCTATCTTCATCTATTAACTTTATCTCTAAAGTATAATTTTCTGATAATTTTGTATATTTTGATGGAGCAGTAAAAAGCCTAAGAGCATCATAATAACTACTCATATAGCTATCTCTTATTAATAATGCAGTCTCTACTTGCATATTATTTAAAGAATAGGTATTTTTCTAACTTATATAATATATCCTTAGTTTTTATCTGATATAATGGATTTATTTTTTTGTATTATTATTCCTTCTATTACTTTGTTGCCCATACCAAATGGTACAACTACTATATCCCCAATATTATAATCATTTTCAGATTTGTAAGTATATAAATTATCAGTGTATTTAGAATGTTGCATTAGTGCTATATCATATATGTTCATATTCGTCCTTATATTACATTATATTACATTAAAAGGTGCTAACAATTTTAATATTCTCGCCGTAAATTTTTGATTTTAGACATATTTCTTACTTCTTCTATAGTTATTTTCTTGGATACGGCTATAGTTTTTCAAAGTCTTCATTAATAGTTTTTGCCAAATCCTCATTATAGAAAAATCCCATTTTCAAAATTTAAATAAAAACTTCTATAATCCAAATTAACAGTACCTACTGTGCTTACTATATCATCTGAAATAAAGACTTTTTGAATGAACAAATCCTTTTGAATATATATATATTTCTACACCATAATTTAAAAGTGTTAAATAATAACTCTGTGCAATTAGGTAAGGTATCTTTTGTCAGGAATCCCAGGAAGTAGCAATCTTAGATGTACTCCTCTACTTGTAGCATATCTTATAGCCATTATAAGTTCATCATCAATTATCAAATATGGAGTCATTATATTTACATATTTTTGCATAATATAAAATATGAATATATATAGCTTCTGCTGGATTATCATTTATATTATCAGGATAATCCGAGTAAGGTATCAAAAATTACGATACTCATCATATTTTTCATCTTTATAAGTATTAAGATATTGTTCATAATCTTCTATGATTCCTTGTTTATCTATATTCCACATTTGCAAAAAAACTGAACAAGAATAGAATATACACCTTCTCCAACAATTTTGACACCACAGTCTTTCCAATGACCAAATCTATATTTACGTATTCATCGGCAATATTTATTCCACCAGTAAATGCAACCTTAGTATCTATAACAACAATTTTTCTATGATCTCTATTATTTTTGATATGAAGATAATATAGAGCTGTACTGGAGAAAATATCCTACAATATATTCCTTTTGAGCATATGTAATCATAGTAGTGTTTAGGTAAAGAAAACATATTTGAACCGTCATAGAGTAATCTTACCTCTACACCCTCTTGTATTTTTCTCTAAAATATCAAGTAATTCATTGAGTAATTCTCCTTGAGAAACAATAAAAACTCCATAAAGATATACTCTTTTTGCCTTTAAAATCTCCTCTTTAATAGCATCAAAAACAAGTTCTCCTAAAGGGTAGTAGGTTACTTTATCATTAGCATAAATAGGAAAATACTCATAGTTCAAAAAGATATTTTGACAATCCAAAATATTCAGCATTTACCTTTGAAAACTCCTCAGAGGTGATTGTATTTTGCATAATATAATCTCTTGATTTTTCAATTTTATCACGTAGCTTAATAGTTAAAAGTTTACTTCCTGAAAAACTTTTATTATAACATAAAAGTATTAATCCAACAATAGGAAAAACACACATTGGGATTATCCAAGCAATTTTATAAGCTGAATTTTCATTTTTCTTTTGCTACTAATAAAAAAATAGCTGCCACTAGAGAAATAAAATACCACGAAATATTAAATATTCCTTTCATATCTTCCATATAATAGTAAACACCTATTAATATAATTATTTGAAGTATTATAAGAAAAATAGTTATTGAAAGTGGTGGAATATTCATTTTTCATGTTTTCTAATTTTTGTTCACAATATCCTCCATAAAAATTGTAATAATTCTAATATTAAAATCCAATACTATTCCTAATTATTTAATCAGTTTATAAGTATTAATTTTTTAAATATTAAAATCTATTTTCTATAATATTTTTAATAGATAGATTATTAAGTTAAGTGCAACACTTTTTAAATTATAGATATACAAAATAAAAACATAATAATTATATCATATAGCTAAATTTTTCCAATATCATTATATGTAATATATACAAAAGTATACTAAGTAAATAATCTAATAAAAAAAGACAAGCATAAATGCTTGCCTTCTTTTCTAATTGGCTACGACCTACTCTTCCAAGACCCTTCGGTCTAAGTACCATCAGCGATGAAGAGCTTTAACTTCTGTGTTCGGTATGGGTACAGGTGTATCTTCTTCTCTATCATAACCATATTGTTTCTTTCGATTGATATACTTTCGCATAACTTCGTTAAGTTTCATATCGCTCGTCGGTCACATAGCTTAGTATGCTCCCTCCTTACTCATTCACTTGCCTTGTTCTGCTCGTATCTGAATCGAAATATTTTTTTCTGATTGTAATTACACAACCAAAACTGCATATCATCTCTTTTCAAACATAAACTTCGTATTACTTCGTTAAACTTCATTTCGCTCGTCAGTCACATAGCTAAAGTATGCTCCTTTCTCACTCACTCGTTTGCCTTGTACTACTCGCTTATCTTCGAAAACTTTTTTGTTAGGTTAAGTCCTCGACCTATTAGTATAAGTTAGCTTAATACATTACTGCACTTACACTCCTTACCTATCAACCACCTGTTCTTGATGGGGTCTTACTAGTTTCCTATGGGATATCTTATCTTATGGTTGGCTTCGTGCTTAGATGCCTTCAGCACTTATCCTTTCCGCACATAGCTACCCAGCTGTGCCTTTGGCAAGACAACTGGTGCACCAGTGGTGCGTCCATCCCGGTCCTCTCGTACTAAGGATAGCTCCACTCAAATATCCAACGCCTGCGACGGATAGGGACCGAACTGTCTCACGACGTTCTGAACCCAGCTCGCGTACCACTTTAATGGGCGAACAGCCCAACCCTTGGGACCTACTCCAGCCCCAGGATGTGATGAGCCGACATCGAGGTGCCAAACCTCCCCGTCGATGTGAACTCTTGGGGGAGATCAGCCCTGTTATCCCCAGGGTAGCTTTTTATCCGTTGAGCGATGGCAATTCCACTTTCTACCACCGGATCACTAAGCCCGACTTTCGTCTTTGCTCGAGTTGCTAGCTCTCGCAATCAAGCTCCCTTTTGCCTTTGCACTCTTCGTACGATTTCCGACCGTACTGAGGGAACCCTTTGGACGCCTCCGTTACTCTTTAGGAGGCGACCGCCCTCAGTCAAACTGTCTGCCAAGCACTGTCCCATACCTTGCTTCAAAGATTCTGGTTAGAACTCACATAATCAAAGGGTGGTATCCCAAAAGGCGGCTCCTCTAAATCTGACGACCTAGTCTCTTAGCCTCCCACCTATTCTGTACATTAATTACATAAATTCAATACTAAGCTACAGTAAAAGCTCCATGGGGTCTTTCCGTCCTGTCGCAGGTTTCCGGCATCTTCACCGGTATTACAATTTCACCGAGTCTGTTGTTGAGACAGTGCCCAAATCGTTACGCCTTTCGTGCGGGTCGGAACTTACCCGACAAAGGAATTTCGCTACCTTAGGACCGTTATAGTTACGGCCGCCGTTTACTGGGGCTTAAATTCAATGCTTCGTTGCCTGACATCTCCTCTTAACCTTCCAGCACCGGGCAGGCGTCAGCACCTATACTTCACCTTGCGGTTTCGCAGATACCTATGTTTTTGGTAAACAGTCGCTTGGGCCTTTTCTTGAAGCCTACTCTCATAGGCACCCCTTTATCCCTAAGTTACGGGGTCATTTTGCCGAGTTCCTTTAACAACAGTTCTCTCTCGCTGGCCTTAGGTTTCTCACCTCTCCCACCTGTGTCGGTTTACGGTACGGGCTACTCTTATCTGGATAGAAACTTTTTCCTGTCAGTGTGAAATCAGATGCTTCGATACTATTTTCTCTCCCTTCACAGCTCATATCTTCAGTAATACGGATTTGCCTATATTACCTAACTTTACTGCTTGGACACGCCTTTCCATTCGCGTGCTCATCCTATCCTCCTGCGTCATTCCTTCTCCTCTTTGTCGATAAGCGTAGGTACAGGAATCTTTACCTGTTGTCCATCAGATACGCATTTCTGCCTTTCCTTAGGTCCCGACTTACTCTGAGCGGACGAACCTTCCTCAGAAATCCTTGGGTTTTTCGGCCGGAAGGATTCTCACCTTCCTCTCGCTACTCATCCCAACATTCTCTCTCGTATTTCGTCCAGGTCGCTTTTCAACTCCCTTCTTCCTATTATACGATGCTCTTCTACCACTCACTACGTGAGTCCAAAGCTTCGGTAGTATGTTTGAGCCCCAGTAATTTTTCGGCGCAAAACCACTCGACCAGTGAGCTATTACGCACTCTTTTTAATGTATGGCTGCTTCTAAGCCAACATCCTGGTTGTCTGTGCAATTTTCACATCCTTTTCCACTTAACATACATTTGGGGACCTTAGCTGTTGGTCTGGGCTTTTTCCCTTTCGACCACGGATCTTATCACTCGTAGTCTGACTGCCTATATATATGCTAGTATTCGAAGTTTGATAGTTTTCAGTAACCTATACGGCCCCTAGAACATTCAGTGCTCTACCCCCAACATACTTAACTAAGACGCTAGCCCTAAAAGCTATTTCGAAAGAGAACCAGCTATCTCCAAGCTCGATTGGAATTTCACCTCTACCCACAAGTCATCCCCGAACTTTTTCAACGTTCGTGGGTTCAGTCCTCATTTCATATTACTGAAACTTCAACCTGCTCATCGGGTAGGTCGCCTGGTTTCGGGTCTATGCTGCATAACTTCTCGCCCTCTTTAGACTCGCTTTCGCTTTGGCTTTGAAACTTAATTTCTTAACCTTGCTTTACAGCATAACTCGTTGGCCCGTTCTACAAAAGTACGATGTCACTCCTAAGAGCTCCATCAGCTTGTAAGCATATGGTTTCAGGTTCTTTTTCACTCCCCTCCCGGGGTTCTTTTCACCTTTCCCTCACGGTACTATTCTCTATCGGTTGATTAGTAGTATTTTAGGCTTTTGGGGGTGGTCCCCCTTTTCTTCTCGCAGGGTTCCTCGTGTCCTACGATACTCTGGGTAAGACTATGTGTCTTCTCGTTTTAAATACCGGGCTTTTTACCGTCTATGGCCTGCTTTCCCAAACAGTTCTTCTACGATACCTCAATCATTTGTCGTCTTCCCTTACCCCAGTAAAGTTTCCTTTCCTGGTTTGGCCTCCTCCCATTTCGCTCGCCGCTACTTTTGGGAATCGATGTTTCTTTCTTTTCCTCCGGGTACTTTAGATGTTTCAGTTCTCCGGGTTTCCCTTCCTATTACCTATGTTTTTCAGTAATGGATGAGCTAGTATCTCTACTAACTGAGTTTCCTCATTCGGATATCTATGGCTATTTCGGATGTTTGCTCCTCACCATAGCTTTTTCGCAGCTTGCCACGTCCTTCTTCGGCTCTAATCACCAAGGCATCCACCTTATGCTCTTTCTTCCCTTAACCTATTGTCTTTTTTAATTATATCTTTCCTCTAATTAAAAATCCTAATATATTCTACATATTATTAAAGTCGTTCTTGTTTTCTCTTTCGAGATGGTCTTTTTATTTTTTTAAGCTTGACCTTTACGCTTTTGTTTTCTTGGTGTAAATTGTATAAACCTTGACATTCCTTCAAAACTTCTTTATTAGTCTTTTTCTCTGTCTGCGTTTTTATACTTTTTTTGATGATATGCAGTTTTTCATTGTGCAATTTTTGCTATTCTTTTTGGTGGAGACAAGGAGATTCGAACTCCTGACCCCCCTGCTTGCAAAGGCAGGTGCTCTCCCAACTGAGCTATGCCCCCATCTTGAACAACAAAAATCGGATAGTAAACTTTTTACTCCTTAGAAAGGAGTGATCCAGCCGCACCTTCCGATACGGCTACCTTGTTACGACTTCACCCCAGTCACTAAGTTCACCTTAGGCAGTTTCCTCTTGCGTTGGCTAACTGACTTTGGGTGCCCTCAGCTCCCATCGGTGTGACGGGCGGTGTGTACAAGACCCGGAACGCATTCACCGCGACATTCTGATTCGCGATTACTAGTAACTCCGGCTTTCATGTGGGCGAGTTTCAGCCCACAATCCGAACTTAGACCATTTTTATCAGATTTGCTCCACTTTACAATTTCGCTTCTCTTTGTAATGGCCATTGTAGCACGTGTGTAGCCCTAAGCATAAGGGCATGATGATTTGACGTCATCCCCACCTTCCTTTAGGTTATCCCTAACTGTCTTAATAGAGTGCCTACCTTTACGTACTGGCTACTACTATCAATAGGGGTTGCGCTCGTTGCGGGACTTAACCCAACATCTCACGACATCGAGCTGACGACAACCATGCACCACCTGTGTGGGATGTGTAGCAAGCTACTATTACGACTTTACATCGCTTTTCATCCCCATGTCAAGCTTAGGTAAGGTTCTTCGCGTTGCTTCGAATTAAACCACATGCTCCGCTACTTGTGCGGGTCCCCGTCAATTCCTTTGAGTTTTATTCTTGCGAACGTACTCCCCAGGCGGAACACTTATTGCGTTTGCGCCGGCACCGAGATTCCTCCCAACACCTAGTGTTCATCGTTTACGGCGTGGACTACCAGGGTATCTAATCCTGTTTGCTACCCACGCTTTCGTGCCTCAGCGTCAGTTATAGTCCAGAAAGTCGCCTTCGCCACCGGTATTCCTCCCAATATCTACGCATTTCACCGCTACACTGGGAATTCCACTTTCCTCTCCTATACTCAAGCTCAATAGTTTCAAGACCGAACAGCAGTTGAGCTGCTGCCTTTAAATCTTGACTTACTAAGCCGCCTACGCACCCTTTACGCCCAGTAATTCCGGATAACGCTTGCCCCCTACGTATTACCGCGGCTGCTGGCACGTAGTTAGCCGGGGCTTTCTTGTATGATACAGTCATTTATTCTTCTCATACGACAGAGCTTTTACGACTCGAAAGCCTTCTTCACTCACGCGGCGTTGCTGCATCAGGGTTCCCCCATTGTGCAATATCCCCCACTGCTGCCTCCCGTAGGAGTTTGGGCCGTGTCTCAGTCCCAATGTGGCCGTTCACCCTCTCAGGCCGGCTACTGATCGTCGCCTTGGTAAGCTCTTACCTTACCAACTAGCTAATCAGACGCAAGCTCGTCTAAAACCGCCTCAGCTTTGCTTTGATAATATCCCTACTATCAAAAGTTCATCTCGTATTAGCTAAAATTTCTCTTAGTTATCCGTGTGTTTTAGGTTGATTACTTACGCGTTACTCACCCGTCCGCCACTAAGTTTATACATTCCATCCGAAAACTTCCTACATAAACTCCGTTCGACTTGCATGTATTAGGCACGCCGCCAGCGTTCATCCTGAGCCAGGATCAAACTCTCAATTAAAATTTGACTCTCCTCAGCTTTTTACTGACTTGTGTGTTATCTTTTTCTTTACCTTGCTTTTTGGTACATTTATATCTTCATTCAAATATAAATTTCCTTGTTTACTATCCGATTTTTCATTGTTCATCTGTCCCCCTTAGAAGACAGCTCACTTATTATATTTCTTTTTTTCTTTCCTTTGTCAAGTAGTTTTTAATTATTTTTATTTAATTTTTCACGCCTTGACAGCTTGACTATTATATTTTATTTTTCTTTTTGTCAAGCTGAAATATTTTTAATATTAATTCCTTTGTAATATTGAAAACTATTTCAACTTATATTAACTGTTGTTTTTACTATATTCTTCTTCAACAGCTTGACTATTATATTTTTATCTTTTTGTCAATTATTTTTATATATAAATCTAAAAAAATAATTATTTTTAAAACTTTTTAGGTATACCTATAACCATTGATTTTATTATGATATAGATATAGTAAAAGGAATAGTTTTTGTATCTGTAAAGGGATGGTTTATGGAAAATTTAGTAGTCTATAAAAATGATATGAATACTGTGCCATTAAGAGATTTTTAACTCAAAAGAAATATATTTATTCTTTAGCATTTGTTCTCAGATGCGTGATAAAGGATAGATTAAAATTACTTTTACTTTTTTGAACAATTAAAAGATTTAAGTAATTATAAATTCACTGCATATGAAAAAATTTTCAAGATATACCGAGAATGTATATAATAAATTAATTAAATTAAATATTCGCATATAAACACAAGAAAAAGATAGTAATATTTGTTTTATTTACAAAATATAAAATAGATAAAATTAATAGTATTATAAAAATAGGAGTTAATGAAGAATTTAAGTATATTCTTAATGATATAGCTGGAAATTTTTACAAAAGTTTGAATTAGCTGAGTTTGCATCTTTAGAAGCAGTTATTCAAAAACTGCATATAGATTATTAAAACAATTTAGATATTAAAATAATCGGAGTTTTACAAAAAGAACTATCAGTATATTTAAAAAATCTTGAGATACATAAAATTGCCAAAGGCAAAGATAGAAAAGATAACACATATAGAATTTGTATTTGATGCTGAAGCTGATATTAATGCTATTCGAAGTGGAACATTTAGAGATAATAATGACTTTTATTATAATAAACAACTTTTTAGATTTTTAACTAGGAAGAAGTAGATAAGAAATTTAAGCCTACAGCTGAGCCTATGGCTGAAAGATATGATAAAAAGACTTGAAGAAAAAGAAGAATGAGAAGAAAATGGCTTGAGATGTTTCCTGAATATGCTGATATATTCAAGTATAACCCAATATAATTCGTTTTAAGCGACTTTAATTTTTGTTTTAGTATTATATATCATTGAAATTTTAATAAAAATGGTTTTTATGAAAAATTTAATTGATTTGTTAAAAATTTAAGAAGATTAGATTTAAACGATAAAAATGTATAAGATAGTTTATATAGAATTTCTGATTGGTTATCTAATGAAGAACATACAGAAAAAGATGATTATGTTCAAAATCAGTTATCATTTTTAAATAATTTAATAAAAGATTCTGAATATAAAAATAAATATTATTCCGCTAACAAATGTGAATAATAAATTTCAACAATATATTTAAAATATAACACTTTTTGCAATACTTGTTTCAAATTTGACAACGCTTTTTATTTGTGTTAAATTTAGTATAAGTGTTAATCTAAATTTTATGTTAGGTGGGATTAGTCCAATGTATTAGTTATAATTTAACAGCGTTTTTATACATCATATATACTTATGCGAGGACATTAATTATGAAAAAAATACTAAAAAGTTCATTGTTAACGATAGCGCTATATATTATTGCAAAATATATAGATTTCAAACTTACTAGTAAATTTGAAATCTGGGATTCAATAGCTATTACATTTTATTTTATAATGGGACTTCAGGAGGTGCTTATAAAGAAAATGAATCATTTATTAGATTTCTAAAATGTAATAAATGTATACTGATAACTATTTTTCTATAGCATTATTTTTATTCAGTATTTTTTTAAAAGATTTTTCTTCTGGATTTAATTTATTTCTAATTTTTATTTTATTTTTATTTATTATATTATGTAGAAAGGTATAATTATAAAAAAATTTTTTTAAATGCTATAATTATTGCAAATCTTACTTTAATCTCAACAATATCTCCATTATATTATTCATATGCAAAATGAAATTAACACTGATTTTTAGCGTGGATAGTGAAATAAATAGTATAGGTACTTTTTTTAGATTATTCTTCTGACAAATATTATAATGAACTTAAGTCAATTGGTTTCACAGAACAAAGAAATGTTAGATTTGTACAAACAGAGTCTTCTAGATTAGGAATAGAAATAACTTTACCTAAAAATTGGAAGAAGAAGTTAATGTAGAAAAAAGTGGTTTCCAATCCTAGCTTATAGGTCTCCAAATAATATTATGCCTAGGGTCACTTAATTCTACAGGCGAATATGTAACAAAGACTTTTCAGTTGATATGATTTCAATCGCAAGAGCCATAGGTTATCCTTCAGGAATGGCTGGAGTAACTGATTTTTGCTTAAGCACTCAGCTAAAGAACTTGCTAAAGGGATTGTTAAAACTGTTGGTCTAGGTTCTGTTGGAGTTGCACTTGGGCTCGCTAGTTGGGTTTTACAAGAACTTAGTGCATTTACAGGTATAAATCCTACGCTACATTTTACTCAAACGTTATATTATGGAGAAGATAATCATGGTGGTGTAAGTTGGACTCCAGGACCTATATCAAATCCATATTTTTACAAAAAAATTAATTTTTATCTTTCCAAATCCAAATCGTGATATTTAACCTTTGGTTTTTGGATTTAGCATCTCATTAAGTTGATTTTTGTATTTGTTGTATTTCAAAATCTGTTAATGAGATGTGTCGTTCTTTTATTTGTTCTTCTTCAAATTTATTTAGTATTTGTTCATTTTTCTTTTTTTGTCTTTTTGATATATTATTTTTGTTTACATCTATGTTTATTTTCGTGTTAGCTAGCAAAAATTGGCAAAAATTTTTCAAGCTAATTGGCAGAAAACAGATTTGCATTTTGATTTTTATATTATATATATGCTATAATTTTAATAATTAAACAATTCAATAAAACATAGTTGATAAAAAAACACAAAAAAAGCACTTGAAGAAAAAGAAGAAATGAAAAAGAAAATAGCTTGAGATGTTTCCTGAAGATGCTGATATGTTTAAATATAACCCAATATAATCCGTTTTTAAGCGACTTTAATTTTTGTTTTTAGTATTATATATCATTGAAATTTTTAATAAAAATGGTTTTTATGAAAAATTTAATTGATTTATTTAAAAATTTAAGAAGATTAGATTTAAACGATAAAAAAATGTATAAGATAGTTTATATAGAATTTCTGATTGGTTATCTAATGAAGAACATACAGAAAAAGATGATTATGTTCAAAATCAGTTATCATTTTTTAAATAATTTAATAAAAGATTCTGAATATAAAAATAAATATTATTCCGCTAACAAATGTGAATAATAAATTTCAACAATATATTTAAAATATAACACTTTTTGCAATACTTGTTTCAAATTTGACAACGCTTTTTATTTGTGTTAAATTTAGTATAAGTGTTAATCTAAATTTTTATTATTCGTTAGGGTGGGATTAGACCAATGTACTAGTTATTTTAATATCTCATATTATTATTTATTGCGTATGTTTATAATTTTACATAACTTTAATATTTTCAGTTATAAATGGATGTCTTACATATGAAAAGGTATTTTGCGTTATCTAGTATATTTATATTAATTGCAGGATTTAACTTGTCTAACATTAACAGGAGTTTCGCTGAGCCATTAAATAAATATGTCAGTATACATAACGTAAAAATATAATTCTCAAGAAAATCTATTTGAAGAAATAAGATTAGAACTTGATAATATTTCTAAAGATATTCAAAAATTTCTCTTATCGATAAATTAAAAAGAGGAGAACAATGGGATTCTATGAACCCACAAAAATAAATCAAATTCCGGATGGATATTTCAAAAATTACAGAGGGAGTAACTAAAACAAAAGATATACTTTTGATGATGGTTCTTTTTATAGAACAGGTAGTTGATGTTCCAATAGCACACCAATTAAGATCTGTTTCAGGAGGAAGTGTTAGTAATGGAACTGGATATCATCAGCGTTAAAAGGAGCTAAAGTAGTTGTAAAGTAGAGTATATGTTCAGTAGGTTTTTGCGGATTATACCATAAATAATAGAGCAAATGATAGGATTGATAAAAGTGTATGATGAGTTTGCTAAGGTTATAGCTGGTAGTTATTCAAACCTTGAACTAGAACTAATCTCTAACGAGAGAGTGCAAATGGTCCCGCAGAAGCTAAAAGTATCTGCTGATATAACTTATGTGGCAGGGATTGGTGCATCTAATAGAGAATGGATAAAACTACTTGTAGGAGATGATAAAGTATGGACTTCAGAAAATTAATAGTTATATTAGAAAAAATTTTTATACTATTATTCATTTCTTTTTATTAGCGAGTTATAATCATAATTTAGAAAGTACTAGTAGTAAAATCAATAGTTTTTATTTGTTTTACTTATACTTGTAAATATTTTTATTATTTATTTCAAAAAGATTTTTAAAAATTATATTAAAAATTAATAGATTATAAAAATATTTATTATTTAATATTAAATGCCACAATATGTTCTATAATTATTAAAGACTCAATAATTTAAATTTAATACCTTGTATCTTGGAGAATATATTGTCATAACTCTTGATTCAAGGTATTTTTGTTAACACATCTGTATAAATAATCACAATATATTTATATTTCCCAATCATAATCTCTACTCTTCTTCTTTGGTTTTGTATATCTAAATCATCAAATATATTGACATATAATATATCGTCTATGTCTTTAAAGTGTCCTTGTGGTTCGTTATATGAGGTTGTTTTTCTGCTTTTTATAGTACTGTAGTCTATTTCTGCTTTTTCATATAGTCAATCATTTTTGTTTTCTTTGGTGCCTCATAGACTTTTTACAAATGTACCTATATCATCAAATTTATTAAAAATTAAATACAATTTTTCATTTTTAATAAATAGTATATTTCTTTATTTTTCATCATTATTCTTAAATGTATATATATTTGTATCGTATTTATTTAAATATGATATATAATTTAAGTTTTTAGAATATATTTCTATTTTTATTATCTGCGTGTATATTTATATTGATCACATTATTTATAGGAGCTGTCGATGCTGACTTAGGTAAATAATGACCTTTTATAAAAAGTCTTTTTCAATATTTTTATTAATCCTATAAAAATATAAAGAAAAGAATAATAAAAAGTTAAAAAGTGTAAATATATGCATCATAAGTACCTCCTCAAAATTTATAGTATTTTTATAATTTTTAGGTTTTACAATCTAAGTGCAGCACTTTTATAAAATTACTAATAAATTTAAAAATTTACTATCTATAATTATATAAAAACTTCTGTGATTTAATATTTTTAAAATTTATACCATAATAAAAAGCACCCATTTTTCGAGTGCTTTTTGGATGTTTTTAAAATAATCAAAATCTTATTTTGAGTAGAACTCTACTATAAGTGATTCTGTTATTTCTATTGGAACATCTTCTCTGTTTGGAAGAGATACAATTTTACCTGTATAAGTATCTATATCTTTTTGAAGATATGGAAGAGTTACATTAGAAGCTGCAAAATTATCTTTGAATAATTGTGTAGTTCTTGATTTTTCTCTTAATGTTAGAGTGTCTCCTACTGATAATTTGTATGAAGGTATATCAACTTTTTCCATTAACAAGTATATGACCATGAGTTTACCATTTGTCTAGCTTGTCTTATAGATGAACCAAATCCTAGTCTATAAACCATATTATCTAGTCTTAATTCTAGTCTTTGTATTAATTTTTCACCAGGATTTTCTTTTTGATTTTTAGAGCATCTTCAACATATCTCGCAAATTGTTTTTTCTAATACGTCATAATATGCTTTTTAATTTTTGTTTTTCTAATAGTTGTTTTCCATACTCTGATACTTTTTTAGTAGGTTTTGGTCCTCTTTTTAATGCTTTTTGGATGTCCACAAACATTTACTCCAAAACGTCTTGATACTTTGAATCTAGGTCCTCTTTGTCTTGCCACTTGTGTTTTCCTCCTTGATTGGAACATAATCTAATATTATTAATATTTATTACGCACCAACAGCCGTGAAAAATTATAATATAAAAATATATTTGTAAATACTTTTAAGCTAAACTTCTCTATTTTTCTTTTTATAAGTATAAAAATGCTATATAATATGAAAAATTTCATATTATATAGCATTTATTATTTTAAAAGGGGTGATATTTTTTTGTATATAAGCATCGTAAGTAATGATATTAATGCACCCTTCATTATATTAAACGGTAATATAGAAAATAATACCAATGTTAATTTATCGTGTATAGCCGGAACTATTGCGCTTCCATTGCTACTATTGTTTCCATAGGCATTTTAAAAAAATAGTTGCATAAAGTGGTAACATAACAAAGTAATTAGATGCTACTCAAGCGCACTCATAACAAGTGTAGCAACTATACAAGCTACTATAGCTGATTTTATTCCTTTTTGTGTTTATATATTATAGATGCTACCCCAACAAATGAGCTACCTATAACAAAATTTGAAAACTCTCCTACTCCACCTGTACTACTGCCTAATATAAACACTTTAAGCAAGTTTTTATCATCTGTATAATTACTCCTGCTATCAGGGTCCCATCGCGAATCCACCAATAAGAGATGGTATATCACCTATATCAAACTTTAAAAAGATGGAAATATAGGTATGGCAAAATCAAATGCCATAAATACAAACGATATTGCTCCCAACAAAGATATTTTTATAATCTTGGCTGTTGAACTTTGTTTTTTACATTTTTCTGTTGTTATCATAATAATCCTCCAATGAAATAAATTTTAGCAATACCCTAAAATATACTTCAAGGGTAATGAAAAATAAGATACTACTTCTTCTTTCATCCAGACTTTAACTGTCGGTACTTGAATTTCACAAGTTCGGCTCTTTCGAGTTCGCGGACTTTACCGCCGGTAAGGAGTTACACCTTCCCTGAAGAATATGGATTATTTAGTTGTTAAGAAAATGTTAACATAATAAAAGATAAAAAGTCAAGCAAAAATATATATTTTTCACTTGACTTTTGTCTTTTAAATTCTAACTTTAATAGTACTTTTTTAGAGTGTTTTATCTTTTTATTAATTTCCCATTTTACATACACACTCTTTATGTTTCTGTCATCTCCTATATAAAAATCTTTGTAGACGTTGTCTTACATTTTCTTTCATTGCTATCTTCTAGAGATTTATCATCTATTACCAAAAAGTCTGCACTATAACCTTCTTCAAAGGAACCTACTTTTTCCAAAAATTCTCCTCCACCTTTTTGCAGCCATATAGAATAACTCTTCATCTGTAAGATTAGTATATTCATTATCTATATGTACCCATCTCATTTTTGAAAAATAGATGCTAACATCATTATCCTACCCATAAACATATCATCCACCTGATATATCTGATGCTAATCCTACTTTTACACCTTTTTGTAACATTTTAACAGGAGCTATTCCACTTGATATGTTTCCATTTGAATATGGACTATGCGCTACTATAATTTCATTTTTGTATAGAGTGATTTTTATTTCTTCATCATCTGCCCAAACACAATGTGCTATAACAGTTTTTATCTTGTAAGTCCATATCTTTCATATACGTTTATATATGAAAGTACATTCTTGATGTAGTTCTTTTACCAAACTTATTTCATCTAGATTTTCAGATAGATGTGATTGTACTTTTAAATCATATTTTTCAGCTATATCACCTAACTCTCATAAGATTGACTGTACAAGATGGTACAAACCTTGGTGTTATTATAGGCTTTACATTTTTATATTTATTTATTGTCTTTTCCACAAATTCTACAGTATCTTCAATGCTTTTTGTGTTTCTTCTATATAATAACTTGGACTATTCCTATCCATATTGACCTTACCTACATAAGCTCTTAATCCTACTTCTTCTATTAAATCCATAAGATGTATGGTAGTATCTTTTATATACTACCAAAAATAACACTACTTGTTATGCCATTTTTACATAGCTTGTCTACAAATCTATTATAAGATGCAAAATCTACATTACTATATTTTTGACTCTTCTTTAAAAGTATATGTATTTAGCCAATCTAAAAAGTTGTCTATCTGCACCTAGCCTATATGTTGTTTATCTGTGGTGCATGCATATGAACATCAACAAATCCTGGTATTATAATATGATTAGTATAATCTATTATATCTATATTCTCATCTAATTCCTTACAGACTCTTTCTATCTTATCATCTTTTATAACTAAGATATCCGTCTTCTATTATTTCAAATTGATTAATATTTTTAGTGAAAAATTATATCCCCCTTTTTATTGCTCCATATTATATCCTCTCCTTTGTAAACATTATACAATAAATATCATAATATTTAAAACCATATATTTACTCAAATATTATCAAGTGTAAGTAGATATATATATCTGTGATATAATCATAAAAATATTAATAAAAATATCGCTCTAATTTAAAAGGTGATTTATGAAAAAATAATAAACTGTCCATAGGACTAATTGTCGCTATATGTATAATAGTGTTCATAGTTGTATCTACTATTATTATAAATATATTTATATTAGATACTTTTTACAGACACTAGTAAATCTATATACAAGTATCGTACAACATATTCAAAAATCTGGATAAATCATCAAAAATAGCACAAATTTTTTGAATTAAAAGATGGTCTTTTTGTACAAAAATACAATAATGGAAAAATTGATGATTCTAAAGTAGATTAGTAATAATCTATGACAATACAAATAATATAAAAAGAATTGACAGGTATAAGCAAAGAATATTTTTATAAAATATTCTTTTTATTGCTTTTCTCTTATACAAGACCTTGATGAAATCACAATATCCAGTATAAAAGATGATAATACTTACAAAAATAGAATCTATACAACGTAATTTTTGCAATAAGTGTTCTAGGATTTGATCCTTATATTAAAAAACTGAAACTTTAGAAGATTTTTGAAAAGTTTTAAAACATTCTTTAGATGAAGTAGATTACAAAAATATAGCCCTTCCATAAATAATCTTGATAAAGCTATATCTTTAGCAATAAATGAGTTATTATAAACACAAATTTTATCAGGGTGAATTTTTCTACATCGAGCTCATCTTAAATATTGCTGTATATGAAGATGCTTCTACAACAACTGTTTACACGTATTCAGACTATATGTCTTTTCAATTTCAAAATGGTATTTTTGAACAATGTTCTAGGGTAAAAATGCCACTAAAATTAATTTTTGAAAAAGATATATATAAAAACTATACATTATCAAAAATACAAGCTCTAATGATAATTATAACGAATCTCTACAAAATCTATTTTTCAACAGATTTAATAGCAAAAATTAGATATAATAAAATCAGACAAGACACAATTAAAAATAATAGAAGATGACATATCTCAAACTCTGAAAAAATATCTGTTGTCTATGAGGAAGGAAAACTCAAAAATATCATATAGCTATCAAGAAAAAGTATATCCGTCTATAAATATGCAGAATACTTATGATATTATCTACAAATCATATAGTGATTTTCCTTATTATATAGGCACATTAGAAAAATAGAAAAATAATGTACGTTATGAGTATTCTACTAAACATGAAAAACACAAAAGACTCTGATATAATAACTTACACTAAGACATTACATCTGATAATGTAATAGAAAGTAAAATTGCAAATATCTAATAAAAAGCTAACTGTACTTGAAGGACAATTAAGAGATAGTTTCAAAGATTTTGAAAAACAATATAATAAAGATCAAGATTCTGCAAAAGATTACAAAAACTAAAAATCGAAAGGTAAAAATGATACCCTATATAATATTTTTAATTTTTATTATTTTGACTTGTTTTTAATATCAAAAACTTCACGAAATCTGGTAATAATAGTAAAAATATCAATACACCTACTACAAATCAACAAGAAAACATCCAAACCGACACTAAGAAAAATAAAGAAAAAGAAATAAATCTTAAATATAAAACAATAGATGAGAAGTTATGAATTTACTTCAAACTTTAATGTTTTTAGCATTTGAAATGATATAATTATATATGATGGTAAAACACTTATTATGATAAGTTTAAAAAATATTTGAAATTAGACTTGATGCCAGTGATTTTTAAAATAAAAACGAAAACGAAAATATATATATTGGATAAAAACCAAAAATATTATACAAAAATAAATAAAAACGGAGAAGTAGAGTCTCAAGTAAAAATATCAGAAAAATGTACAGAATATATTTCCATTACAAAATAATGATATAGTAGTATCTTACAATACCAGCGTAGGTACAGACGGAATATTAGTATATGATAATGATATGAAACAAAAAGCTAATATAAACTATCCAAATGCATTAATCAGTACAGCTACATTTGAAGAAGCATCAAACAGTATTTATGTTAGCACTCAAGGTAACAAAATTCTGCACCAAAAATAATAAATACCATATATAAATACAACACAAAAATATGATGCACAATCTGTAAAATAACTACGAAAATCTAGTAACAATAAGTATGATATCTACTAGTAACAATAAGTTTATACTAGACCCTATGAAACTTTTATATATTAGGTCCAAAATATGAAAATATGGCAACAATAGAGCAAGTGATTCATTTTGTATATGAATATAATAGGTGACAGGATATATCTATTAGATGGTTCAAAAAGATGTAAAAATATACTTGATAAAAACAGGTAAATTAATAGAAGAAAAAGCATTTAAGAGGCATATAAAATCAATACTAAACAATGCAAATACAGTGGTATATATGGGGAACTCATCTATACATTATCAACAAGAAAAATTAGAACTTGCAAAAAGATATCAAAAGAAAGTGTACTATTAAAAATAATAAACTTATATTATTTTTAAAGGCAACGATCAGAAATAATAAACTACCATATTAGAAAGGTCAAAAATGAATATAGGAATGAATATAGCAGTATGTTGACATTTTGTACAATATCTTAATAGGATTTAAACTATGGACTTATAAAATCATTATTTATAAGTTTTGGGTTTTTACTAAAAAGCATTTATAACATTTTTGTATATGCTATGTTTTCTCTAACAACTTATGCAAGACAAATATGTTAACCTTATAATATCAAATATCAGAAATTTTGTCATAAATTTTATGCCGAATCTCAAAATAGTATATGGTCACTTGATATAATAATATTTATATTACTTGTATGTTTTATAGCTAGTGTTATATTATTGGTAATATTCGAGATTATTAAAATCCAATAATAGATTCTGATATGCTATCCACTACAGATAAGATGCTAGGTGGTTATTTTCCGCTATAAAATCTGTGCTCATAGTTATGTGCATATTCGTTTGATACGGTATCTGACATGCTGTAAGTATATCAGTAAAAGAGTTGCTTTATCATACTCTGTAGATACTACCAAAATTATATTATTATAATGTTTTTATGAATTTTTATAATATCTGGTTTATAATTTTAAGGTACTAACACATTTTTTGTGATAGCACCTTTTTCATTTATTGTATATATTCGCTTTTTCTTTTGTTAAAGAATCTATTATATAATCCATATTTACATTTTGTTCAATTAAACCTTTAAGGTCCTCGTATTTTCCATTTTCTTCTTTGAGTTTTTCAAATGCTCTTGACAGCATCAATTTTTATCCTATTTAGTTGATTTACTTTCTGATGCACTGGGATCATAATCAATAGGTGCAATATTTACCCTCTATATAACCTTTTTCAATTCTTTTCATGCCTTTACCTGTTACGTGATTTGGCAAAACAAGCACAATGGTTGTACGCATATTATAGTACACCACTATTTATAAGCTCTATCATCTCTCCTGTCAAAAACCAGCCTTCCCAGGTTTGATGACCTAAAGACATAACATGAATGCCCTTTTTGTAATTTCTTTTTATAGTAGCAGGCTTACTATAGTGTTTAGATGTTCCTAATGCAGTTCTTAACGTATATCTATAATCTACCTATAGTAATTCACTATCACTATGATTATATAGCTAGTCTTTTTCCACCAAGGGTTTTCTATATACAAATTTTTCATTATATAATGTATATATATAAAAATCTAAAAAGTGATGGACTACAGCTCAGCACCTTCAGTTTCTATAACGCTCACTCACTGAATTATTTGCTGTGGGATGAAACTTTACAAGTATCTCACCAACATACTCCTACTTTTGGTTTCCTTACACCGCATTTCTAGGAAGATTATCAAATTTATTCTGACTATTTCATATATATTTTTTCACAAAATCTTTTTATTATGTGCTTTTTAATTCTTCTCAAGAACCATATACTTCTTTCATATGGTTCATTTGCTGAACCTTTTATTTTTTCATATGGTCTTGTGGCATATAATAAATTCATTTAGCAAATCACTACATATAAGGCTTGTAGGCTCTATCAACAAAGTAAGTCCTAATTTGAATCCAGAATCAAACCCTTTTGGATTGATAGATATTACAGGTATATTTTCGAAATCCAGCATCTACAAGAGCCTTTCTTAAAAAGCTATATAGTTAGTAGCTCTACATCCACCACCTGTTTGAGACATTAAAACAGATGTGTTTTGTAAAAATCATACTTACCAGATTTTTAGCGCTTTTATAAGCTGTCCTACTTACTATTATAGCCGGATAACAAGCATCATTATTTACACACTTTTAATCCTTCATCTATAGCACCCGTATCATCACAGTACAACTAAATTATACCCACCATAATTAAATACTGCTTTCTAACAACTCGAAGTGTACGGGAGACATCCGTGGACAAAAGTATAGTATGATCATTTGTTTTGTAAATTCCATCCTATCCTTGTGCTCATTTGCTTTTTAGGTAATACATGTTCACGCTCAACATACTTGCTTTTTAAAAAGAACGTAACCTTATTTTTCACTGCACCTAAATTAGACACTTCATCATCTCTTTAATGCTGTGTGCATATCTTGTTGTTATTTTGCCAGTGTCTCAGCTACTTGATCTGTCATAGTGCATCTCAGACCACAACCAAATGAGTTCAATTGTACAATTTCAAGATTTTTAGTTTTTAGCAACAACTCAGCTGCTCTATACAATCTTGAGATCGATATGTCCATTGATTTACTACCCTGGTTTTTATATTATCTTGAGATAAATGCGCCATAGAATCTTCCGTAAGCACGCACATACCCTAGTGATGTTATAACTCGGTACCATCATGATTTATAGTGCGTATCTAAATGATAAAGGCCTACCTGCTAACACTATACCCTCTTTAAGTTATTGTCTCACATATTTTAAAAGCTTTCACCTTTTTCATAATGTCTTTTTGAAGCACTCCATATTCTTCATGATGCTTGTATATAAGCAGTCTCACTCATTATATTTTACATCTATCTTTTAACATATCATATAATTGTGAAATAACTGATTTTTCGTTATTGTAACGTTTATAAAAGGGCCATGACAGCTTTATACTTTTCTCTTAATATATCCATATTATTTTTATGACTTCTGATAAGATATACTATAGGACAATTATAGTTATTTGTAGAGTTTAGTTTATCCTCTACTCTTTCATACATTACACTTGGGTAAAAATATCTTGTTTACACCCTTTTCTACTAAATCATCACATCGCCCATGGATAATTTAGAAAAACATTAGACTCAGAAGGTATTGTTTCTATACTCATATATATACTTTCGCACTAGAACGATTTGAAAAGCACAACTTCAAATTTTAACTTTGTAAAAATGTATGCCATAGAGGATAATTTTTCATATATATTAAGCACTCTAGGGTATGCTTATATTTCCCTCTTATAGCTTCATCTTTTGTTTAACGATTTATATGAAAATATCTTTTTATATTTATACTCATAAAAGATTAGGAAGATCATGCATAAGTATCACTCTAGACCTTTTTCGCATCTATTTCCTGATATGAATTTTTCTCCATCAGAAAAATGATTAATGGTCAAACAGCGCTATTAGAACATTTTTACATCTTGATATTTCACTTTGTATCCCAAAATTATCTAATTGTTCCGGTTTTAAAAACTACTTTCATATCCTTTTTATATCTGTTTTTGATATAATAGCTCAGCCAAAAGCTCCCCATTATACCTGCTATATCAGGTCTTATTACCTCACGTTCTGATAATATCTCTTGAATGCTCTAAGAACTGCATCATTATAAAAGTTCCTCCTTGTACTACTATTTTATCGCCTAACTCTTTCTTTATTTTTATCTTTTATTACTTTGTATAAAGTATTTTTATAACTGCATCAGCATAGTCCACTTCTTATATCTCCTACATAGACACCTTCTTTTTGAGACTGTTTTTCACCCTTGAATTCATAAATACAGTACATCTTGAACCTCAATCTACAGGATTTTTGATTTTATAGACTCATCAACAAATTTTGTATAGGTATATTAAGCGATTTTGCAAAAGTATCTAGGAATGATCCGCATCCAGAAGAACATGCCTCATTAAGTGATATAGAATCTATAGCACCATCTTTTATCTTAAGACATTTCATATCTTGACCACCTATGTCAAGTATAAAATTACACCATTGCAGAAAATCAGCCGCTTTATAATGTGCTACTGTCTCTATCTGTCCAAAAGTCTATTTTCAATGCTTTTTGTAACAGTGCTCTCCATAGCCTGTAACTGTAGAATATACTATTTTTGCAGTATCTGGCATAAGAGCGTACATATCTTTTAGCGCTGATATCGTAGAATTTAAAGGTGAGCCATGATTACTGTCATAATGCGTCAGTAATGAGAACTCTTCATCTATAAGAGCTATTTTAGTAGTAGTAAGAACCTGCATCTATTCCTAAATAACAATTTCTACAAAGAGTGTAGATAAACTCTTCCTTTTTACCTTTTTCTTTTGCTATGTCTTTTTACAAATTTTTGTAATCATCTTCAGTCTAGAGGTTCAAGTCATGTTTTCTATGAGAGATTTTGTCTATATATACAAGTTTCTAAAAATCTTTTAAGTTCTATTATTTCACTTTCGTTTTGCAAGTAGCAGAACCCATGGCTATAAAGCTGAGAGTTTTGCTGGAATACTATATCCTTTTCACTAAGTTTCAATGTCCTATAAATCTTTTTCTAAGCTCAGATAAGTAATATAAAGGTCCACCTTAAAAAGCAACCTTGCCCTTTTATTGGCATACCACATGCAAGACCACTTATAGTCTGTATTACGACTGCTTGAAATATAGATACCCGCCATATCTTCTACACCTTCGTTAAGTAGAGGTTGTACATCTGTTTTTGCAAAATACTCCACATCTTGCCGTATAGGATATATCGTAGTATAGTTTTTGCATATTCATTTAATCCTGTAGCATCTGTTTTTAAAAGTGTAGCCATCTGATTCATAAAAAGAACCCAGGCCTCCTGGCAAGTACCATCATCTTTTGCTCTACAGACTGCATAAAATAAGTTATCTTTTGCATCCTCTCCACCCTAACTCTATATCCATCAGTAGTTGATTTAAAATGTCTTTATAGCTTTTTGTAGAGGCAATAACTTCCTGTAAAAGTTGACTTTTGAGTTCTTCAGCCAAAACCCCATACCACCGAGCCTGTTATTGTTACTCTTATTCTAACATTACCAAATTTATTATATGCCTCTATATACTAAACTTTTTAAAGTTTCATTAATATTAGAATGATGTGGTCTATACCTGATAACACTATCTCATTATCATAATCAAGCGCAACTAACTTTACAGTAGTAGAGCCTACATCAATACCAATATTTATTACATCTAGCATTATTTCTCCAAAACTAAAACCTATATTTATACTTAGTTTTTACATTTTTCTATATTCAGATGACAAAGATTATATCACTAAATTATAAAATAATTTATACTAAAAATATTAATTTATTTTCTTACGCTTCAACGCCACATTTTTCTACAAGTCCTATGGATATCATACTCATTAGCATTGAGCTACCTCCATAGCTATACAAATGGGAGTGAATGCACCTGTAACAGCATAATTCCATGAGTCATGCCTGTATTTTGTGTAAACTGATATAAAATACAAAGAAAGTACTCCTATAACTATCAATGACCCATATAAATCATCAGATGTCCTAGCTATATTGAGCAATCTGTATAAAAAGTATATATAAATATAACTATAAGCATACCTATAACACCATATTCTTCTCCACAAACAGCAAATATAAAGTCAGAGTCACTTACAGATAAAAACTAAGATTATTTTGAGTACCACCAAAAGTCCTTTTCCGGTAATACCACTCAGATGCTATAGCAACTATAGAGCGAAATACTTGATAGTTATCCCTGTATTTGAAGATGCTCCAAAAACTTTTATTCTGTTCATTTGATAGTGATGCAGTATCTTTTCTAACATACATATATAATATAGGAAATAATAAAACAAATGTGGCTATAGCTTTAGTTACTATACTCATATTTATTCGTGCTAAAAATAGCATACCAAACATATAATACAAAAATACTATCGCTCCTCCAAGATCCGGGTTGTTTTAATATTAATAATATTATAGGTGCAGGTATGTAGTGCCTTTAAAATATCTTTTTATGGGTATTTATATTTCCTGCATCAAGATATGTTGCAAATACAAGAATAAATGTTATTTTTGCTATTTCTATAGGCTGAAAATCTATTATTTTTAAATTTAACCATCCTCAGCTCCACCTCTTAGAGCCCAAGTCCAGGAAAGATACACAAGAAGTAAAGAAATTATACCCAAAAATATATATCTGCTTCGGATATTTTTGAAAATCTTCATAATTCATCATTCTCATAAATGCTATAAAATAAAAGTCCAAGTATAAAAGCTCCAAGTTGTATAAATAATCTTCTTGGAGATGCCCCATCATTTACATAGTGGCAGATGCTATAAGTATCTCCCTATGGCAAATAATACTGTAATTATAACGATTAACGTCCTATCAAATCCTCTATTATTATTCATAACTCATACCCTTTAATATAAAAATTATCTCACGAAAATTATTTCCAATATGATCTATTTTCACATTAACATTTTTAACATTTTAATAGTTAAACTTTCTTAAAAATTTTAAAAATATTTTTATACAATTATTTAATACTCTTTGATAAATTACCATAGTAAAACACGTCATAAAAATTATAATATACTATCACAATCTTTTGATGACGCAAACTCTGTTAAAATATTTTTTACAGGGCACGTTAGCTGTAGCTGTGGTTTTGACTCTTCACTAGACGCATCTCTTTTTATTCACTATATTTATCTCTATGTTATCCATATCTACTTCCATATATTTACTTAGTAAATCTGTAAGTTCTATAAGCTCTGATCTTGAGAAAAATCTCCTCACTCATGTATAAGCGTATGTTTTGAATCTATCTCTATATATCTCTTGGCTTTTCTATTAGAGGTTTTAAAAATTGAATAAATCCCATTTTGCCACCTCCTACTTTTTAAATAATGCTTTTATTTTACCAAAAATGACTTTTGTACATCTAAATTAACAAATTTCTACATTTTCGCCTTCTAGCCTTTTAAGCTATATTCTTATATGCTTTTGATGCCAGCCCCATATCTTCTAATATTACAGGCCTCCTTTATTTGTAGATATTACTATATGCTCATCATCTCGGTACTATACCAAGTAAATCATCCTAAGTATATCCAACATATCTTCTACATTTAGTATATTGCCTTGTTTTTACCATTTCTAATCTTATTCTGTTTACTATTAGTTTTGGGTTATGTATCCTCAGATGATTCTAGTAGTCCCTATTATTCTATCTGCATCTCTTACTGCTGATACTTCTGTGTGTTAGCTACTATAGCCTCATCTGCACCTGCTACTGCATTTTTAAATCCATTTTCTATACCTGCAGGACAATCTATAAGTACATAGTCAAATTCTTTTAATTCATCGCAAAGTTCTTTCATCTGCTCAGGGTTTTTATAGCATCTTTATCTCTTGTCTGTGCAGCTGGTATAAGAAATAAAAGTTTCAAATCTCTTATCTCTTATCATGGCTTTTTGATATGTACATCTTTTTCTATTATATCTATTATATCAAATACTATTCTATTTTTCAAGCCCCATTACTACATCAAGATTTTCTAAGTCCTATATCAGCATCTACTATAACTACTTTTTACCTAACTGGCTAAGTGCACTACCTATATTTGCTGTAGATGTTGTCTTTTCCCACTCCACTCCTTACCTGAAGTTATAACTATAACTTTTGACATAATACCTCCATTAATATTGTTGTATTTCTATTTTATTATCATTTACACTTCTATTTGAACACCTTGTACTTTTTGTGTCCATCATCTTTTGTGGTAGTAGCTATTAACTCTGCTATTCTTAATTGAGTAGCACTTATTTTGTTGGCTACCATAACACTTTTATCTCCTTTGCACCTGCACTTGCAAATCCTCTTATATTCCCGAGTACTATTATATTTCCGGTAGCTATTAGCTGTGCACCTGCATTTACGTCACCTATTACAAGTATATTACCATCGTAATCTATTAATGCTCCAGAACGAAGATTATTTTTATTATTTTTGTTCTATAGTCAGTATTTTCAATTAAATCTTCAGCTATCTTATCTGTATCAGTAAGCACATTTTTGTGTAACTGTATTTATTTCTTGCATCTCATTTTTCAAATTAACATTATAAGCTTTTACTCTGATTCTTTTTCCACATAATCTATACCAAATTCTAAAAAGTCTTTTTACTTTTTGTACATCAACTACATCTAGTGTTTGTGTATCAATTTGATTTATAGTTGTTATGCTTTTTATAAGTGAATTTTGTGAAAATTTGTTTTTAAATCTTTTATTGCTGTCTCATAATCTTTTGAATCTATTTTTAATATAAACTTTGAATTATGAGATTTTTATGCTTACTACATCTGCTGTCCTAGACATATTAATCACCTCTTAAAAATAACCAACAGTGGCATTATATGTATTATAAACTATGAATAATAATACCATTTTGTTTTTAATATTCAAATGAAAAATTTAAAAATACATCCACTCTTGTTTTCCAAAGCCTTTATTATTGTAACTTCATCGGCATATTCTATATCAGCTCCCATAGGTAATCCCCTTGCTATTCTACTTATCTTTTATACCAAAAGGCTTTTAATAATCTTTCATATGTACATAGCTGTAGCTCTCCATCTATTGTTGGATTTGTAGGCCAGTATTACCCTCTTTTATATCTTCTTTAGCTAACCTCTCTACCAATTCTCTTTCATTCTTTATATGTCAGGAGTAATAGAATTACTATGGAGATATAGTTCCATGAAGCAATATGATATTTACCTGTATATTCCTTTGATTTTTCCATAGCTATGACTTCTCTAGGACTTTCTACTACGCATATTATCTCACTTGTTCTATTTTTATCACTACATATATCATATACATCACTATCAGATATATTTTGACAAACAGAACAAAATTGTATCTCATCCTTTGCCTCTAATATAGCTGATGAAAGTGCCTTTGCATCTTCTAACTCCACATTCTATTATGTGAAATGCGAGTCTTTGTGCTGTTTTTTTGTCCTATACCTGGCAACTTTGATAGTTGTTTTATAAGATTATCTATAGGTTTTGAAAAATTACTCATTCTTAGTCCTCTTATCTTTTTGTATAATTTTTATAGGATGTATATCATAATAAAACTAAAAATTTTATTTTATATCCATTTTTCTCTCAAAAATTCCAAAGAATCCCTTTAGCATATCTTCTATACTAAGTTGTGCTACTCTATCCCTATCTCATTTTTGCTTTGCTTTACATCTGCATAATAAGAATCTATATCTCCTGCTCTTCTTGGAACTATTTTTATATGGTACTTTATATTGTTTTACTTTTTCAAATGTATTTATTATTTGTAATACTGATGCAGTTACCTGTTCCTAAATTATAGATATTAGTTCCTTTTTTATATGTTCTAACGCTCTTATATGTCCTTTTTGCTAAATCTACCACATGTATATAGTCTCTTACACCAGTACCATCTACAGTGTCGTAATCATCTCCATATACACTAAGGCATTCTAATTTCCCACTTGCTACCTTTTGTTACATAAGGCAATAAATTATTTGGTATACCATTTGGATTTTTCTCCCTATTAATCCACTTTATGTGCACCTATAGGATTAAAATATCTTAATAAAACTACTCCAAATTTTTTATTTGCATTACTAAGATCACTGCGTATTCTCTCACTAATAACCTTAGTTTCTCCGTAAGGATTGGTAGTTTTTTAGTTCCATATCTTCTTTAAAAGGTGATTTTTGATTGCCATATACAGTAGCTGATGAGCTAAATACAAATTTATTTACATTGTATTGAATGCATAACTTACTAAGTACTATTGTACTTAAAAACATTATTATAATAATATTCCAATGGCTTTTTCTACTGATTCTCCAACAGCTTTTTAATCCAGCAAAATGTATAACTGCTTCTATCTTATTATCTTGAAATATCTTTTTAGTTTTTGTTCATCTGTTACATCTATTTCATAAAAACTTTGGTTTTATACCTATAATTTTTATATTCTCTAATACTTCTATGCTAGCATTTATTAAATTGTCAGCTACAACTTCATATTTATTTTTCATAAGTTCAACTACAGTATGGCTACCTATAAAGCCAAGACCACCAGTCACCAAAAATACTCATAAAATCCTCTAATTTTTTATGTACCTTTTATAAATATTAATACTAAACTACGTCAAAATTTTTAGATATGTTATATTATTCTAGATAACTTATTTTTAAGTTGATAATGAGATCTTTAAATATAATAAAAACATTATAATTATTAATTTTTATTATATTATTTATTTTTATACCTTTTATCCCTAAATTTTATTAGAAGATAGTATTATTCGATATTAGTAATATTATATTTTTCTCACTCATAAGTATGTTAGCTGTAAATAAAATTCTGTTAAGTTTTTGCATATTATTATACTGGTGATAATATACACTTTCTATGCTTTAAATTATATCATTTTTATACTCTTATCCAATTATATTAATATTTTAAAAATAAGTATGTTAATATAATATCAACATACTTATAAACATCAGATTACTCTGTAAAAACAAAGTCATTATATGTTTATTACAGAATAAATAATCTAATAAATTATACTATTTATTTTCTATTTTAATATTTCTATATTTGTTAATAAACTCTCATTTTTCAAATATATTTTGAACATTTCTAACAGCAACTTTTACCATTTCTATTACTATATCTTGCTGCTCTTTTGCTCATCTTGTTATCACTTGGTAAGCATAGTCCTCTTCAAATATATCCATACCCATCATCTATAGTTTCTCCCTGATATATAGGCATTACTTCGCGCCTGCCACTACCTTTGTTTTCTGTAATGAACTCATTCATTCTAAAAATAGGTTGCATATGCATAGGCTTTCCATATTGGTCTGCTCTTCAACATTATATTTTTCAAGTGTTTCTATATTTGCGTAGGACACGATTTTCCCTTTTTCATCAATATATAAATACTCGAGTCTCACTTCAACTTGCTTTGCACATTGCATCGCTATCTACTAATATACAAGAAAGCTCAGTAATTTGTTCTGATTTTCTTCTGTCATATGGATTCATAAACACAGGTAAGTCCTTAAAACCTTCTTTATATCTATTATATATATTTCTGTTCAATGTGTTCATCTAAATGTAGTAGTTGTCCTCTTCCTCATACCAGCTAGGATATTGCTCATTCTATAATTATACCTATCTCTCTATAAGTTGATACCAAGGTGCCTTTTCTCTTGCTTGAGTAGACCATTTTCTGACTTTTTCTGCAGCTTGTCTATCATCTGTAAGTAACATACCACCACCTGATGTAGTAATTATTTTATTTCCATTAAATGATATTGCGTTATATTTACCAATGTACCTGTTTGTATACCTTTATATTTAGCTCCTAGAGATTCTGCTGCATCTTCTATTATTATAGCATTATGCCTATTACATATATCTACTATTTCATCTAGTTTTCCGGTGTCCCATATAGATTAGCTAAAACTACTACTTTTACATCTTTTATATAACTCAAATGCTTTTTCAAGTGCTACAGGATCCATATATTCCAAGTATCATACTTGTATCTATGAAAAATAGGTATACCACCTTCATATACCACTGGATTTACTGTCGCTGAAAAATGTCATATCTGAACAAAATACTCTATCACCTACTCCGGCTAATTTTACAGCTAGATGAAGTGCTGATGTCCCTGAAGCAGAGCTACACCATATTTCGTTCCTATATAGTCGCACATTCCCCTTTTCTAACTCATCTATGTTTTCACCTATAGTAGATACCCAGTTTTTATCAAATGCTTCTTGAATATATTTTTTCTCTTCTTCTATGTATAGTAGGAGATGATAAACTATATTTTATTCTCAAATTTTTAAATCGCATTTAATTTACGCCTCTTCTCATATTATAAACTATATTTTAGTTATTATGTTGTTTTCATTTTATAATATCATATTATAGGCTCAATTACATATGTATAATTTTTAGTTATTGTAAAGTGTAGCTTTTACTTTTGTTTGAGCATAGTATCATATATAATCTAAAATGAAAAATTTTATGTTATATTTTTAAAATTATTTTTATAGATATAGATATGAAGATACTATGCATAAGTTAGATGATTTATCCTATGAACAAATATTTGATTATATTGATGAATTTAACTATATGAAAATGGATATTTTTAAGAAAAGATGCTGATAACGTCCCTATAATGTAAAAGATGTTGAAAAATTTTTAAGAACTACTTATAACAAAGCCATTTTAGAGATAGGATGTGCTATAGGTTATAGCTCTATTTTTATGTCTCAATACTTCTATCTAATTCAGTTAAAATAGATACCTTTAGAAATAAGTGAAGATGAAAAACTTGTTGAAGAAAAATTTTGAAAAATGCATAAATAATATAAATATTATACTTGGTATCGCTCTTGATACCATCCCTACCCTTAGTGATACTAGTATGATATGGTGTTTAGTGGATGCTGCCAAAGGTCATTATGAAGAATTTTATAAATTAATGTCGAAAAATGTAGACAAAATGGATATAATAATATGCGATAATATTTTATTTAGAGGACATCTTTGTAGACTTGAAATACCAAGAAGATGTACGCACTATACACAAAAAGAATGAATATGTTTTTGATGATATAAAAATGATGATAAAGTATCTTATGATTTATTACCACTTGGTGATGGAGTTCTTATAATATATATAAATAACTACACTATATAATTTTTATAATCTATTATTGTTATTTATAATAATATTTACTTGCATATAATTAAATTACACAAATTATATATTTGTTATAAAAATGGAGAAAAATGAAAAATAGAATTATTAGCCCTGCAGTATGATCTTGAAAAATTAAAAACAGCTATAATATATGGTGCTGATGCTGTATATATAGGTGGTGAGTACCCCAGTCTTAGAGCCGCTTCGTGAAAATCTTACTGATGAGCAAATGAAAGAAGGTATTGAATTTGCTCATTCACGCAATAAAAAGCTATATGTTACTTGTAATATAATCCCTCATAATATGGATTTTAATGGTGTAGAAGAATATTTCAAGTCTTTAGAAGACTTAGGAGTAGATGCAATAATTGTAGCTGATCCTGCTTTTTATGAGTATAGCAAAATCAGTAGTACCTAATATGGAGTTGCACCTTAGCACCTCAAGCAAACATACAACTAACTATATTACTGCTGATTTTTGCATAAACAAGGTATACAAAGAATAGTATCTGCAAGAGAACTTTCTATGAAAGAAATAAAACAAATTAAAGAAAAATGTCCTCACTCTTGAAGTAGAGATGTTTGTAAAGATGGTGCTATGTGTATTTTCTTTATTCTGGAAGATGTCTTATGAGTAATTTTATGACAAATAGAGATGCTAATAAAGGCGCTTTGTGCACAACCTTGCAGATGGAATTATTCTCTAGTTGAAGAAAAAGGCCAAATGAATATTTCCTGTAGAACAAGATGAAAGAGGTACTACTTTTTCAATTCAAAAGACCTTTGTCTTATAGAACATACAAAAAGAAATAATAGAAGCTGGTGTAGATTCTATGAAAATAGAAGGTCGTATAAAAACTGCATACTATGTGGCTGTAGTAGTTAGAGCTTATAGAATGGCTATAGATTCTTATTATGAAAAACCCCGATAATTGATATTCAAGCAAGAGGATGGATGAATTAAAAAGCTAGCTATAGAGATTTTTACTACTGCATTTTTGATGGTACAAATGATACTACTAACTCTCGAAACTATGGCTCTGAGTTCATATAAGAACCTACGATATATATAGGTAATGTAATTTCCTACGATAATGCACTATGTAAGGTACAACATAGATCTTTGTAAATGATGAGATTGAAATAATAGGTCCAAACTTTCCTACTACAAAGGCTATAATAAAAATCAATAACTCAATGCAAAAGGTGAGCAACTTGAATGTTCTAATATACCTATGCAAGAAGTATTTGTCGATATAGGTGATGTAAAAGTAAAAGAACATTTCATACTAAGAAAAACAAACTGATACAAAAATAAATCTAATCCATTTTCATTATTAACATTATCTATGAGAAAGCCCACTTATTTTAAATAGGCTTTTTACATTTCAATAATTTGAAATATTATATATTTTGTGATAAAATTGTAAGGAATTTAAAATTTTAAGTTTTAATAATTAATTTATTAAAATATTTTTAAGTTATATTGTTTAGTATAAAAACTAGTATAAAAAGGACAACTTTATGATAGAAAATATAGATGATAGGATAATAAACTCATCCTACAAAAAGAAGATGAACAAGAAACAGATTTTAAGACCGAAGACTCAGATGAGTATATAGGTCAAAAGCTATAGATCAGCTTAGATATATTTATAAAAGCTGCTAAATCAAGAAATGAATCCCTAGACCATGTATTTCTTTTTATGGTCCACCCGGACTTGGGAAGACTACTATCTCATATAATTGCAAATGAGATGAATTCAAATATAAAAATAACATCTGTCCAGCAACAGAAAGAGCTGAGATTTAGCTGCCCTTCTCACCAATTTACAAGAAGGTGATGTTCTTTCATAGATGAAATACACAGGATAAATCGTTCTGTTGAAGAAGTATTATATCCTGCTATGGAAGACTATTGTATTGATATAATAATAGGCAGGGACCATCTGCACGTTCTATACGTCTAGATATTCCCAAAATTTACTCTTATAGGTGCTAGCAACAAGATCCGGTATGCTGTACATCTCCATTGAGATAGATTCGGTGTAATACTTAATCTAGAGCTTTTATGAAGTAGAGGATTTATTAAAAATAATACTCGTTCAGCTGATATACTAGATATACCTATAAAAAGATGCAGCAATAGAAATAGCTAGACGTTCTAGAGGTACAACGTAGAATTGCAAACAGAATGTTAAAAAGAGTACGTGATTATGCACAAGTACTAGGAGATGGTGTAATTACCAAAGAAATAGCAGACAAAAGCACTATCAATGTTAGGTATAGATTCTATAGGTCTTGATAATTTGATACTAGGAATACTAAAACTATGATACAAAAATTTTGATGGCGGACCAGTAGGTATAGATACAATATCTGCTGCCGTAGGAGAAAGATAAAGGAAACTATAGAAGATGTATGTATTACTTCATACAAAATGGTTTTTAATAAGAACACCTAGAGGAAGAATAGTTTCGATAGCGTATATTCACATTTTGGAATATCTAGAAAAGGTAAAAGGACTACATCTATGATAAAATTATTCTTAATACTACATTATTGATACTATTTTACATCTAGCACATATGCTAACACTCCTGAAAAATAGCCATAGGACTAAAATTTGCATCTACATCTGTGTCTACTGCTAGTTTTAAGTCCAGTGGCCTTATTGTCTCAAATGATATATCAAATATATTATTGAGTTCTGATAAAGTATTTACTGTAAAACCTTTGACTATATATATATAAGTGATGAAAATTATGAGTGTATCACAAGATGGTATAGAGGATATCTTTATTTTGTTTATTCATCAGATTTAAAAATTTTTAAATCTGCAAGTACAAAAACCTGTATATAATAATAAAATTTCAAAATGCAATAGCTGTATACGACAGTAAAATAATATTATTTTCTGTACATCTGACAAATCTAATCTTTCATTTTCATCATCAGATTTTTCTGTAATTGAAACATTTGGATATAGAGGTGCTTTAAAAATTTATCAATAATTCATATACACTTACAGTAATAAACTATCTTGATATAGAAGATTATCTGCTTGGTGTAATAGCTAATGAGATGATATCATCTTGGAATATAGAGGCATTAAAAGCTCAAGCTGTAGCTGCTAGAAGTTTCTATGTATAGTAACTACAACAAATTTTCTAAATATGGCTTTAATCTTACTGCTGACACTAGATCCTCAAGCATATGGAGGATATAACAGAAACTAAAATCTACTAAGCAAAAGCTGTAAACGAAACAAAAAGGAATAGTAGGTTATTATAATGGTAAGGTGGCACAATTAATATACAATGCAAGTTCTTGTGGTAAAACCGAAGATGCAAAAATGTATGGGGCTCAACTATACCATATCTAATTGCCCAAAATGATCCATACTCTACAAAATGATGAATACTCAAATTGGAAATTTATAATGACAGCTTCTGAAATAGAACAAATTCTTAATAACAAAGGGAAAAATATAGGAACTCTAAAATCCATAAAAATAGATGTGAAGTATCTGCATAGCAATTACGTTACAAAAGATTACTTTCATAGGTACTCAACTCAAATGTGAACATATAAAAGGTGATAGTATTAGAGCCTCTTTAGGCTATTCAAAAATTAAAAGTGTATATTTACATAAATAATAACTCATCTTACAACAATGATAATGATACAATATTTAATACTTTAGATAGTTATATATCAGGATATAACAGTGTTATATCTTCAAATATCTACACATTTAGTGGACACGGATATGGTGTTGCAGTTGGTGGAGTCAATACGGAGCTCAAAAACTATGGGCTGATATGGATTTGATTACATACTATCATTTTACTACCCTGGTGTTACTCTTAGGACAAATATAAGGAAATAAATATGAGGAATAAAAGATTTTTATTATGATTTACCAGAAAATTTAATAGCCTCAAGCACCACTCAAAAGATAGAACATCATCAAAACTTATGCTATTAGATAAAAACCGGTGAAGTAAAATAGTGAAATTTCATATATATTAAATTATATCCAAAAAGATGATGTTATAGTATTTAACAATACTAGAGTTCTACGCTTGCTAGATTATATGGGTAGATACAGGAGCGAATATAGAAATATTACTTCAAAAAAGAATAGAACTCAATGAAAATGAAAAAGTACTTGTAAAAACCTGCTAAAAGAGGTAAAATAGGTAGTGTAGTTACTTTGAGATAATCTTCTTAATTATGAATGTATTAAAAAGAATATGATGAAGGTATAAGAGATGTAGAAACTCTTTCATAATGGAGTCTTTGAAGATATAATAGCAAGTATATGGATATATGCCTCACTCCATATATAAAGGAAAAATTAGAAGACAAAGAAAGATATCAAACCGTATACTCTAAAATAAATGGCTCATCGGCTGCTCCTACTGCTGGACTATACTCATGAGAAGATTTATTATAACATCTAAAAGATAAAGGTGTACAAATAGAATATGTTACATCAGACAAGTTGGTTCCTGGCACATTTAGACCTGTCAAGGCTGATAAAATAGAAAATCTATACTATGCATAGTGAATTTTACAAAATAGATTTAGATATACAAAGATTAAACACTGCACAAGGTAAATAATAGCTTGTAGGAACCACTTGTGCGCAATTCTAGAATCAGCAGTAAATGATAACAAAATGTTAGAAAAATCCTGAAGATAATACAAATATATTCATATATCCACCATATACTCAAATTTGTAGATTCTATAATAACTAATTTTCATTTACAGAATCTACGCTTATAAAGTGATGATAAGTGCTTTTTCAGGAAAAGAAAATGTATTTAAAGCTTATCAAAATGCTATAGAAAATGAATATAGATTTTTAGTTTTGGTGATGCTATGTTCATCAAAATGAATTTTAATTTCATAATTTAGAGGTCTTTATGAAAAGTTGGAAAATGTACTATATGTGGTTTTATGCACGAGGGTGAAGAACTACCTGAGTTTTCGCCCAGTCTGTAACTATGGTAGAGATAAATTTATGCAAAATAGCAAAACTACAGGTAAACTGAGATTCACTTTGATAATAAGAACGAAGAAGAAAGAAATAATAATATAAAAAGTAATCGGTATAATTAGTATTTTATTTGATTATGCCGATTACTTTTTAGAATAAATATATTAACTTTATTTTTAGGAATCATATTGTTTATGCTTAAATCCTGCATACTTTTTATGAATCTACTATAGTGTGTTCTAATATACTCTATATTAAATGCTAAAATAAATAGGTACAAAAAGTAATATTTTCCCTTTAATATGTTTAACTCCTTATTATATAAATTAATTATTTAATAATATAATATTTTAAAAATTCTATCTTCTTATATAGTGCTTTTGCATACAATATAGACATTATATAGTGCAACTATCTCTGCAAAAATATAAGATGACCACACCAAAGATATATTTCCTGTCTTAGCATAAGCCAAAGGTAAAAAGCACTATTATCTGCCTAATAAAAAGATACTATCATAGAAAATATGAACTTCCTAATGCTTGAAATGTAGATGATAATATAATACATGCAAAAATGCACTCAAGATATGCAAACGAAATTATTCTAAGCGCTGGTACTCCCATGGCTATCTATATATTTGAAGCATTAAATACTCTTAGTATTTGTATTGAAACATCTGTAATATAATTCATACCCTACTGATGTAATAATAAATGCATACTTAAAAAGATACTTTTATCGAATCTACTATCCCTTTGTTTATTTCCTTGCTCCGTAATTATATGCTACTACAGGCACTAATCCATTTACATACCTATTATAGGTATATTATAAACGACTGTATTTTTAAAATATATTCCATAAAAAGCTATAGCTGTAGATGAAAAAGCTATAAGTATATAATTAAATCCTGCTAGAGTAAAAGAACCTATACTTTGCATAATTATAGATGGAAAAAGAAAATTATATATATTTCTTTTATTATTTTCAAAATTAGGTGTAATTATGGATTTTTAGAGATAAATGTATATCATTATTTTTGTAATAGTGTAATACAGTCCGATTATTGATTTATATCTTTGACCTATAATTGTAGCTATAGCAGCCCCTTCAACACCCATTTTAAATACAAATATAAATATTGATTCAGTATAATATTTGTTATTGCTCCACCTATTTGAGTAACTCATGGCATATTTTGCCAAACCTGTAGCTGAAAACAATCGTTCAAAACATATTTGAAAAACACAATGAAAAATGAATATATACATACTACTTATACTGTATACCGTATATTTTTATATCATTACTTACATCTTGAGTATCAAACAGACTTTGTCACAAAATCCTATAAGCATAAACAAAAAGCTCTAATACTATAGATAAAAACATACCTATATTTGCTATTTTATCGGCTTTTTCTCTTTTCTCCCTAATGAACGTGCTAATAGAGCATTTACACCCTATGTTAGTCCTACTGCACAAGCTATCATAAGATTTTGTATTGGAAAAACAGAGATACTCAGCTAAGCGCATCCTCACTCAATCATAGATAGATATAGAATCAATAACATTTATATAACGCTTGTAACATCATAGAAGCTACGTTGGTAGAGATGATAGAAAGTATGTCTTGTTTGTATCCATGGTAATCCATTTTTATTTTCTTTTTTGGTATAATAACTCCCTATCTTCATCACTATTTTCTAATTCAAAACAACTTTATTTACTTAATAATATATTTACTTATAATTTTTCATAAAGATAATTAAATAACAATATATAAAGTTTTATAAAATTAGGTATATTACTACTTAAAATATAGCTACTAAAACCTAATCTTCTATATATATCGATATGAGTTTTTATAAAATTTATATTTTCTTAAATTTGATTATACTTTTTATTTTTATTTTTCAATAGTGTTCATAGTAGAATACTTGGAATTTAATTAATAAAGCTCCAAGTTCTTTTATTTTATGGTAAGTAGTACTATTGCTTTTTCTGTTTCTTTTATCGAATATGTGCATCTTACTTAAATCCATAGCAAATTTTACAAATCACTTCCTACCCTTGCAGTGCATGTGGATTTACCTTGCTGTGAAAATTAATATTTTCAATATCAAAATATAAGAATACTTCTGCACCCACTCATTTCATATATCTTTATTTGTGTTTCCATGATACTGCCAGTAGGATCACTTTTGCTCTATAAAAGCTATCTCATCAGTATATTCTCTGGTCTTATGCCCATTACCACTGTTTTCCTACATATCCTTCATCTTTTAGCGTATTAGATTTACTTGATGGTAATTTTATATTTATTTCTGAATTAGTAAGATATATATCCTCACCTTTTGTTCTTATTTCACATCCATAAAGTTCATCTGTGGAGAACCTATAAACTCGCTAGCAAATAGATTGTTTGGTCTATCGTGCAATTCTTGTGAGATGCTATTTGTTGCACCACCCCATCTTTCATATACTACTATTCTAGTACCTAGAGTCATAGCCTCTGTTTGATCGTGTGTTATATATACTATAGTTGAGCCTAGTCTTTGGTGTAGTTTTGATATTTCTATACGCATTTTGTACTCCTCAATTTTGCGTCTAGGGTTTGACAGTGGTTCATCCATTGCTAGAATACTTTTGATTTTTACTATAGCTCCTTCCCCATTGCTACCCTTTTGTCTTTGTCCACCTGATAATGCTTTTTGGCTTTTCTATCTATAGATGTTCTATATCTAGTATTCTTGCTGCATCTGTATTAATCTTTTATCTCATCTTGGTACTTTTCTTTATTTTTAAACCAAATGCCATATTGTCAACACGTCTATATGTGATAAAGTGCATAGTTTTGAAATACCATAGCTATATCCTGTCTCTTTGCTCAACATCATTTACTCTTTATCAATCTATTACAACTGCCTGAAGATATGTCCTAATCCTGCTATCATCCTAAGTGTAGATTTACTACAGTCAGATGGTCCCACAAATATTATAAACCCTTTGTCATCTATCTCCATATTAAAGTCTTTTACCGATGATATCCATTTGGATATACTTACTTTATATTTTTAGTGATAAACTGTCGCTCACATTTTACTCCTATCCTTTTTGTTTTCTTTTAAAAAGGGTTTTGTAGAGTAGTTAATATTATTTTCATATTCATCAAAATCTTTTAATTTAAAGCTCCAATTATGTGCCCGCTAATGTCTCAGGTATGTAGTCTTGATTTCATCATCTAATCCCTATTATATTCAGCTGGGTACTATAGCAGTCTAGCTATAGATTCCATGCACATTTGTGACCTTTTGTGTATATCTTTAGTGTCATAGTTATGCTTTTTAAAATATTCTTTTATTTCATATTTTCGTATTTTCATCTCATACTATAAAATCCCAGACTGTCTGATTAATATGTAGCTCCTGTATATATTATCATATTTTTCTATCTTCAAAAATCATTGTTAGTTTCATTCGGACTCAATCGTAAACTGTATGTATCTCTACCCTTTTAAATTAGTCATCCTTAATTCTATTACTCTTTTTCTATAGTCTCCAAGGTCTTCTGCTACTATCTCAAATTCTTGAACTTTTTACTTTATTAATGTAAAACTAACTCGTGCATGCTTTCTACCCATCTCGCCTTTCATAGCAGTTTTATTTTTGCATTTATTTTCCAATAAGTGTCAAAACCTCTAAAATGATCTCATTCTTATTATATCTATACATTGTGCATTATAAGAGATTCTGTTATCCAAAAATCATAGTTATGCTCTTTATATAATCCCAATCAGTATAGGATTACCCCATCTTGTCCTGTTTTTACTAAAATAATCTGGTGGTACTCCAGTTATAAATTTAGGCGAACCTGTTCTATTTAATAAAAATGCTTTTTGATTTTCCCATACATCTAGACTATCTAACCCGCACATAAATAGGTATATCTCCCATTATTTTTATACCTTATTTGCATATTTTTATATTCATCCATTGAGTATAAAATATATACTGTACAAAATTTCATAGTTTATATCATCTTCATATTTTGTAAGGTCTAATTTCTTATCTTTTATCCAATCTTCATATCCTCAGGCCAAGTATTCCAGCTTTGCATATTATTTCTGCTAGAGTTAGAAAACTGCACATATATATACTAAAATTTCAGACCTCTTGTAATCTTCCTTTTCATACAATCTCTTTAAATTTTTATATGTTTTTTTAATAATTTACTCTTAAACCTTCTTACATTTTCGTAGTCTACTTTTATCTGGATATTTTATTTTTCTATATCTTTATCAGCAACCCATCTTCTGATAATAACGTGGACTTATATATATATCATCCCCTGCAAACGATGAATATGGTTGATAAGGTGAATTGCCATGATCCAGTGGATTTAATGGTAATATTCGCCATATTTTAAAACCCCATTTCGCAAGATATATCTATAAATTTATATGCTTTTTACCAAAAATCACTCTACACCATAATCTGATGGTAACGCTGATACCGGTAGTAAATACACCTGATAATCTCTAATAAGCATATCCCCTTTATCTAATTTACATTTCTTGTTGTTTGTCCCTATTCTTAATTGCCCTTCAAATGTTATCACTTTTTCATATTTTTAAGTCTATCATATTAAACAGCTCATCGCAAGCATCGTTTTGAAATATCATCTACAGGCTGTTTTTATAGTAGTTATACTAGGTGTTATATATTCATTTAACTCAAGTCCATCAAATCCTACTATAGAATAGTCCCTGAGCTACAAGATTATTTTTCATACATCATAAATCCTATAGCCATAGTATCTGATATGCAATATACGGCTGTAAATTTTAAATTTTGCTCTAGTATTCTACCTGCCATATCATAACCATATTTATATGTGTATGGATCATCATATTTGTTTGCGGTAGTTATTACTAATTCATTTTCTTTTAATCCTCTAGAGCATTCCTATATCCTTGTATCCTTAGCATACTTATACTGATATCATCACTTCTAGCCCTAGTATAAGAATATTTTTATGCCCTAAAGATAGTAAATAATTTGTTATTTTTCACTTTCTCTCAAAATCATCTACACCTATATATGTACTGCATTTTTGATATATATTTTTATTTACTATTGTAGTCATAACAAATGGAACACCTAGTTTTTCAAGGTCTTTTTTCATCATGTACTATGAATCCGCCCAAAAATATTATACCTTTTTAATTTTTCATCATTTACCAATTTTAGTGCTACATCTAATTCATTCCTCATCATCTTCAGACTTATGCAGCAAAAATGTATATCCTCTTTTCTTATTTCACTTTCAAGTCGTTTTATCATAGGTGTAGGATTAGATATACCTTTATTATCACTGCTATAGTATTGTTAGTAGATATTTTAAGATTCCTGCATTAGAATTTGGTATATATCCTATATTTCTTCTAGTATTTTTATTTTAGTTTTTGGACTTATCTCAGGATGATTATTTATAGCTCTTGATACTGTGCTTACTGATACATTACATTTTTAGCTACATCTTTTATGGTAACTCATATTAGCCTTTTTTACAGCACCTGCTGCTACCCCTTTTATTATATGTTTTTGTACTGATAAATAAAATACTATTATAGGTACTATGTCTAGTACTCAACATAGCCATCATCGCACCTAAATCTCTTTATTACCATTACTTCCTACAAGCATTTGTATTACTACTGGTATAGTTTTATAATCTGTACTCACAATCCCATTACTAAATATGGTAGTAGATAGTCATTCCACACCCACATAGTCATTTAATATTCCAACTGTTATAGCTGTAGGTTTTAATATAGGTAATATAACATAGAAAAAGTGCATTATAGGACTACAACCATCTATCATTGAAGCTTCTTCTATTTCTATCGGAATAGATTTTTATAAATCCACTAAAATATAAAATACAGAAAGACCAGAACCAAAAACCCAAACATAAAAATATCATTCCTATAGGATTATTAAGATGTAGCATATCAGCCACCTTTTAGTAGGAAACATAACCATTTGAAATGGCACTATCATTGAAAAATACAAATAAATAATATATTGCTTGAGTAAGTTTATTTTTACCTCGTAAGATAATATGCCGTCATAGCTGAAAATAAAACTATTACAGCCACTGAAAAATATAGTTATAGAAAAATGACCAACCTATAGCTGAAAAAGAAGCCTGTTCCGTGAAAGCCCGACTATATAATTGTTAAGTCCAACAAATGAAACTCAGAATTTGGTATTGAAAAGGAGAAGCACTTATATAAATAATTTTCCTTTAAAAGAATCTCATAAGTATAAATGCTATTGGAAACATAAACTACAATAAAACTACTAATATAGCAAAACAATATTTTATCAATTGTTTTTCTCCTCATTATTCTTCTACCTCCTTATCTCTAGTGAATTTTAACTGAACGTGCTCATTATAGCAACTATTACAAAAATACAACTGCTTTTTGCTTGTCCCTACGCCTTCATAACCTACTCTACCAAACATGGTATTTACTATATTCAGCAAGTATTTCTGTTTTGTTATGGTGCTCCCGCTGTAAGCGCCAAGTTTTGATCATATAATTTGAAAGCTATTTGTAAGTGATAAAAATAAACAAATAGTAATAGATGGCATAACCATAGGAATAGTAACGTCTTTTAATATGGTCCATTTTGATGCACCATCTATTTGTGCAGCCTCTATCAAACTAGGCGATACATTTTGAAGTCCAGCTATAAATTACCATCATATATCCTACTAACTGCCAATTCATCAATACATACTAAACCCCAAAACCAAACTTTGATCAGCTAACAAGCCTTGACCTACAAATTTTAGAAGTAATGAGTTTAACATAACTTGCCAAGTATATCCAAGTACTATACCACCTATAAGATTAGTATAAAAATACTGTCCCAAATAAATTTGTGCCTTTTTATATTTCTAGTAAGAATAAGCGCTATAGAAAATGCAAATACATTAATAGTAATTATACTTCACTATAGTAAATATAGTGGTAAATCCAAAAAGCTTGTCCAAATTTTTGTGAAGATGAAAAAGCTTTTATATAGTTATCAAACCTATAAATTTTGTATTGAAAATAGTCGTAAATTTTGTAAAATGATAGTCCCTATACCAAGTATAAAATGGTATCAAAAATACTATCGAAAATGTGATTAGTGTTGGGCACAGGGAACATTTTTTGAGTGTTTTTCCATAATGTATCTCCCACTTTTTAAAAAGGGAGGCTTAGCCCCTGTATAAAAATTAATTATTTTGCCATTTCTTTTTCACTAGCCCAAGTATCTATAAAGATACTTCGTCAAAAGATATAGAGCCTGAGTGTATTGTCCTAAAAGCTTTGACTCAAAATCATCTCTTTGAATTTTTGACTTGGGAAATGAAGTAAAGTTCCAATCTACTACATATAAATCTTTATTTGCCATAGATTTTACTATTTCTTTTGCTAATGGATCATTTGGTGTTTCTGATTCTGTAAATGTATCAAATGGAGTTATAAATTTGAAATCATTTGTTACAAAAAGCTTTACCTTTTTCGCTTGTAACAACTAAGTCACAAAATCTATAGGAAGCTTGTTGATCTTCTGGTTTTGCTTTTAGAGTTTATAGCAAAGAAGTTTTCTGTTCCTATAGCTAAACCTTGTTTTTCTTCTCCTGCAACACCAGTATATATAGGTAAGAATTTTTATATCTTCTTCTTTTTACTTTATTACCTTCTACTTTTTGCTATTTGTCCCCTAAGCCCAGTTACCATTTTTGCACCATAGCGGCTTTTACTAAGTGCAAATTCTGACATAGAATCAGTTACTGATTTTGCAGTAAGAGTTTTTGATCTCTACAGTAGAGTTTTTAACATATAAATCAAATATATTTTTTATAATTTTGAGCATATTTAAAACTCTACTTTATCCATATTTTTAGTATTATTGTCTTTATATTCATAGTATATAGGTAAGTTTGCTAAGTGAGTTTGCCATCTCCAATCCTCTCCTGGAGCAAGCGAAGTAGCTGCAAACTACTCTCTATACCAAGTTCAGCTTTTCTCAGCTTTCTGTATATCATCTGTTACTTTTAAGTTTTGCAAAATTATTGATCTCTTTCATATCTTTTATTTTCATGTTTGGTAAAGCTATATATATTATTCATTATAGCGTTGTTGTATATTATACCATATCCTTCAACAACATAAGGAACACCATATACTCCACCATCTTTTGTAACAGCCTATCCCTTATTCATAAGGTGTTTATATATTTGCGTATCTTTTTAAATCCGCTGTATAATCTTTCCAGTTTTCATATCCTACAGGTCCATTTATTTTGGAATAATGTAGGTGCATCAGATTTTGTTATTTCAGCTTTAAGTGTAGCTTCATATTGATTATTAGCAGCTGTAACTACTTTTTACATCTACACCTGTTTCATTTTTATAAGCTTTCTGCTATCTTTTTCCAAACCTCATCATGACTCAGGCTTAAAGTTTAAATAATATACTTTCCCACCTTCTGCTTTAGCAGTAGTTTCTGTTTTCGCTTTATCATCAGTTTTTGTTTCTGTAGTGGCAGTTTCTTCCAGAGCCTCCACTGTTGTAAGCATAGTAGCTGCACCAAGTATAGCAAGACCCTAATAGAGTGAATCTCTTCATACCTCTCTTACCAATTAATATAAATTTAAAATTTTTAAAATTTTATATACGTTTTCTAAAATTTAAGTAGATATATATAAATTTTGACTATACATTTAGGCAAGGTACAAACATACAACCTGACAAATAAAAACATAAATTTGTTAAAAACATTTTTCGGTAACCTTACTGACAAGTAAATAATATCATATATATATAGTCACAGCAATTTAATATAGGTAATTAAAATTATTTATGAAAAAGCTATATTATTAGTAAAACTTATAATTATGTAACATTAATATAAAACGCTATATATAAAAATAATTTTCATAATTTATAATAAATTTTAATATCCGAATAATATAACGTTTAAAGGTTTCACAAGTATAATATGTTATTTTCATTAAATTGTTGATTAATATTTTTTCATAAATTAAATTTATAGTAGTATAATACTACTATACTATTACTAAAATGTTTTATATTTATCATAAAAAAGGACTACGAACAAAATCGTCATAGTCCTTTTTACTATTTATATTAATTTTATGGGGTAACTATTATAATAGTGACTGATATAGTTTTTGATATCTTCAAAAGTAGGTACTGATTTCCAGGTTTGCAAGCATCATCCATAGCAGATTGTGTTAAGAAAATCTAAGTCCTTCTTTACTATTTCTTTTAAGTCTTGTGGTATGCCTAAGTCTTTTAGATAATTGTTTAACTGCATCCACAGCTGCTTTTCTATATTCCTCTTGAGTCATATTTTCTACATTTTCACGCCCATAGCTATAGCTATATCTTTTATATTTTGTTCCTGTAGATTCTGCATTATATTGCACATTGTTGGAAGTACTATAGCGTTAGCAACCCATGTGGTGTGTCATATAATGCACCTAATGAATGTGCCATTGAGGAATCATACCAAGTCCACAGTTGGGAAAACCCATTCCTGTAAGATATTGTCCAAGTGCCATTCCTTCTCTACCTTCTTTTGTGTTTTCGTGCATGCTCCACGAAGGCTTTTTAGCTATTACTTCTATTGCTTTAAGCATTGAACATATCTGTCGTAGTCCAAGCACCAAGTGTAGTATATCCTTCTATAGATGAGTAAGAGCATCCATACCTGTTGATGCTGTAAAGTCCTTTGGCATACTAGACATCATATCAGGATTCATAGAAATGCTACTACAGGTATATATAGATCCACATACAAATTTTCTTTTCTTTTCGCTATCTGTTATAACATACGTTTATAGTTACTCTGCTGCTGTTCCTGCTGTTGTAGGTACTGCAAAAATTGGTACGCTTGCTTTTTAGTAGCTGATAAACCTTCTAGACTCCTTTACATCTTCAAATTCAGGATTTGTTATTATTATACTCAGCTTTTGAAGTATCTATTGATGATCCTCCACCTATAGCTATCTATAACCAGCACCTGATTTTTGAAAGCCTCTACACCTGATACTACATTTTCTATAGTAGGGTTTGGACGTATTTTGAGAATATATTCTCGTACTCTATTCCTGCACTTTTCTAATCTTTTATAACTTTATCAGTAATGTTAAATTTTCATAAGATCCGATCTGAACAAATGAATGCTTTTTTAAATCCTCTTGATTTAGATTCTGATGCTATATCTTTGTATAGCTCCTGAACCATGATATGATCTTCATTTTAAAACTATTCTATTTGACATATCTTTCCTCCATTTTGTATTAGTCTACAACTACACCTTTTTGTAACATTATATTTGCATAAAAGTGCTTTTTCAGATGTAGCTATTATAAGATAAGATGATTTTGCATCTTCTAAAAATTTGAATCTTTCTGTAAAACCTATAGTATCCTCATTGTCGTATTTTTCCTACTATCTTTTTCAAGCAACTCATTAAATTGCCATCTCATAAATCCATTTTTCACTTACTATTTTATGAGACATTCTCAACTTCTTTGATCATTAAGTTATCATTTTCTATATCCTATTATACCTCTTATAGATGTAGCTCCCATATCTATTGCAAAGTACCTTTTTCATAAACACCTCCTTAAAAATAAAAAGTTATTTATAAATGAAATATAGCAAACTATAAATCCGCCATATTAAACTTCAGTAATTCTGTGATAACTTTTTCTTGTTTGTAAACAATATATCACAAAACAGTTCAATATATGAAATTTATATTGAAAGTCTTTTTAGTTTTAAAAATTAGTTCAAATTAATTCAAAATATTTCATTATAAAGGAGGATATATGTCATATCTTGTAAGAAAAACAAATTTTTAAATATTTTAAAAAGAGCTAGATGGCAGATAGTATAGATTTGTTATGTAATAGAATTTTCTGTTCAAAATCAACTATAAGAAGAGATTTTAATTAATCTAGAAGAAGAAGGCATAATCACTCAGACACTATGGTGGAGTAATACTTATAAAGCATAGTGCATCAGAATATTCTGAAAATTTAAGAAAATTAGAAAATCCAGAAAAGAAATCTACAATTGCAAAACTTGCAAAAATATATTAATGACAATATGGTTTTATTCCTTGATTCTTCTTCTACTGTAACATATACCTAATACCTATAATAAAAAGAATTTTCAAATATGACTGTAATTACAAATGGGATAAATATAGCTGAAAAACTAACTACAAAAACCAGATTTTAAAATGTTATATATGTTCTGGTATGCTAAAAAGCAAAAGTGTCTTCATACATTGGTGAATATACTCTGAATTTTTGAAAAATTTCTCAGCTCAAATAGCCTTTATATCATGCAAAAGCTATAAATAAAAATGGTATATTTGAAGGTGATGATGTACAAGCTCTCAATAAAAATGATGACATGCTGATAAGGTGATGCTTACTGCACGATAATACCAAAGAATTTTCTAATGGATACTTTAAATTAGCTAATTTTTATGAAATTGATATGATCAGTAACTAATGCTCCATTTTCAGATGAACTACTTAATACTATAAAAACAATGATTGCGAAATAATCTATAATCAAGAAACATAATTGACTGTAATAATAAAAACATTACTATCAGTATATGCGTAAAAATTTCATAATACACAGTAAATTAACATAAAATCATATCAGAAAAATGCTATCTTATGACAAACCCACAAAGATAGCATTACTTTTTATAATCATACCATTTATTTTTCAAAATATATAACAAATAGCAAATCCATGACTACTTGTAGAGTTGATACTATAAAACCATAAAATTGGTGCTATAATTGCTCATATCTTTATAATTTGTGTTTAATCCTATAGATGCAAGTGCTGACACCATAAGAAATTTACTTATATCCTTTAAAATAGAAGATATATTTTTGGTATCATACCCGATACTATTTATCATAGCTAGATGCTAAAAATCCTAATATAAACCAAGGTATTATAGATTTTAGTATTTACATTTATCTTTTCATCTTTATTTATAAGAGCAGATTTTCTTCAAATTCAGATTTATAATCGCAAAGATAATAACTGTAGGTATTATAGATATAGTCCTCGTAAGTTTTACCATAGCATAATTACCTGCTGCTTCACCGCTAAAAGCAAATCCCGCTGCTACAACACTAGATGTATCATCTCACAGCTGTACCTGTCCATACATACCATACATAATATCGTCAAGTCCCAATGCCCTACCCATTATAGGAAATAACAATATCATAGCCATATCAAATGAAAAATGTAGCTGATATACCAAAAAGGCTATATCCATATCATCTGCATCTATTACAGGTGCTATAGCTGCTATAGCAGAACCTCCACATATACCAGTGCCTGCTGATATAAGATTAGACATTTTCCAATTTAATTTTTAACAGTCTCCCTGATATATTTCCTAATCCAAAACACGTAGCTAAAGTAAAACACCATTACAAGAAGTGAATTTCTTTACCCACGTTAAGAATATTGTTATGTTTAGGCTAGCCCCTTAAAAGAATAAATCGCCAATGAATACCTTTTTGACGTAAATTTTAGACCTGGTAATATCATTTGGCCTCTCAAAATAATTGATGAACATTCCTATAAACATAGCAAGAACAGATGTCTATAATATGTATAGTAATAAACCTTCAATAAACCTTTGCTACAAATGCAATTTACTATAGCTATAAAAATCCAGGCATGTACTTAAAATTTGATTTTGCATCCTCCTAACTTCTAATAAATATGTATAAATTATTATACTTTTATTGTAAAAAATGTATACAAATAAATTTATTTTCACATAATATAATTCACTAATTTTAAAACTGTAAAGTTTTTACATTTTATTAGAAAATGAGTAGAATCTATATATATGGATTGTTACAAACTTATATAAATTTGCAACAATCCATGATCTCCAAATACTTTTTGCATACCTCTTTACTGATTCCATTGCATCTTTACAATACTTGTCTGCACTCTATCTTTGTGCATAACTTCTTGTAAGTACTGCTCCACCCACCATTATTTTTACATCTTGATTTATTGTTTCCCTATATGTCATATTGTTTTTGCATACTTGTCAACGTAGTAGTCATAAGAGCCGGGAGTAAGCTCACTAGAGTAACTTGTTCTTTTATAGTGTCTCAGTATAATATCGTAATCTACATCTTTACCTAAATCATACACATCATATCCATAATTTTCTAATAAAACTTTTACTATATTCTTACCTATATCGTGTATATCACCTTTACTGTTGCCAAGTATTATGTTTTTCTTTTGTATTATCTTCAACGCCATCATTTTTCTTTTAGTGCGCCAAATGTCTCTAGCTGCTGAGTTCTGCACTCACTCGTAAGTTGTGGTACCGTACTCTTTTCAAAACCAGCCCCAACATCAATAAGTGCGTGGTATTAACTCACTGCATCTATTATATCAAGTGGCATCATTCGAAGATGCTATATTAAAACTATCTTCCTTAGTCCTATAGCGCATCTTTAAGAGACAGTATCTGATACTTCTACTTTTTACAGTATCGATTTGCAGCAGAATATTTGATAGATACACCAGCCGCATTTATCATCAAGCCCCGCAAGTACTACATAGCGCATCATATGCTCTCATCATTGTATCAGCGCCAGGATTTGCAATACAAAAATCTAATCCTGCCTCATGCGTGGATGTAAAGAAAGTATGATTTATAAGCTCTTTCCTTTGTGGAAGTCCAAACGATACATCTGATACACTCAAGTATTGTTTTTACTCCTAAATTCTCTTTTATCATTGTAAGCGCGTATGCCCGTTTCATCGCTGCATTTTTATCAGAGCTTATAGTCATACATAGTGAGATTCACCACTATATCCTTCTTTATCTATACCCATATGCTTCTGTGCTGTTTCTATTATGCTATTTCACATCTGCCTTGTGCATCAGAAGCGGCATTCCATTGTCATTCATAGTAGGTGCAACTACCACTGCTCCATATTTTTGCACTATAGAGAAATACCTCTCTTCATTATAGATTCTTTCCATTTACAGAATTTAACATAGCTTTCTTTACTGTTGTAGTTTCAACGACGTTTCCAACACATTAGTTTTTGCTGAGTCTCATCTGTAATGGTAATGTGCTTTCATCTCCTGTATTGCCCTACCACATCTCAATGACACATTTCTCTTTCGTCTATTTCTAGTTTTAACCCAGTATTTACATCTAATATATGTGTAACTCTTTTTCTTCTCTTTGAGTTATTGCTTCTTTTAATATATATGACATATCTCCTTATTTATAAGTGCTTGCTTTAATAATACCGGTTGGATTTCTATTCTTCACCTTATAATTTTAGGCACACTCACATGCAACTGTTTTTGTATATGAACTTACAAGCGTATGATTTTTAGGCTTTTATTTTGTATTACATCAATATCTTTTCGCATACTCGTAAAGACTCTGCATATGTGTAGGTGCAGTACCGCAACAACCACCTGCTGTAACACACTTTGCGCCCATTGTTACAAAATCTTGCATTATCTTACATCCATTCTGGATCAAAGGATTGTAACTTTTATCTCACCATCTATACTTTTCTGGTATACCCTGCATTTGGTGAATACATGCGTGGTGTAGATGGAGCAGCTGCATTCTTCCACCACATCTTTTATGTTTCTAGGATCAAGACCACAATTCACACTCTGGGTGCATCGCACCTGGTAAGACCTTCTGATATTGATACTGTTGCGCTTTTACATCTGCACCATTTAACAATCTTCTTTATCATCAGGTGTAGCTACAGTCGCCATCATACGGTAAATCACATATTTTCTTTGCAGCCAATATCGGCATTTGCCTTTAACCCACACGCCGTATCTGATATCATAGTTTCTACTCGCCATAATCGTCTACACCATTTTGTACACCTCATTTTTATTGTAGTCTTTATATTTATGGCATCTTTCAAAATCTAAAATCACCTAGTAGGTTTTGAATAACTCTACCAAGTGGTCCCACATCAAGCGCCATGAATTTATTATCTCTATTTTGGTAGATTTTTCTTGCTTATTCTTAGCACTTTTCTACACTCTTTTGATACAACCTGTTCTATTGTATATATACTATCTTCAAATTTTAATTCATTTGCACCAAATGTATTTGTATATACTACATTTGATCCCGGAATTATGTTATTCTTAGGTGTATTTCTTTGTAATCACTATCAGGATTGCTATAGTTTTAGCACTCTGCAGTCCCTCCTGCTCATGACCTTTTGTTTAAGCACACACCACCCATACCACCATCAAGATATAAATGTGTCCCAAATAATTTTTAAACCTATTATAACTCAGCATCCTTAAATTAAACCCTTTACTAGTACAACACAAGTTGGACCTCTAATCTTCTCTTAAATTCACAATTACTTGAATTTACAACTATTACATTTGTTTTTGCTCTAAAAATCTGTATTTTGTAATTCCTATTATAGCTGTCAAGCACTTTTCGTAGGTGTGCGATGCTTCACTGTTTGTAAGACTCTATGCTCGTCTAGGTGTATTTAATAATCTTATAAAATCCTTTTGATATGATATGTCAAGATCGCTACAATCTGGGAGAAAATCTTGGTTTTAGATATATTTTATCATTATTAGAGCTGACACCACATCTCTATTTCATCTATTATCCAAATATTCTGCAGCTATAGCTGCCAAATACTATGGACGTGCTACCCCAAAGATGAGTATCTTCTTTATATAAGCGCATCTTATTTTCATTTCCTAATGTTACTGCCAATATTATAACTTTGTGACGTGTCAAGATCGCATGCGATTTGTTCCTCAAATACTACATTTGAAAATTCTATTTTATTTTCTTACTCACCTTAGCCACAAAACACCATGTATATATTTTACTCTTTGCCTTTTTATCTCTCATCTATCATCTATCTTCTAGCTCTTCTATTATTTTAAACTTCTTTTCTTTGTATCCTGAATATCTGCGTACTTTCACTTTTTATCCAAAAACTATATTTTCTATATCCATAAATCACCTTACAACTCAGCTATGTAGTCAAACAAAATCAAACAGATATTACATATACTGAAACTTTTTAAATATATTGTATATATATATATACCAAATTATGATATTAAAACTTATTATTTACTGTATAAGCGACATATTTTGTAATTATCATCTGTTTTATTAGCACTGCATGTTATCTCATAGTATATATGTGTATATTATTTTATACCATTTGATATAAGATTTATTATTTTGACTGCATGATGTACATATTATATTTCGGCTTGCATCTCATATAGAATCCTTTATCATCTTGGAATTTATCAGCTATAGATAAGAATTTTGAAGGTACATTGGCATTTGAGCAGTTCTTTTTATCTAATTGAATTGGCATTAGTAAAGTTACAGGCATTTTCAATGACTGCTACAGGTATATCTTCTCATTCTTGCACTTCTTAGTTTGATGCTACATAAATTAGCAGGAAAATAGAATTGTCACATTCAGTAGTGATATAATCAACATCAGCACCCATATCCTGTTTTAGTTTTAGATAGTTTATATCTCTTCATTTTGATTTTACTTTCTAGGATGTACCTTTCTGGATAACAAGCTGCACCTACGCCAAAAATCATAATTCTGCTTTGGATACTACTCTATTAATTCACTTGCATATAACAAATCTTCTTTTTAGCAAACTTCTCTTTGTCTATTATATCTCCTCATAAGAGCAAGTATGTTTTCGTATATTATTATCTTTTTAATTGCAACTCAAATTTCTCATCTATATCATCTTTACGAGATCTACATGGGCAAGTAAGATGTGCAAGCACAGGTGTGCTAAGCTCATTTTGATATGGCTGAGCTACTTTAACTGGGATGTCACTCGCACCACTCATTAGCACCGTAAGTTACAGAGCAAAAGTCAGGGTAAGCACTTTTTGATACATCTCTTCAACTGTATCTAATATTGGTTCTATAGGTTGAGACTATACTTTTGTGAAATACCCTCAAAAGATATATGCAGTTTATCATCACTTCATATTTTTATCTATTCTTGCTAACACAACTCCTAAAATCTTAAATTATATCACAGTGAAATCAAATAAAATCATAACTATAAAATTTTATGAATCTGTTATAAGCTATTTCTTATTATCGTCAGACTAGAAATTTCCTAGTCTTTATTGATATATGTTTATATACTATATTATTTTTAAATAAACTCATAACACATACAAAGTAATAATATAAAATATATCTATTAGCCATTTAACGCTCTATCCACATTTCTTATAAAATCTTGTGCATTTGTTACTATAGATACTGCTGTGAGTGTGCACCTCTGTCAGACAATTTATTTACTGCAAAATTCTTGTATATCTGTCTATAGTATACATATATACAGGTCTCACAGTTCCTTCTGAATTCATTAGTATGATGGTGTTGCATATCTCCCTAAGTTGCTATAGTGAAATCAGTATTGCACCATCATTATTATTGCTTGAAGTTTCTTTTGCGAGATCCTCATTGTATTTTGTGCTTGTCACAGCATTGATATTTATGGAAGTCAGTGGAATCCAAATCTATTCTCCTTTATAGTACCTGATAATATAAACGGAACATCTATCTCTACACAAGCTTTTTATAAATCCATCTTTTACCATTCCAGATTCTTACAAGAGCTTTTTGTTGAAATCCATATTTTCTAGCTAAACCTATGCAGAAGTTGCATATAGATTTTTGTTGTATTTTGCTCTGAATGTGTCCCCAAGCCAGCATCATATATATACCTTTTCTCAAGGTCACATGTTGCTGTTTCAGTACCGTGAAGAATGCGTTTGAACATATCCTTGTCTTGTAAGTCTTTCTAGCGCAAGTCTAGAGTCTCTATCTAATGCTATGGCAGAACCTACTATAAGAGCAATGATAAATCCATTATTTTCTTTCTATGAAATCTTAACACATCGTAAAGGTATCAATACAATCTAGGAGAAAATGCTGTTTCCTCCTGAACGTACCTGGACCTAAAAGCAAAATGTGTATCTGAATCTGAAAGCATCTTTCTAAAAAGTCCTCTAGTCCAACACATATATGCTTCTGATGCATCTTCTGTTCTTCCTATTACTACTTTATCTCCTTTTTAGATTTCTAAATTCTACTATTTCTGCTCTTTCATTTCTGCTTCATCTCTTGCTACACACACAGTGTCCACCTCTTGATTGTACCATGCTAATACCCATTTTGCCATTTATTTTCGAAAATATTCTGGAACATTGATAAAGACAGATAGTTTCCAGGACTTATTCTCGTCTGCATCTTTACTTCTTCTAATCTAGCATTTGAGCATATCTGGTTCAAAAATCTGGATGATGATATTTCTGGCATTTCTTAAAGTTCATTATTTAAGTCCTCCTCTTCATATTCTTAGATACTTGTACATATATCTCTTTGCATATCCATTTCTGTTACCATAGTTTTGTATCAGCAGATTTTATAAGAGCTCTTTCACAATTTACAACAAAATCTTGTACATTGGGTAAACCATAGGGTGTATATGCTATATACCTCTAGCAGCACTCGAAACTCCTATTTGTGTAACATTTTCTGTTACATCTACTGTATACATATAAACAGGTGTTATACTTTTTATCTTTTCTACTTATAGCTTGACGCCATATTTGCAAAACTAGATAGTGAGTGTACCATAGTAGCTATGGCTCCTAAGGACAAGTGTAGCCTTATCTAATTGTTTCTTTAGTTTCACTTTAAAAGCTCTATCTGTATCTCCTCCCATCACTTCTGGAAGTGGACCACTCATCTCTTTATAGAGCCTGATAATACAAAATGGTACATCCATATCAGAAAGCGTTTTTATAATACCATCTTTAACATTACCAGCTTTCATGGAAATTCTTTTATAGAGCCTATCAGTTGCCTTACTTCATTAAGTAAACTCACAGGTGATTATGAGGGTGTCCCATGGGTGGCACATTTTCTGTGTATAGGCATGTCTCGTCCTCGAGCCGTTTGTACACCTCCTCTAAATCGTGTGTGCACATTGCATTTCCACCAAGTAAATTACAATTTATATAACCATTTTCTGCTAATTTATTTAAATGAATTTCTAGTATCATAGTCAGTCAAGACAACACTTGGTCCTAATACCCATACCATACAGTCCACTATAGTTTCTCATACGCATAAGTTCAAATAGAAAAATCATAAGTAATCATCAGAAAAAGATGTTTCAACTGCTTTTCCTCTCATAGTGTATACACTATCTGGAAAACCTTGTGGATAAAGTAATATCTCTTCTTCTCCGTCCGTTTTTCCCTAATACTCACCTTTTCCCCTTTTCAAATCTCTTAGTTCTCTCGCACATATCTTCGTCTTTTCCAATATCTAGCTACGCACTCAAGTGAGTTGTGTGTCCTGTGCACATCCACCGACCTTTGTATTTATAAACGTCAGCATATGTGATGTAAGATAAAAATCGTCTCGGCGCCGTTAGCACCATCTTTCTCACCTCAGCAACAGTTATATCCTCTCTATTTTTACATATTCTTCCTTTGAAAAGCTCAGGTTTTGAAACCCAATCTGTTTAAACTCCATGTCATTCCTCCTTGTTTTTAGATATTATCAAAACAGAATTTCACTATTAAATCATAGATTTATTTCACCATAATATTATTGTCTCTCACTGCAAGTTGTATATATCATTCTTGATCAAAGTCTATCTCTAGGCTCTTCATAGTTTCTCATTTTGTGAATGCCATATTCGCCTCTATAACTTTATATAATCTCCTAGTGCGCTTACTATTATCATAATATGATACTGACAAAGCACTCTCAACAAATCACCATCAAAACTTATATATATATTACTCTCAAGTAGCTCTTGTGACAATATATCAAGTTTACTACGCTACAATTTCATATCATCTAGTATTTCCATTTCAAAACTATTACTCAAGCATAATTAGGCTAATCTTTTGATATAAAACTTCATTTATAACTTCATCTATCGTAGATGTAACATATTACAACTGTGTTTCTAAAACTCAATATCTCTACCTCCTTACATTATCTACATTATCACACCCTGTTCTAGCTATCTTTATAATAACAGATAATACTTTCCACACAAGCCTCATCTATATTTTCAAATACTATTATACTGTGAGTGGTCTAGTCCTTTCATACTTTCTGTCAGCTCTCTCCCTCCTAATTCATATCCTATGTATCCAGAAGGGTGCACCTAATATTTTCGTTATAGATGATTTGTCCGAAAAACTCCGTCATATCTAACGATATAAGCTGACCCATCTCCATCAAAAATACTATCTTGCTATAACACTTCTGACAAATAGCTTACCTGTACCTGACATACCATATATAAAATAAACTCAAAATAGGCTTATTAGATTTGATTAAAACCAGTTTTAGCCCTCATATAAGTCGCGTTTGATATTGACATTCTTAAAATTTTCATTACTCTAAGCAAAATACTTTTGTATATCATATAGAGTGTATATTCTTCACTTCCATCTTTTTCTATATCTCTGGAGTTCTCATTCCAGATATCTTAGATGTACAATTTCTTTTATTTCTCTTTTTGTTACCTGCGTTTTTATGTTATAGTATGGATTTATCTCACTTATTTTTGTATCTTATAAAATATATCTTCTTCACTTTCCTTTGACTAGATTTTCTAATTTTTCAAAATTTTGTATATCTATTTTCTATCTGTATATTCCACTAATTCAAGTTGAGCATTTAGTTTAAGTATATATCTCTTGACGTTTGCCCTTTCTTTTGATATAAATCCATCTTTTTATCAAATCTTTTGAATAGATATATATCTATATCTATCAGCTTCCAAGGATTTGATACATTATCATCTTCTAACACGATCTTTCGCATCTCTAAATTGCAAATAGTTTCTTCTATTTAGATCATCATTTCTTGTGGCACTCATTCTGCATATCATTCTCACCATAGCTGATGCTTCATCTGGCTATATCTATTGCCACATCTGGTAGTTTTCTATGAGCTTGTATATCTGATAGTTTTACAGCTTCTATTATAGCATCATCTGCGATATCACCCTTTATGCAGTGATTCTCATATTGATTTTCGTGCCACGAAGTATGGAAACAGTCGACTATTATCTGGTTCTTCTACTAATATCTTCTGAAACCCTTTCTATCTAAGGCACTACCTTTTTCTATATATAAACTTATACTCAATCTCATAGGTAGCTGCTCCTTATAGTAAGAATCTGTCCACGAGATAGCATAGGCTTGAGGTATATTTGATGTATCCATAGTACCAGATGTATTTACCAGTGCCTGCTTATGTTGTGTAATTCATCTATGAATAATATTATTTCTTTCCATTGAATTTCTTTACTCATTCCACATACGTTTTAATCTATCTTCAAAACTCTCCTGTATATTTTGCACCTGCTATAAGAGCTGTCAATACATCCACTGCAAACACTATTTTATCTCTTTAACATCTCAGGAACACCCAGCTTTTAACTCATCTCTCTGCACTCATGCCCCTCACTCATTGCAGTCCCACTCCAGCATCTCCTATAAGCACAGGATTATATTCTTCTACACAATACCTTACTGCACGCTGGTAGTTTCTTCTCCATCACGTCCCATTATAGGATCCAATCTTTTATCTATAGCTTTTGTAAGGTGCCTCTTCCATATTTTTCAAGTGTACAAGCGCCTCCTTAGAAATATCTCTCTGGTTATATCATCACCATTTTTCTTTTATCACCACTGTCAAGAATATCATAAGTCAAACGATGAATACTAGATATTTTAGCACTCGTCATTATCTCTTCATCTTTTTAAAAGTGCAAGCATTAAATGTTTTATAGATATCTCATATTATCACACATTGCTCTTGGATATATTTCTTGGAGATAAGATAAGCAATCTCTTTGACATGATTTGCTACCATATAAATTGGGATGTCACCCTTTTGGGATTTTGACTCTTTGATATTGTGCTTTGCACATCATCGCTTAATGACTCTTACTATTATCCCCAAATCTCGTTATAGTTGGTACCATATCACTACTTGTACTTTTGTAATATTGCGCTCAACTAAAATGTAGTTCAGTTACTTCTACATCACTATTTCTTATAGCTATTTTCATACGCCTCTTTTATTATATCCGCTACAGCCTGAGAGTATTTTGTCTCACCCATATTTTTATCCTGAATATCATCCAGTCAAGATATGTGACGCTATACCCGCACAAAATCCACTCTATAGTATGAGACATATTATAGCATTTGGAGTCATCTCTTTTTGTATCTCAACGCATCTCATCATAGCTTACATGAGTAGATAAATATCCACTCCAAACACATACAGCTGCGATGTAAACTACAGCTGCCATATCATTTGCGAATATTTTCTTTCTCGTCTTTTTACCACATTTCCAGTGAGCACCATACCCATAGCAGCACTCACTCACTTCTAATGCCGTGATAGGAACTGCTATAGCATCAGGTGATTTAAACCCAAAAGAGGTGATCTCAATATGTAAATTCATTTCTGAACCTGCATCATAGGTAATATTTACTGCTACACCTCGATTTGCAGAACCACATACAGGCCTCGCATCTCCATAGTTCCATTCTGTGTTAGCTTTTATTACTACTGGTACATATAAGCGTGTACACCTGGTATTATAGTATAGTCCCATATCAAGACCTTACTGTGCCAATAACCATATCTAAAAGAGCCTCTATAAATCTTTTTCCACCAGAACTATCTCTTACTCGCTCTTTTCCTTCTCGGTATAGTTATAGAATTTATTGTTTTCACCATATCTGTAGTTCCATAATATGTCCCGCTTTATCATTATTCTTACTGATATTGGCATATCTACCTCACTACTGCTCCAAGTAATCCCACCATAGATGCTTTAATGCACCTTCTATAGGCAATACCATCAGGCTACTTCAGGTACAAAACTATAAGTCCCATTACCAAAAGATGTACCTAGATTCGTAAGTGCAGTAGTACTCGATACTTTTTAAAATACTGTCTCAAAGTTATCATCGTAAGTGCTAAAGTTAGTATAGCTGGATTATCTCGACACAAGACAGTCGAATACACCCAATGATCGCTGCACCTGGCATATCATAGAATGGCTCCATCATCACTGATACAACCGTGATAAAAGAAACTACACCAAACTCAGAAAATAATGTTGATATACCACCCGCAACTGTAGCAACAGCAGGTAAAGCATCCATTCATAAGTAGCGATAAAAGCAGTATTCAATCATAGTGAAGTCTCATCATATTAGTACCGCCTCATAATCCTGCTCTATGCTCACAAAATATTAAAAAGAACACTATGAAAATCAAAGTTTCACTTACTGATGTCATTTTAAGATTAACATTCTTTATTGTCCCTCCAAAATAAATCCCTCAGCTCAGCAATATAAAATTAAACAAATGATATATCTTATTTAATTTTATCTGTGAAAAATATTATCCATTTTATTAATATTTTTATACATTTTTATATATATACAAAAACATTATTATTTAAAAATGCAATAAATTATATCAAACTTTTGCATGGGTTGTCAATATCACATATAAAGATGAGAGTTTTATATATTATAATTTTCATAGAACAAAATACTTACCCACAAAAAAAAAACCCACACCCACACAACAACCACATATTTGAAAAAACAACTAAGCCTAAGGGTAAAATCAAGGAATGTTCCTGCATTTTCTCTGGGTTAAACAAATCCACCTTAATATTACCATTATACAAGCCACAAAGTCTCACCCACTCCACTAACTGCTGTGTACCAAATAAGTATCTCTTGTTTTCATGCTAACACACTATCAGTCATTATAGTTTGATAAAACGAAAGTAAAATAAGTCAATAGCTTACATAGCTGTACCTATTTGACCAAATGCAGCGTTGAATGCTCTTTCTATCTGCTATACCTTTTTAAACTCTTGATTAGTCAGATCAGTTGTAACAAGAACAGTACTCAATGCTGATATAGACACAACCATTATAGTATCTGCTGGCTATTACTCAAATATTCCCGGTCATACCCTTATGGTTCTTATCATGGGTGATCTGTTATAGCTGTAGCATGAGCGTTGCTGGAGCAGAAACCCATACCAGCTTTCGTTAGAAGAGCAACCTCTAGTCTGCACCCTGGCTCTCACCATAGCTGCAAATGCTGCACCTGCAGGCCCACACCTGCTATAGCGCTTTTAGGATTAAATGCACTGCTAAATATAAGAGCTGAATGCCCTGGTGAAATTTGCTTTATATCCATCACTATTACTTACGTAAACGAATAATATAGCTAGCCGCCATAAATGGAATCCAGTTTTTCAGTCACTTTGACCTTGTATTCTTTTACACCGTCATAAGCGTCAAAGCACCACAAGTATTGTAATTACTACAGCTGATATTGTTCCTTGAAAGACCTACCTTCGTCAAGTGGTCCCATGTGATATAGTTTAGTAATGTTATAGATGGCAACATTCTATCATAGCAGAAAATGATGTACTCATCCTCATAACCTCACTCTCCATCGTTCCACCTAGCTCCTAAAATGTATATGCTGGTCCACCCACTTTGCAAATTTCCATCTTGAATCTCACGACATTTTATACCAAGTATTATCCAGCACTCAGAAGCTTGACCTCATAAGTGCTGCCATCCAACATCCAAAAATACTCGCCCCCGGACCTGCAACAAATATTACAGATGGTGCCACTACTATATTAGCTGCACCTATAGATGACGCTAGAGCTGCTGATGCTGCTTGGAACGGACTAACAGACCCCTCTCCACCTACATCAGATGCAAAACATCTTTCCAAAAGTTTGTTTTGAAAATGAATGATGTAAAAATATCTGAGCTTGAAACTAAAATTAGTTCTTAAAAAGTATTATACTACTCCACCAAGTAAAGCTTACATGGCATAGCCATCCGCATATAAAATCAGCAATATTGGTTATAATATTATCTAGTAACGCTCGCCAGCAAAAGCCCCTTTTATATGTTGTTTGTTTATCTTTCAAACTATT
>BNJT01000099.1_pt1 | contig 155931 bp, 310 predicted proteins | sample 8540491 | NCBI WGS metagenome assembly BNJT01 (sample SAMD00202455, study PRJDB9452) | human saliva metagenome | host: Homo sapiens
GTTTGATAACGGGAGCAATCCCCGGCGCTTCCAAGCACGGGACTCTACGTGCAGGGCTATATGGCAAACAACGGCGTGATCTCCATCGCAGGCGACAACACGACGAGGATCCGCATCCCCGCCGGCAGGTCATGAAGGCGACAATAACGCAAACGGCATCTATACGAAGAACCTCAATGCGACGACGCCGGGCTGCGAGTTGGCAAACGTCCTCGTGCGCTGCGGACGGCACATCGGCAACGACGAATACCTATAATCCGCAGGAAAAGGGAAAGCTCGTCCTGACGATGGATACGGGCAAGAAAATCTATCTCGACAGCACGGCTGTTGCACAGATCGTCGGCGGGCTCCACCAGACACTCTCATACATCGAAGAGATCTCAATGTCTCGGCATCGACGACAGGACCGGGTGGATCTCGAACTCATCGATCCGGCTAAATCCCTCCAGCCCCTGAAGATCAACGCGCAACAACACCGATTAACCTCACGGGACTCACGTCGGGGACGTATCAGTACGGTGATGTCTTCAGCATCAGCGGTACGATCACGGAATCGTCGCTACGAGGCCGACCGATGTCGAGCTGACCCTCGCACGGACAGCAATATTACCCCCGGTACGGCTGCGACGATCACCGTGCCGCGTCCGACAGCTCACCCTACTCCATCAATGACAAGTATTCGGGGCAGATGCAGATCTCGAAGATCGTCGCCAATCCGGAGCGGTCGTTGCGACGGTGGACGGCAACCGTGCGGCAGTGACGGCGGCAGTGACGGTGACGAGCGCGACACAGAACTATTCCCATACGGGCGGTGCGGCGGACGGCAACATCGTTTCCGTCACGCGTGAGTCAACGTACGAGATGCGGGACACCGTGTCTCCAGCGTGGTGCTGAGACACGAAGAGCGGCGTCCATCGACGGACTCGATCGGTACGAGACTATGCAGCAGAACGATACGTTCTATCCTCGGTGGCGACGACGATTGCCGTCTACGATTCGCTCGGAGCAAAGCACTCCGTTCCCGTCGTCTTTACGAAGGCGTCGAACAACAAGTGGACGCTTTCGCTCGGCAGGGGCGGCGACTCGTTCAGCATTCATGAGGCGGACGGTACGACGACGACGATCGCTCTCCACGAAGACCGATCGGAAATTTCGATACGTCAGGGCGTACGTCGGCGGATCGGCAGGACTGAGTCTCTCCTACGAGAACGGTGCGGCACCGCAGCAGGTTGCCATCAACCTCGCCGCTCATCACGCAGTACTCGGGGACGTCGACGATTGCGGCGGACTCCGACGGCAACGCGGCGGGCACGCTCTCGAACGTCGATATCGACAGCCAGGGTGTTATCACGGGCACGTACACGAACGGCGTCCGTCAGAAGGAAGCCCAGATCGCGATGGCGCAGTTCAACAACCCCTCGGGTCTCACGAAGCCGGCGGCAACCTCTATCAGGAGTCGAACAACACACGGGTACGCGTACGATCAGTGGCGCGGCGGACATCGGCACGGAGCTGACGACCTCGGCACTCGAGATGGCGAACGTCGATCTCGCCGATCAGTTCTCCGACATGATCATCACACAGCGCGGCTTCCAGTCGAACTCGAAGATGATTATTACCGTCTCCGATGAGATGCTCGAGGACACCGATCAATATGAAGCGTTAAATCGAATCATCATTTTGAGGGTCGCCCTCGCGGGGCTGGCTCTTTGTTGCTGTGTTCGGTAGTTTGCTGGTATAATAATAAAATAGCATGGAGAATGAGGCGGCGACGTTGGCGGACTGAGATGCTGATGATGTGCTTTGGCGGAGCGGTTGACCCGTTGAAAGACGCAGTCGTACTCAAAAATCGACTTATGATGCCCATATTGTCGGAGATCACGGCGAAGAGGATGGGGCTGAACGAAAACTCTACGGGGGACGAGGCAAAGTCTCTGTAATTGAAACGACCGCGGTTCATCATTCTCTTGGGGACAAAAGGTGGACGCGGGCGTGTCTTGTGTATCTCGACTTTGTTTTAGTGCCGAAAGATGGGCGAACAAAGCTTTCGAGGACTGACGGTCATTAGTGAGAGAGATAGGATGCCCCGTGAAGTCGTTACGTGGAATCCGATCAACAAATTGAAAATGAACTGTCTTATGCGGAGGTCGTCTACGATGGGAGAAAAGCGGTAAATAAATACGATGAACGCCATGATGTGCTCCACGACATTCTTGGGAAGCCAACCAAAATGCGCTTTTGCCGATGAGGAGGCTCCGGGGTCTATGGCGGAATCGTGATGAGGACGGCCGATGAGATTGTCGGACTGCGATACGATTATTCCACGGGCAGCGGTCAAGGAAAAATATCCCAAGCGAACTTTCCTCATGTCGACGGGAACGTGAAGCAGCAGACTTACTTTAGCCAGAGTTTCACGAAGGCATCTTCTCGTCTGCTCTCACGATGGAAGAATCACGACCAAGTTTCCACGAGGACGGGAATGTCTTCGTGGAACTTTTTATTTTGCGATAGTCTTTTATTTATCGTAAGTTGTAAAATAAATTGACGCAAAAAGTTCCATTTTGCAAACGGTTCAGTTAAACTTTTAGTCACAACACAAAAAGAAACTGAAAGTGAGACTGCAAAAATGGAACAGAATCATTGTACTACAAAAACAGGGAAATGGAAACAGCTGACGGAGCGGGATCGGTACAAAATCGAAGCCTATTTTGCAGGCTGGGTTGAAAGCCGCAGGAAATCGCCGCATACATCGGCTGCTCCAAGCGTACGATTGAGCGGGAGCGGCGTCTGGGAATGACAGCGCAGCTCAAACCTGCGACGAAGAATATCAAGACCTGTGGCGACCTGCAGGTGCAGTGGGTGTATCTTGCCGATGTAGCACAGAGGCGACACGAGGAAAACGCTGCTCGTAAAGGGCGGGGGCTGAAAAATCGATAAAGACCACGCGCTTGCTCGACACATTGAACATAAGATCAAAACAGAAAAATGGTCTCTGCGGCAGTTATCGGTGAGCTCTCGTCAACGTGGCTGGAGCTATGATGTCCGCATTTGTGTCAAGACACTGTATAACTATATCGATCAGCAGCTGTTTCTCGAAATCACGAACGACGACCTCCTATACAAAAAGAATCAGGGCAAACAGACAGAAAACAGTAGGCGCGGCGTTGCGTGGAACAACCGGGATGGGAAAAGCATCGACGAGCGCCCTGAGCCAGTGAATCGGAGAGAGGAGTTTGGACATTGGGAGATTGACTTGGTCGTCGGTCGCAAAGGGACAAAGCCGGTAATTTTAACATTGGTCGAACGGCAGACGAGGAAATCACTCTATGTTCTGATAAAGAACAAGAGTCAGAAGTGCTGCAAGCACTTCGTCGGTTGCAGCGACGCGTCAAAGGAGACTTTACGCACGTATTCAAGAGTATCACGGCAGACAACGGGGCAGAGTTTTGGATGGCGAAGGAATGAAGCGTGCCGCCAAATGCGGCGAGGTATATTACGCGCATCCATACAGCAGCTGGGAGCGCGGGAAGCAACGAAAACGGGAATCGGATGCTGCGCAGGTTTCTTCCCAAGGGCACGGACTTCAGCAAATTGAAGCCGAAGGAACTGCAGCGGATCGAAGATTGGGTCAACAACTATCCACGCAAGATTTTCGGATATAAGTCAGCAAATGATATGTATGCTGCGATGATATAACTCGCTAAAAGTTTAACGAGACCTTGCGACAATTAAACTTGCAATTTTGCCATAGTCTTTATTTATATCTCTTAGGCTTTGGCTAGCTGAGAGGATACAGATGTATAATAAAGCACGCTGTTATTACCTGTGCAGAGGGGGACTCTGTATGTGTGCGATGAGTTATTCTCACTGGAAATGCTGGGCTTATAGTCCTCCTCGTCTGTCTGATTGTCGGTGTACGGCACGGCGGACTTGGGCTGGCGGTGATCAGTGGCTTCGGCCTCGTGATCTCACGTTTATCTTCGGCTGATCAGCCGGAGCAAAACCGCCGATCGATGTCATGCTGATCATCCTCGCGGTGGTTACCTGCGCGGGCTTCCTGCAGACTTCGGGCGGTCTCTACCGTCATGCTGAGTATGCGGAAGTTCCTGCGCAACAATCCGAAGCACGTCACGATTCTCGCGCCGCTGACGACGTGAGTTTCCTGACGGTGCTCTGCGGTACAGGGCGTCGTCTCTACGATGTTCCGATCATCTACGAGTATTGCCATCAAGCGGGGCATCCGTCCCGAAGCGTCCGATGGCGGTCTCGTCCGTGGCGTCGCAGATGGGCATCTGCGCGTCGCCGGTCTCGGTCGCTGTCGTCTCGATGGTGGCGTTCCTCTCGGTCATCGGGCATGGGTTCACCGTGTTCAGGTGCTCTCGGTTTCCATCCCGCGACGGGGCTGGGCGTGTTCTTTGCGGCGCTCTGGAGCTATCGCCGGCAGGATCTCGATCAGGATGAGCGTTTCAGGGAGTTCATCCGCGATCCGGAGAACAAGCAGTATGTTTACGGTGATGCGGAGAGCCTCCTCGATGAGGAGCTGCCGAAGGAATACTACCGTGCGATGGTGATCTTCTTCATCGGCATCCCAGCGGTGCTGTGCGTGTAACGCTTCCGGAGCTGCTTGCCGAAGTTCCGCCGAAGCCGGATGCCGCGCCGAAGGCGTCTCGATGGTCGTCGTGACCAGATGGTCATGCTGCTCGTCGGTGCAGTCATCCTCGTTTCCTGCAAGGTCAAGGCGAAAGGATGTCGGCAACTCACAGGGTGTTCCGCTCGGGGGTTGTCGCCCTCGTCTCGGTCTACGGCGTTGCGTGGATGGCGGATACCTACTTCATGAACCACATCGCTTCCTCAAACAGTTCCTCAGGTGCGGCTGTGCAGTCCTATCCGTGGGCGATATGACTGTGCTGGCGTTCACTCCGTCGAGAGCTCGTGAACTCGCAGGGGCTGGCGTTTCGCGATTGTCGTACCGATGGCGACTCAACGTGGGGGTCGATCGATCCTCATCCTTTCGTTCATCTCGGCATGCTACGGCTGCGCTTCTTCCTGCGACCTATCCGTCCGATCTCGCGTGCATTGGGTTTGACCGCTCGGGCACGACGCGCATCGGCTAAGTATATCCTGAACCACTCGTTCATGATCCTGACTGATCAGGGTTTCCTCGGGATGCTGCGTCGGCTATGTGATCGCACATCTGCTTTCAATCTAGGATATCGCTGTAAAACAGTCTGTCTCAAGTGGCGTAGCTGCTTTGTCCGACAGGCTGGACTACCGGACGCATATACCACAGGCTCTGTGCGATTTTCACGCGTGAGAGAGATGCGTCCGGATAGCGGTGCTGAATTTCGGTGCTTCCTGCTCACCATAAAAGGGCTGTTGCACGAAGGCTTGTGCAGCAGCGTGCAGCTATCGATGTGATTTCACTCCGTATGGTGATGCGTCGTCTCTGTGGCGGAGGATGTCCTTACTGAAGTCGATGAAGGACTGCGCGGCGTTCGAGATGTAGCGGTGCGCGCTTCCACTGCAAGTCCCACGTCGACGTAGACGGGATTGGCGAGCGGGAGGGGCGGATGCCGTGGCGCGCTGGCGCAATCATGTCGAGCAGAAAGGGCGTTGCCGACACCGCTCGCGACGAGCCCCATGATGGTGACCACCTGATTCGACTCGAGCACGATGTTCGGCGGATGCCTGCCGCATTCATCTTTTGCAGCATGGTCTGCCGCAGGAAGCGAGCCCTCCTTCAGCATGATGAGGTTGTGATCGCGATGTCCTGCGTGGGTGATCGCCTTGCGCGCGCAGGGTCGCCGTCTCGGGCACGCAGCAGACGATCTGACGGCGTGCCATCGGCAGGAGCTGCAGATTGGGGCGCGGCCTCGGGGATGATGATGATGCCGAAGTCAGTTCTCGTCGCGCTCAGCTGTTCGCGGATGGCGACGGAACCTCCTCGTGGAGGTAGACGTCGATGTGGGTAGCGCCGCTGAAAGCTGGAGAAGATTTCGGAAACGATACGCGCCCATCATCGGCGGGATGCCGATTTTGATCGTCCCTTCGCAGCTGCTTGTAGTCGTTGACCTCGAGGACGGCATCCTGTATGTTGCGCAGCGCACGCTGACGCGCCAAAGACCGCTCCCTCGGGGGTCAGCGAGGAGCTGCTGCTGGCTGGTCGAGAGCTGGATGCCGAGCTCGCCCTCGAGTTTTTGATCGCGACGGTGATGTTCGGCTGGGAGACACGCAGGCGTTCGGCGGCACGCGTGATGTTTTTCAGACGGCTCGCCATTTGAAGTATTCGAGCTGTCGCAGTTCCATGAGATCATCCTCCAATAAAACTTTCTTTATACGCGCTCCATTATATCATACTTATCCAAATATATGATAGGATAAGAAAAATTTATCGAAAAAATTTTTCTTTGTTTGAGATTTTTAAAAAGGGAGGTAGGATTTTTCCCTGCGTTATGGAATAATATAAAGAAGATGTTGGACGTGTGTCTGACGGATCAGACGATTATGCGCTCGGCGACGGCGAGAAATGGAATGGGGGCTTTGTTTTGGAAAAATCAACAGTCATCAGGGCTATCATGAGGCGTCGATCTCGATCTTTGTTGGTATGATTTTGAAGGGAGCACCGCTGACGGCGCTCAACAACCCGGCGGCGTTCCTGCATCATCATCGGCGGCACGTTTTCGTGCTCTGTTCATCGGATTCGGATGGAACAGCTGGGAAAGTACCAAACTGATCAAGAAAGACCTGTCCAAGTTCCCACAGCTTCCAGGAAAAGGGGCAGCTCGTGCAGCAGTTCATCGAGCTGTCGCAGATTGCGCGCTGAGGCATCCTCGCGCTCGAGAGCAAGGCGCAGGAGATCCAGGATCCGTTCTTCCGCACGGGTCTCGGCATGGTCATCGGCACGGCATGGATCCGGACTTCGTCGGCGATGTTCTCGATGCGGAGCTGGCGATCGTGCAGGAGCGTCACGCGGAGGACGCTCGATGTTCACAGGCCGGGTACGGCTACGCACCGACGCTGGGCGTTCTGGGCGCGGTTGTCGGTCTGATCGCGGCACTCGGCAACCTGAACGATATCGACAAGCTCGGTCACTCGATCGCGCGGCGTTCGTTGCGAGCAATTCTCGGTATCTTTACGGGATACGTTCTCTGGCATGCCGTTCGAACAAGCTGAAGATCATGTCGGGCAGGAGGTCAGCCAGAAGCGCATGATCATCGAGGATTCTCTCACTCCAGGCCGGCGACTCGCCGACGGCGGTCGAGGCGAAGCTCATGCGGGTGTTCATCCGCAGACGGAGCGTGAGGCGCTGAAGGGGAGGGCTGATATGGCGACGTAAAAGAAGCGTGGGAAAGCCCCATGAGGAGGGAAGTCAAGCGAGGCTTGGCTCCTGCCCTGACTCTGATCTGATGACGCTGCTTCTTGGCGCTCTTTCATTGCACTCTTTTGCGATGTCGCAGACGGATGCATCGAAGATGCAGGCACTCGCGCAGGCGTTCACGGCGGCGTTCAATATGGGCAGGCCCGTCGTTCTTCAGCGGGATGGGGCCGTCGACGTCGATGACCGGCGACCGTGACCATCGGGGCAGATGCGGCAGATGCCGCCTATATGGAGAACAACGACCTCTCGGAGGCAAAGGCGAAGCTCGATCAGTACATTCAGGAGAACAATCTCAGGATCGAGGTGAGCACGGAGCTGAACGAGGGAGGGCTGATGATCCGCCTGAAGGGCGCGCGCCCTTCGCCTCCGGCTCTGCCGCTCTGCAGGGGATGCGGAGCGTATCGTACCGTGATCGCAGGGGTGCTCTCCCTCGCTTCCGGGCGTGACGATCTCGGGACATACGGACAATGTGCCGATCGCAACGGCGCAGTATCCGTCGAGCTGGGAACTGAGCTCGGCGCGTGCGGTCAGCCTGATGCGCGGCGTGATGGCGGTGCAGCCCTCGCTGAATCCGGCGCGGTTCAGTGCGCAATCGGCTACAGCGAGTATCGTCCGATTGCGTCGAACTGATACGGGAGGAAGGACGTGCGCAGAACCGCCGTGTTGAGGTGTTCATCGCGCGCAGTATGCGTTCGCCGGTGCATCGACCGATGGCGGCGACAATGAGCCAGAGGCAGGGGACAACGGCTCCGCGGCGGCGGCAACGACAACGGGCCGCAGGCTGGCGCGCGAATGCGGGAGCGTCCGGCGACGCGTACAAGCTGTCGACGGATATGCGTCGAGGACCGCAGCAACACGGCGTTGTGCTCGAGCGTGCGGCGCACTCGATGCTTACGGAGATGTATCCATGAATTTTGAAGGGATTATTGCGCGGGCGCAATAATCCCTCTTTCTGTTATGATAGGAGGAGATGTCATGATTCTGGGAGTCGGCTGCGATATCATCCGCGTGGCACGCGTGTGGCGCGTGCGGCAGCGAAGGTGCACTTCCTCACGCGCGTCTATACGCCCGCTGAGCGTGCCTACGCCATGCAGCGCGGCGGGGTGCGCTGCTAGCTCTGCCGCACGCTGCGGGCAAGGGCGGTGCTGAAGGCGTTTGGCACGGGGCTGCGCGGCGGTAGCTCCACGATGTGGAGATTTCTGCCGATGCGCTCAGTGCGCCCTGAGTGCATCTTCACGGACTGCGGCACGTGCGGAGAAATGGGCGTGACGCGTCTGGGTTACGCTCAGTCACTGAGAGGAATACGCAACGGCTTACTGTATGTTGGAGGGTCAGTGATGAACGTATCGTTTGCAGAGGATATGCGCTCGAATTGACGGACGCAGTGGAGGAGAGACTACGGGCTGCCTCGCCGCTGCCCTGATGGAGAATGCGGGACGGCGCTCGGCCGAGAGGCAGCGCAGTTGATCGGCGGTGCGGCAGGCAAGGTGTTCGCTGTCTTTGCGGGCGGCAGCCAACAGCGGTGACGCCTTTTGCTGCGGCGCGACATCGCATCAATATGGGCGCGCGTGAAAATGTTCCTTCATTGGGGCAGAGAGGCGTCTCAGTCCTGCGGCCCGTGCGATGCATAGCGCGCTGCGGGCGATGGGCATAGAGATCCGTCCTCTTGCGGTGACCGCGACTGGGATCGTCTGCGCGTTTCGCTGCGCTTTGCCGATGCGGTGGTGGACGGCATTCGCGGCACGGGCGTCAGGGGAGCTCCGCAAGACGGCACTGCGCCTGATCGAGGAGATCAATGCGGCGGGCAAGCCGACGCTCGCTATCGATATCCCGAGCGGCGTGGAGGCGGATACGGGGCGGATTGCCTCCAGTCGCCGTCGCGCTACGATCGGACGCTCGCCCTCGGACTGCCGAAGGTGGGGCATTTCCTCGGGCAGGGGAGCGAATGCGGCGGGCGAGCTGCTCGTCGATGATATCGGCATCCCCTGCATGCCCCTTCTTGCCGGTGAGGGATGCGGCAGTCACTCATCACACGGGATGCGGCACGGCAAAGCTGCTGCCCGCCGCGTGCCGCGTGACGCACACAAGGGGACGTGCGGACGTATCCTCGTGCTCGCTGGTTCGCTCGGCATGACGGGAGCGGCGGCACTCGCAGCAGGCGGCACTGCGCGTCGGCGCAGGACTCGTGACGCTCGCCGTGCCCGAGCGCATCTATCCCGTGCTGGCTGCAGAAGCTGACCGAGGTGATGGTCGTTCCGCTGCCCGATGAGGGCATGGGCTATTTCGGTGGAGAGGCTGCACGGCAGAAGGCGCTCTCGCTCGCGGCACGTGCGGGACGCCGTGCTCATCGGCCCCGGCACTCGGGCGTGCAGCGGAGACGGGGAGTTTGTGCGGCTCTTTGCCGCAGAGGTCAAGGCTCCGCTCGTGATGGATGCGGATGCGATCGCGGCGTTTACGGGGCATCTCTGATGCCGCTGCGCGATCTGCCGCAGGTGCCGATTCTGACGCCGCATCTCGGTGAGTTTTCCGCGCTCCTCGGCGCGGAGACGGAGGAGGCGTCAGAGGATCTGCTCGCATGGCACGGGACGCGGCACGCGATCATCGAGGCGTGTTTGTGGTCAAGGGTGCGTGCACCATTGTGGTCTATCCCGATGGCGATGCATTCTTTACGACCTGCGGCAATGCGGGCATGGCGACGGCGAGGCGCAGGTGAGTGCTCGCGGGCGCGATTGTCGGGTCTGATGCGCCAGATGGAGAGCGGGATGACGCCGATCGTGGGCGTGTGGCTGCACGGATATGCGGAGATCGCGCTACAGAGGAAGCGTGGAAACGGCCGATCGCGGGCGATATTCTAAAGCGTCTGCCGCGTGCCGCAGAGAGCTGGATGCAGGGCGCGGTAAATCCATTTGACAAGGACGAACGATGGTACTATGATGGACGTACATTTTGAAAAGAAGGAGGCGCTTTTATGGCAAAGGCGGATTTGGACTGGGGAGAATTTGGGGTTTGCCTATCGTTCTCTGCCCGCAGCGTTATGTGTCGAACTATGCGGATGGGAAGTGGGACGAGGGGGTCTGACCTCCGACGCGACGGTCGCGATCAGCGAGTGTGCGGGGATTCTGCAGTACTGCCAGGAGGGTCTTTGAGGGGCTGAAGGCCTATGAGACGGTGGACGGGCATGTGTGACGTTCCGTCCCGACCTCAATGCGGCGCGCATGTATGACTCGGCGGCGTATCTGGAGATGCCGTCCTTCCCAAAGGAGCGCTTCCTGGAGGCGGTCGATGCGGTGGTCAAGGCGAGACCGTGACTACGTTCCGCCCTACGGTACGGACGCGTCGCTCACCTGCGCCCCTTGTATCTTCGCCTCGGGTGAGGTCATCGGTGTGAAGCCCGCCGATGAATATCAGTTCCGCCTTTTTCGCGACGCCCGTGGGCTCGTACTTCAAGGGCGGCGTCAAACCGATCCGCCTCTGCGTGAGCGCGTTTGACCGTGCAGCTCCCACGGCACGGGGCATATCAAGGCGGGCTGAACTATGCGATGAGTCTGCACGCCTATGGCGGCACATGCAGCGGGGTTCGACGAGAATATGTTCCTCGATGCGCGACGCGCACGCGTCGAGGAGACGGGCGGAGCAAAGCTTCCTCTTCGTCAAGAAGGACGGCACGGTGGTGACGCCGAAGTCGCCGTCGATCCTGCCCGTCGGTGACGCGCCGCTCGCTCGTCTACATCGCGGAGCACGTGCTCGGGCTGAAGGTGGAGCATCGCCCCGTGGCGTTCGAGGAACTGAATGACTTCGCAGAGTGCGGCCTCTGCGGTACGGCGGCAGTGATCTCTCCCGTTGGCTCGGTGACACGGCGACAAGGTGATCGCGCGTTCCCGAGCGGCATGGAGCACATGGGACCTGTGCTGCAGAGCTCTACGATACGCTGCGCGGCATCCAGCTCGGTACGGTGGAGGCACCGGAGGGGTGGATCCGCAAGATCTGCTACATGGTTTCATTTTTACGGGATTCTGAGCGCTGATGGAACATTCTACCGCGTAGCACATCTGAGGTCGGTTTTCGCTCGGCGACTGTACATTTTATCAGCGCAGTTCACTTGAATATGTTTCCGGGACGGATGTATGTGGAGGGAAATCCTGCACGCACTCGTCGCCGAATGAGGAAAAACTCTCAGGTCACAGCGATTTTTCCCATTTGGCTCGAAAGTATGTTAATATATGAATGGGATGCTTGGAACGTGGGGGATTGCCATGCCACTTGATTTTACGATGCCGACGCAGTTTCGCGGCATCCTGTCGACCATCACGCCGCTGGATGTACTGGACATCCTGATCGTGGCGGTCATTCTCTATCGTGTCTACGTGATGCTGAAGGATACGCGTGCCATTACGCTCGGCAAGGGAATTCTCGTCCTGCTCGGCGTAACGGTTGTGGCAAACCATCTGAATCTGCACGTGATTTCGTGGCTCCTGCAGAAGGCGGTGACGCTGCTCTTTGTCGCGCTCGCCGATTGTCTTCCAGCCGGAGCTGCGCCGTGCATGGAGCATCTCGGGCAGGGGCAAGTTTTTCCGTCCCGGCACGCTTCTCGACGATGAGGAGGCGCAGGCACGATCCGCGAGATCCGCAGCGCGGTAAAGATTCTCTCGGCGAATAAGATCGGCGCACTGCTCGTCATCGAGCGCGACATGGGGCTCAACGACATCAGTGCGACGGGCATCGAGATCGACGGTCTCATCACGTCGGATTTTCTGATGAATGTAGTTCGTCCGAATACGCCGCTGCATGACGCGCGCGGCGGTCATTCGCGGCAAGCGGCTGATCGCGGCGGGCTGCTCTCCTGCCGCTGACGGAGAACCGCTCCTCTCGACGGAGCTCGGCACGCGCCATCGTGCGGCCATCGGCCTCTCGGAGCAGTGCGATGCACTCATTGTCGTGGTGAGTGAGGAGACGGGGACGATCTCGATCGCAGAGAACGGGGCATCTCCACCGCCATCTGGACGGTGAGAAGCTGACCCATATCCCTGACGCCTGCGTTTGCCTACAGTTCGCGCTCGTCGATTCTGGATACGATTCGGGCTGGAGGGAGAAATCATGAGCGCACTTCGCAGCCTCGTGCAGCATAATTTTACTCGCCAAGATCGCGGCACTCATTGTGGCGATTGTCCTCTGGCTCTATGTGATGAACGATCAGAATCCGTCCATGGAGGCGTCTATACCGTCCCCGTGGTGATGGAGCATGTGCCGGACGGCTATCAGATGCACGCGGCGGCCGACACGGTGACCCTGCGCGTACGTGGGGCGCGTTCATCTTTTGTGACAGCGGATAGCAGTGATTTTCCATGCGCGTGTGAATTTGTCCGACTTTGCGGAGGGAGATCGGTCTCTACGCGGTGGAGACGTCGATCCCATACGGATTTGAGCTTGTCAGCGTGTCTCCTGATCGGATCGACGTGACGCTCGATCGCATCATTCAGCGTGTGTTCTCGGTGCTGCTGACGGTCAACGGTACGCCGGCGGAGGGCTTCACGGTGGATCGCGTCCGCCAGTCCGTCGAGAAAGGTGACGGTCGAGGGCCGCGCTCCCTCGTCGATCAGGTCGCCTCCGTCGCCGCCTATTTCAATATGAATGGGCGCAGTGAGGACGTGACGATGGGGATTCCACTGGTCGCACTGAATACGGACGGCAAAGAGGTACAGGGGCTGACGATGTATCCGGACACGATGGCGATGTCTCGGTCAAGCTGACGCGCGGTCTCCAGCGCAGCGTGGTGGAGGTGCAGGCAAAGCCGCGCAGCGATCTGCCGCCGCAGCTGAAGCTCGAGAGCGTGACGGTGCAGCCGGCGCGCATCGAGATCACAGGGACGGAGGAGGCGCTCGATAAGGTGACGGGCATCGAAACGGAGGACTCTCCCTCGCGGATGTGAAGGAGAGCGGGTACGCAGCAGGTAAAGCTGCATCTGCCCGCCGGCGTGACGGCGACGAATCCGACGGTGACGGTGGAGATCAAGGTGGGTCGATGCAATGATACGCATTAAGAATCTCTGTGCCGTATGATGAGACACGCACCCTCACGGAGCTTGCCGCAGAGCGGCTCGGTGTATCACCTGTGCAGTGCACGGGGTGATTGTCGTTCATAAGGCGTTGGATGCACGGCGCAGGAAATCGGGGCGCCGATTCGGTGGAACCATACGCCTCGATGTGACGGCAGACGGCGCGCGCGGCATCCTCACGCGTCTGCGTCGCGACGCACAGGTCGGGCGGGCGGAGGAGCATGGTCTGCTCCGTGTCCCACCCTATACGCCGCAAGAGGGGCGTGAGCGCCCCGTCGTCGTGGGGTTCAGCCCTGCGGGATCTTTGCCGCGTGGCTGCTCGCGCGTGCGGGGCGGCACCGCTCGTCCTCGAGCGCGGGCAGGGATGTGGATCGGCGGCACGCGTGATGGCGCAGTTCTGGCGGACGGGGCGGCTCGACCCCTGCGTCGAATGTCCAGTTCGGCGAGGGCGGTCGGGGACGTTCTCCGACGGGAAGCTGACGGCGCGCAGTCGCGACCCGCGCATGAATGAGATCATCGAGGCGTTCGTCGCGGCAGGTGCGCCCGAGGAGATACGGTATCTGCAAAAGCCGCATATCGGGACGGATGTGCTGCGCACGGTGGTGAAGCGCCTGCGTGAGAAGATTATCGAGATGGGCGGCGAGGTGCGCTTTGGCGCACAGGTGACAGGGCTATCACGATGACGGCAGGGGACGTATCGCTGCACTCACGGTGAATGGGGCAGAGCAGATTCCCGTAAGCGCGGTGTTTCTCGGTATCGGGCACTCGGCGCGTGACACGTATGCGATGCTCCATGGAGCAGGCGTGCACATGGAAGCGAAAGCCGTTTGCCGTCGGGGTGCGCATCGAGCATCCGCAGGATTTCGTGGATCGGATGCAGTACGGAGCAGCGGCGGGGAGCCCATTCCTGCCGTCGGCGGACTATGCCTTGACCTTTCGGGATGAGGAGGGCGGCCGCGGGGTCTACTCGCTTCTGCATGTGTCCCGGCGGCCTGGTGGTCGCGGCGGCGTCGGAGGAGGGGCATCTCGTGACGAATGGGATGAGCAACATCGCCGTGACGCGGAAACGGCGAACAGTGCCCTCCTCGGTGCAGGTCACCCCCGCCGATTTCGGCGGGGCGGTGCTCGGCGGGATCGATTTTCAGCGAGCGCTGGAGCGGCGTGCTTTTTCTGCGGGCGGCGGTGATTACCGAGCACCCGTGCAGGCGGTGGGCGATTTTTCTCAGCGGGTCGGACGGGGACGAAGGATTTTGTCGTTGTTCCGACGTACATGCCGGGGGTGCGTCCCGCACCTTGCGTGTCACTGCCCGATGCGTGCGGTGCGTCTCTGGCTCGTGCTCTGCACCACTGGGAGACGCGCGTGCCGGGCTTTGGTGCGGCGAGATGCGCTGACGGGCGTGGAGGCACGCTCCTCTGCGCCCTGCCGCATTCTGCGCGACACAGTGACGATGCAGTCGGTCAGCGCGGCGGGCTCTACCCGATTGGTGAGGGCGCAGGCTATGCGGGCGGGATCATGAGTGCCGCACTCGACGGTATGAAAGCCGCACTTGCTGGAGCGAATACAGTAGATTATGGTGAGGATAAAAATGTGACTGTGGAGGTCGCACGATCCGATGCTACAGCAGATGATGCTGAAGATACGCAGGAGGCTGTTATTGTGAGACTTTTTGGGACGGATGGCGTACGTGGTGTGGCAAATACGGAACTTACACCGGAGCTGGCATATCAGCTTGGACGCGCGGCGACACTTTATTTCGGGCACATTCACAGTGCGTCCGCGCATTCTGATCGGACGCGATCACGCGTGTCTCGGGTGAGATGTTCGAAGCGGCACTGACGGCGGGGATCTGCTCGGCGGGTGGAGCCGCTCTCCTCGCGGGATCGTGCCGACGCCGCGATCGCCTATCTCGCGCGTGAACATAAGATGAACGCGGGCATTGTGATCTCGGCATCCCACAATCCGTTCCCCGATAACGGCATCAAGTTCTTTGGCGGCGACGGCTACAAGCTGCCCGATGCCGTGGAGGATGAGCTGAGGCTCTTGTCCGCAAGCTGCAGAGCGGCGACCATGAAGCGCGTCCGACGGGGAAGGATGTCGGCGTGGTGGAGTACCGCGACGATCTCCTCAATCAGTACATCGACTATCGTGGTAAGCACGTGTACTGAGCAGTTTGATGGGATGAAGATCGTCCTCGACTGTGCGAACGGTGCGGCGTATGAGGCGATGCCGAAGGTTCTGCGCCGCCTCGGTGCCGACGTCGAGGTGATCCACGCGCTCCCGAACGGGGTGAACATCAACGACGGCTGCGGCTCGACGCATCTCGACTCCTGCGCCGTACGGTGCTCGAACGAGGACGGACATCGGCATCGCGCACGATGGCGATGCGGATCGCCGCCTCTGCCTCGATGAGACGGGGCGCTGATCGACGGGTGATCATATTCTCGTCGCCTGTGCGGCGGAGATGATGCGCACGGGGCATCTGCCGCACAACACGGTCGTGACGACGGTGATGGCGAACATCGGATTCCACAGAGGCAATCGCGGCGCTCGGCGGCCGCGTTGAGGTGACGGCGGTCGGCGACCGCTGTGCTCGAGGAGACGCGCGCGGCGGCTATCACGATCGGCGGCGAGCAGTCAGGACATATCATCTTTGCAGAGCACGCGACGACGGGCGACGGGCTCATCACGGCTCTGCAGGTGCTCTCCGGCACTCCGTCGCAGCGGCAAGAAGGCGTCAGAGCTGAACGCGATGATGACGACCTATCCGCAGCTCCTCGTCAATGTGCGCGTCAAGAGCAAGGCGGGCTGGGAGGAGAACTCCCGCCATCCGCGATGCCATCGCTGAGGGCGAGCGCACGCTCGGCAGTGAGGGGCGCGTCCTCGTGCGTCCCTCGGGGCACGGAGCCGCTCATCGCGCGTGATGGCGGAGGGCAGTGACCAGAAACAACTGGAGGAGGTCTGCACGGCGATTGCCGATGTGGTGAAGCGGGACAGGGGAGGCCTGAGCGCATGTCGCACGTCTCGGCTGTGCTTCTCGTCCTGCTTGCCGGGACGATGTGGGCGGCGAGCGGGACGGCGGCTACAGGATTTTTATGCCCAGTCACATCATCTCCCCGTAGAGCTGACACAGGTGCGGCTCTTTCTTTCGAGCAGGCTGTTCTTTCTGCTCGCGTGGTGGAGCGGTGGACTGCAGCGCGGCGTGCGTACCCTGCGCCACAGCCCGCGCCTGCTCCTGCGCATGGCGGTGCACGGCATCCTCGGCATCATGATCGTACAGTTCTCGTATTTCAGGGAATTGCGGCGGGGATGCGGCGGCGACGACGGTGATCTGCTCGACGAGTCCCGCACTGATGATCCTCTATCTCGCCGCGCGCCATCGGCGGCTGCCGCGCATGGCGGAGATGCTGACCGTGGTCGCCGCCGTGGCAGGTGTTTCCTCCTCGTGACGGGCGGCGATCTCACACGGCTCTCTGTCCCCTCGGACTGCGTGGTCTGGAGTCTTGTCTCAGGGCGACGTTTGTCTTTGCGATGATCTATCCCGTACATCTTCTGCGGCGCTTTGACCGTTTTTCTGCTTGCTGTCTGCATGCTTTTGGGGTTGCCCTGTCTGCCGGTGACGCAGGCGATCGCAGATGTCGGTGCGTTCTTACGGCGCAGACATGGTTCGATCTCTTTCGTGATCATCGGGCTTTGGACGGTGGTCGCCTTCTTTGCAGTTCGCTCTAGGGCTGCGCTGGCTCAGCCCCGGCGGAGACGACGATCACGGCGACGATTGAGCCGGTCGCGAGCGTATTCTTTGCATGGCTGGTCTTTGGACGCATTTTGCCCCCGTGCAGGCTGGGCGGGATTGTGCTCGTCATCCTCGCGATCCTGACGCCGAATCTCCTGCGGAAAGGGGGTATACGTGAAGATTCCTCTGCGCCATCAAATGTCGGAGTACGACTGTGGTCCGACAGCGCTGCTCGACGCGGTGAGCTATCTCTTTCCGCGTGCTGAGATCCCGCCCGAGGTCATTCGCAGCGTCACGCTCTACCCTCGACTGCTACAGGATGGACGGCACGGCATGCGAGGAAGGGACGTCACGCATGGCGATGATGTACCTCACGAACTGGCTCGAAGGGTTCTCGCGTGCCACGCAGTTCCCCGCTCGACCCTGTCGAGTATATTGCGGGGCACAGTGCGTGCGCATCGCGCACAGCCACGTCAACGATGTCGCTCGTGCGCGGCGGCGTCGCGGTCGTGCGACTCTTTTACGAGGTCGAGCACTACGCGCTTCTCACGGGCGTGACGGAGATGCATCCGTCTCTTTTGACCCGTACTATGTGAAGGACAGAGCCCTGCCTTCGCGCGCGAAGGCTATCGAGGTGACGTGCGCGCATCCGCATGAGTACAACCGTGTCGTGCCCTTTTTCCTGCTTTCAACCGTGAGACGAAGGAGCTGCTACGCGCTCGGTCCCGTGGCATCGCGTGAGGCGGTGCTGCTCTTTGACCTGCGGACGAGACGCACGGCGGACGCGACCATCGAGTATTTATATAGGGAGAGACTGCCTTGGCGGAGACGACAGATATCATCGAATTTAGGATCAGCAGGAGGCGTATGCGATTCTCGGCGATCGCGACGCCTTCCTGCAAATCGTACAGGAGGACTTCTCCTGCCGCATGGTGAGCCGCGGCAACAGCATTGCGGTGACGGGGCGCAGAAGCGGATGTTGCCGCGGTGCGGACGCTCATCGGCGAGCTGCTTTTCTGCCATCGGCAGGATGCGCCTGACGACGCATGAGGTGCACTACGGAGCACGCATGGTGCGGGCGGGACGCACGGAGGAGCTGCACGGTCTCCACCTGAGGTGCTGCTCGTGACGGCAAAGGGGCGAGAGGTACGCGCGAAGACCATCGGTCAGCGCGACTATCTCGCGGCGATCCGCCGAATGCTGTGACGCTCGGTGTGGGCCGTGCGGGAACGGGAAAAACCTATCTCGCCGTCGTCATGGCGGTGGCGGCGCTCCGCAACCGCGAGGTCAGCCGCATCATCCTCACGCGCCCTGCGGTGGAGGCGGGGAGCACCTCGGCTTTCCTGCCGGGGATCTGACGGAGAAGATCAACCCTACCTGCGCCCGCTCTACGATGCCCTGCAGGACATCCTCCGGGGCGGAGGGGCTATCAGAAGATGATGAGCCGTCAGCTGATCGAGGTTGCACCGCTCGCCCTACATGCGCGGCGCACCTTGAGGACGCATTCGTCATCCTCGACGAGGCGCAGAATACGACGGGGCGCAGATGAAGATGTTCCTCACGCGCCTCGGCTTCGGCTCGCGCATGGTCGTGACGGTGACCTCGAGCAGGTCGATCTGCCGCGCGGTACGGTCTCCGGGCTGCGGCAGGCGTGTCCGATCCTGCGGGGCGTGAAGGGCGTCAGTGTCATTCGCCTTGAGCCGGTCGACATCATCCGCCACGAGGTCGTCACGCGGATCGTTGAGGCGTATGGTGCATGGGAAAAGAGACGGGAGAAGCACTGATGGAGATCACGATCGGACGAGAGCCGGAAAATCTTGACGTGCCGCAGGAAGATGTGGACGCTGTGCGCCGTGCCGTCTGACGGTCGGAGAAACTATACGGGCGTAATGGACGCGGAGGTCAGTGTGACGCTGACGGATGATGCGCATCCACGTGCTCAACCGCGACTATCGCGGCGTGGATCGTCCGACGGATGTCCTCTCCTTTGCCCTCACAGAGCGAGGAACCCGCGATCATCGACGCGCCGTGCGGCGTGAGTGCTCGGCGATCTCGTGATCTCGCTGAGCGTGCGGCGGCACAGGCGGAGGCGTATGGGCACAGCTTTCGCGGGAGCTGTCCTTTCTCACGGTGCACGGGATGCTGCACCTGCTCGGCTATGACCATATCGAGGAGGAAGATCGGCTGGAAATGGAAGAGGAACAGAGGCATGTGATGGATGTACTGGGATTGCACGATGAGTACACATAAATCAGGATTTGTCGCCGTCGTCGGACGGCCAAACGTCGGGAAGTCCACGCTGATCAACGCGCTGATCGGGCAGAAGATCGCGATCATGAGCGACAAGCCGCAGACGACGCGCAGCCGCATCCTCTGCATCCTGACGGAGAAGGACGCACAGATCATCTTCCTCGATACGCCCGGCGTCCACAAGCCGCAGGATGCGCTTGGCAGCTATATGGCGAAGGCGACGGAGGAGCTCTGCGCGGCGTGGATGTCGTCGTCTTCGTCGTGGATGTGACGGAGAAGATGGGGGCAGGTGAACGCTATATCCTCGCACAGCTTGCACAGGTGCACGCGCCCGTCCTCCTCGCCGTGAACAAGATCGACCGCATCCCACGTGAGGAGAGCCTGCCCGTGATCGCCTCTATGCGAAGGCGTATGATTTTGCGGCGATTGTCCCGATCTCGGCGCGCGAGGAGGAGAATCTCACGGGGTTGGTCGATGAGATCAAAGGCAAAAACTTCCCGAGGGTACCGCAGTACTACCCCGAGGACATGGTGACCGATCAGCCCGAGCGGCTGATCATTGCAGAACTCGTGCGTGAGAAAGGTACTCGAACTGACGCGGGATGAGGGTGCCCCATGCCGTCGCTGTGGACATCGAGGAGATGACGACACGCCCCAAGGGGATGTTTTTCATCCGCGCCGTGATCTACGTCGAGCGCAGCTCACAAAGGGATTATCATCGGGCACGCGGCGCGCTGCTGCGGACGATCGGGCAGCGGGCACGCGCGGATGTCGAGACGCTGCTCGGCGCGAAGGTCTATCTCGATCTCTGGGTCAAGGTGCGCAAGGACTGGCGCAGCAAGACAGAGGCGCTGCGCGACTTCGGCTTTGCCGAGGAGGACTGACCGCCGCGCCGGATGAGAAGGAAAGGGGCAGACGCGATGAGGTAGCCAGCTGGGGCATATCTCATCGGGCGTGCGATGCGGCGTATCTCGCGCCGCTTTGTCAACAGGGCTGCTAGTGCTCGTCCCCGTCGTCATCACGGCGTTTGTCATCGAGTGGACGCTGCGCTTCACCGAGGGGTGCTCGAGCGGTACCTGCCGTTCTACTTTCCGGGCATGGGGATCATCACGCTCATGGCGGTGATCTATCTCGTTGGCTGGGGCTCGACGAATTGGGCGCTCGCAAAGTTGATCTCTCTCGGCGAGACGATGATCGGGACGATCCCGTTCGTCAAAGTTTATCTATACGAGTGTCAAGCGTCTCTCCGAGGCGGTGCTCGACTCGAGCAGCAATTTCACCCATGTTGTTCATGTGCCATCATGGGCGGGCGCGCCTCGGCTTCGTTATGCGGATCTGCCGCCGCGTTTTCAGGAGGCGATGGGCGGCGGCTATCTCTGCGTCTTTATCCCGTGGAGCCTCAACATGACCTCGGGGACAACGCTCCTCGTGCGTGAGGAGGATGCCGTGACGATCAACATATCGAGGAGGAGGCGCTCCAGTATATGCTGACGGCGGGTGCTGTGATGCCGATGGCGGAGCGAAAAAGGACATCGCGCAGAAGAATGTCCGCAAGACGCCTGCTGCGGCGGACGATGGATCGGAGAGGCATGCGTAGATGGCGGTCTACGGAGCGGAGGGAATCGTCCTCGGTACGCGCAGCTGGGGCGAGGCGGACAAGGTCGTGACGCTCTATACGAAGGAGCATGGGCTCGCTGCGCGCGGCGGCATTTGGCTGCCGCCGCCCGCGCAGCCCACTGGCCGAGAGCCATGCAGTTGTTCGTCCATGCGGATCTGCAGCTCGCGGAGGGACGCGCTTGAGACGGTCAAGACGGCATCCGTACGCGCCTCCCATCATCGGATCGCGGACGATCTTGCGGCACTCGCCCTATGCGACATTTACGGCGGAGGTCGTCTGTGCATTCATGCCCGAGGGCGTAGAGGATGAGCCGTTTTTCGATGCGCTCGCACAGATCATGACGGCGTTTGAGACGCGGCAGCCGCGCGTCACTGCACTCGCCGCCGTGCTGCGCACGCTGGATGCGGCGGGGACTGCAGCAGACTCATGATCGCTGCCTTCACTGCGGCACTGCCATCGAGGGCGAGGCGTTCTTTTCACGCAGCGGAGGGCGGTGCGCTCTGCGCGGACTGCGCAGGGAGAGGTGCCGTGCCGTTTTCCGCAGAGCTGCGCAGCTGCTCACAGAACTGCGGCAGATTGACTGGAAGCATCCCGCGCCGCTGCGCTGCGCGGCGGACACTGATGGCGGCGGAGAGCCTGGTGCTCGCCCATGTGCAGGAACTCGTCGGCCGGCCGCTGCGCTCATTGGCATTTTCTCGCGCAGCTCGGATGATTTTTGTGGTGATATATTTTTGTTAAAAATTTAAGCTATGATGAAAAACGTCGTAGGAAAAGTGAAGACGACGGCGAAAGTATATCAGGTAGAGTTTTCAATGCTTTTCTGTGCGTAGGAAGACTGAACAAAAGGGAAATGGAGGGAAGCCTGTCATGATCATGCTGACGAAGTTCAACTCCAAGACGAACAAGAAGGGCGAGTTTGTCCTCAATGCAGAGATCATCGAAAGCATCGAGGAGACACCGGATACGGTCATCACACTCACCAACGGAAAAAGCTGATCGTCGAGGAGCCGATGGAGAAATCGTGCGCCGCACGGTAAAAGTATCGGCGTGCGCTCTATCAAAATTAGTTGGCGAAATTTCTATTCCTTTGCTATAATGAGAGAACAGTGTTCTTCTATGCGGCAAGGAGTGCCCGGTGTGGAGCCGCTGCGGCTTCGTAGTCATTTTTAGGGAGGAATTTACTCATGGCGGAGGAAAGGAAGAGCAGGTAGCAGAACAGCCGAAGCAGAAATCACCGATGTTGATGATGATCGTCGTGGTGGTTGTGGCGGTTCTCGTTGCAGTGGCGGCAGCCGGAGGGATCTCATACTACATCTTCTCACAGGCGGAGTCCCCGTCTCATGCGGAGGATGGAGGCAGCAGCAGGCGAGCCATGATCCGGGCGTGTTCTACAAGCTCGGCGATCCGAAGGAAGGCATCTTGGTCACTGTCGGCGGCGGTCGTGCCGGCAAGTATCTCAAGGCGGGCATTGTCATGGAACTCAATCCCAGCAAGTCCGATGTGGTGAAGGACGGCAAGGTCAACCCCGTCGCGGAGACGAAGATCCTCGACACGACGATGCAGTTCCTGCGTGCTGCGCCGCTGAGGAGTTTCGATGCATCCAAGCAGGATGCGTTGAAGAAGCAGCTGAAAGATGCCCTGAATGACCGCCTTGGACGAGGGATCTGTCTACGATGTTTATCACGAGCTTCCTGCTGCAGTAAGTTCGATGAAGTGCTGCACAAAGGAAGGGGAAGAGTCTTGGCTGAGGACGTACTGTCTCAATCCGAAATAGACAAGCTTCTTTCGGCACTTTCGGATGGCTCGGTTTCCGCCGAGGAAGTCAAGGCGGAGGAAGAGGAACGCAAGGTCAAGGTCTACGACTTCAAACGGCCGGACAGGTTCTCCAAGGATCAGATGCGGACACTGTTCATGCTGCATGAGAGTTTTTCGCGTCTCCTGAATACCTATTGTCGGCGAGCCTGCGCGATGATCGACATCGAGGTGCTGTCCGTCGAGCAGATGACGTATCAGGAATTCGTTCAATCCATGGCGAACCCGTCCGTGATCGGCATCCTTGCACTGCCGCCGCTGAAGGAAAACATCATCATCGAGCTCAGTACGGACATTTCGGCTTGCCTACATCGACCGTATCTTTGGCGGTGAGGGCAGGCCGGGCGTGAAGCCCCGCGTGCTGACGGATATTGAGGCGGCGGTGATGCGCCGGTTCATCGATACGGTGACGAACTATTTTTCGAGAGGCGTGGAGCAACGTCGTGGAGTTCCGTCCGAACTTCGAGACGATGGAGACGAATCCCACAGTTTGCCCAGATCGTTCCGCCGAGCGATATGGTCGTGCTCATCACGATCCATATCAAGATGGGCGAGGTCGAGGGCATGATGAACATCTGTATCCCATATCTGGTGCTCGAACCGGTGATGTCGAAGCTGACGACATCGTTCTGGGTGGCATCCTCCATGGAACGTGAGAGCTCGCCGGAACAGGTCGCGGAACTGCAGCGCAAGATTGAGCGCACCTCTGTGCCGTTCACAGTGCAGCTCGGTGAGATCCACGTGACAATCAACGAGTTCCTGACCCTTGGGTTTGGTGATGTTCTCCAGCTCGATACCATGACGAAAGGATGAGCTGGTCTGCTACGTCGGGTCGAATCCAAAGTTCCTCGCGCGTCCGGGTACGGCCGGAAAAGCGCATGGCTAGTACAGATTTCCGGGATTATAGAAGGGGAGGACGACGCGAATGGTGACGATATGATCTCACAGGAGGAGATAGACGCCCTCCTGAGCGGTGGAGGCGGCGATGATGCGCCTGCGGATGACGCGGCAGCCTCGGACGACGCATCTGCTGCAGGGTGCGGCTCCCACCGGAGATACGATAACGGATATGGAGCAGGGATGCCCTCGGTGAGATCGGCAATATCTCCATGGGTGGTGCGGCGACGACACTCTCCGTCCTCCTTGGGCGCAGGTGTCGATCACGACGCCGACGGTCTCCATCTCCAACATGAGCCAGCTGAAGGAGAAGTACCCCATCCCCTTCCTCGTGGTTGAGGTCGGCTACAGCATCGGCATCGAGGGCAACAACGTTCTCTGCATCCAGGCAAAGGATGCGGCGATCATTGCCGATCTGATGATGGGCAACGACGGGACGAAACCCCGACGAGGAACTCAGCGAGATCCACATGAGTGCGGTCAGCGAGTCCATGAATCAGATGATGGGCAGCGTTGCGACCTCGCTCTCCTCGATGTTCAACAAGAAGGTGGATATCACTCCGCCCGTTGTGACGCTCGTCGATCTCGGGACGGAGGAGGTTGTCTCAAAGCTGCTCGACAAGGCGGATCCCATCGTGCAGGCATCGTTCCGCATGGAGGTGGACGGTCTCATCGACAGCGAGATCATGCAGCTGCTGCCGCTCGATGTCGCGCGTGAGATGGTCGATGCGCTGATGAACCAGCAGCCCGATGTCGATAATGAGGAAGAAGCCATCGCAGCCGCTGCGGCACCGCCGCCGGCGGCACTGCCGCAGCACCCGCTTCGGCACCGGCAGCAGCTGCTGCGGCGCCGGCAAAGTAATGGATATGGAGCACAGCCTATGCAGCCACATGTCGCATCGAATGTCCCCGTACAGTCTGCGCAGTTTACGCCGCTCAGCACGGTACCGGTGCAGGTCAATGATGCCAATATCGGCCTGATTCTCGACGTACCTCTGCAGGTTAATGTCGAGCTCGGTCGCACAAAGAAGTCCATCAAGGAGATCCTCGATCTGACGAAGGGGTCGATCGTGGAGCTTGATAAACTTGCCGGAGAGACCGTGGACATCATGGTCAACGGAAAGTATCTGGCAAAAGGGGAAGTTGTTGTCATCGACGAGAACTTCGGCGTCCGCATCACGGAGATTGTCAGCCCGCTTGAGCGTGCGGCACGTCTCCAGTGACGGAAAGAATGTCTTGAAGAAGTACGGACAGTCGTGCTGATCCGTATTTCCCTGGGGAGTTGCAGCATAGTTATGCAATTTGCCGGAAAGAGAAGTGTAGAAAAGTCCTTGTCACCGAAGGCATATTTCGCTATAATGAGAGCGATTCAGGAAGCACCGCTGTGTGCAGGTAATGCCCTTGGGAATAGGGGATGTTCTGTCGGATTAAGGAGAGATGAGAAAATGGCAACTCGCGTTCTGGTCGTTGATGATGCAGCTTTTTATGCGAATGATGGTGAAGGACATCCTGTCGAAGAACGGTTATGAGATCGTTGGTGAGGCAGAGAACGGCATGAAGGCACTGGAGAAGTACCAGGAGCTCAAGCCGGACCTCGTGACAATGGATATTACGATGCCGGAGATGGATGGCATCACGGCAGTCAAGGAGATCAAGAAGGTCGATCCGGGTGCCAAGGTCGTTATGTGCAGCGCGATGGGACAGCAGGCCATGGTTATCGAGGCCATCCAGGCGGGTGCGCGCGACTTCATCGTGAAGCCGTTCCAGGCAGACCGCGTTCTGGAGGCAATCCGCAAAGCCGTCGGCTGATGCGTGCGTGGATATTGACTCTGTCCCTTGCTGCTCGGATGCGTGCTCTTTGCTCTATGTACAGGGGATGTGTCTGCCGCAGGTGAGACGGGCGGCGGATATTTAGCCCGGATATCAAGAGGCTGACCCGCGCCCGTCGGCCGTATCATGGTGGTCGACGGTCGCCTATGTGGTCAGCCTTTTTGCTGTCTTTGCATTCGTGGTCATCCTCGCATATCTCGTCGCACGCGCCTTTTGGCAAGAGCTCCATGCGCACGCTTGCGGCGCGCGGCGGACAGGTCTACTTACAGCTGCCGCTTGGTCCGAATCGCTCGGTCTGCGTGGTGGAACTCTTTCGGGCGTGTCTTCGTGCTCGGCGTGACGGATGCCAACATCCGTCTGATCACGGAGATCGACGATCCTGAGACGCTTGAGGAGATCGCAGTGCCGCTCCGATGGAGGGCGGCGTATTCAGCGAGCAGTTCGGGATCTCTTTCGGATTTCGTGCAGAAAAATCCCGCCGCTTTTTCCGAAAGTAGGCGGACAGAGAGGAAATGGGGGAAAGGAATTGGGGCGCATTTTTCCGATCTTGGGTGCTTGCGGCGTTCCTGCTCTTCGGTGTGGGGCAGGCGTCTGCCGCCCCGCTGATCCCGACGGTCAACGTCGGGGTCGGTACGTCCAACAATCCGCAGGATGTTGCGACCAGTATGCAGGTGCTTGCTGTGCTCACGGTCATGTCGCTTGCGCCCGCGATCTTTGTCATGACGACGTCCTTTGTCCGCATCGTTGTGGTCATCGGCTTCCTGCGAAACGCGCTCTCGACGCAGAATGTGCCGCCGAATCAGGTGGTCATTGCACTGTCGCTGTTTCTGACGTTCTACATCGCGGCACCCTACTGGGGGCAGGCAAACGGAACGGCATACAGCCCTATCTTGAGGGACAGATTACGCAGGAGCAGGCGCTGGAGAACATCGTGGATCCGATGCGCGAGTTCATGCTGCGCCAGACGCGGGAGTCTGATCTCGCACTCTTTGTCAACCTGTCGGATGCCCCGCGTCCCGATGGTCGGAGGATGTGTCGACGTTTACGCTCATCCCCTGCGTTCATCATCAGTGAGCTAAAGACGGCATTCCAGATCGGTTTTATGATCTATATTCCGTTTATCGTCATCGATATGATCGTCGCGAGTACCCTCATGTCCATGGGTATGATGATGCTGCCGCCGGTCATCGATCTCCCTGCCGTTTAAGATTCTGCTGTTCGTTATGGTCGATGGGTGGCATCTCTTGATACAGTCGCTCATCATGAGTTTCCGCTGATGGGGAGGCGCTGATATGTCCGGAGATTTGGTCATTCAGCTCGCACAGGAAGCTCTCATGATCGTCCTTCTGGTCTCTGCCCCGATGCTCGGGCTCGGTCTGATCGTCAGCCTATTGGTGGCGGTGTTTCAGGCGACGACGTCGATTCAGGAGCAGACACTGGCGTTCATTCCGAAGATTATTGCGGTGTTTGTCGCCATTCTGATCTTTTGGGTCCCTTGGATGTTGCGCATCATGGTGGAGTACGTATCGAACGTCTTTATCAACCTCCCCATGTACCTGCGATGAGGGAGGGCGGCACATGGATCTGTATGAGCTGCTTCAGGGGCATATCGCCGTATTCCTGCTGATGCTTGTACGGGTCAGCGGGATTTTTCCTCATATCGCCGTTCTTTGGCAGTATGAACATCTCCATCTATTTTTCGCGTAGGGTACGGCACTCGCCATCACGATCCTGCTCTTTCCGGTGGTGGATGGGCTGGGAACGCCCCTACGTCCCGGAGAATGTCATCATGTTCGGCGTGACTGCCCTCGGTGAACTCTTTGTCGGTTGGCTGATCGGCTTCGTGGCGTATATCTCCTTTGCCGCCATCACGATGGCGGGTAAGGTCATGGATATGCAGGTGGGGTTTGCCATCGTCAATGTTGTCGACCCGACTTCGGTCAGCAGATACCGCTTATCGGAAGTTTTCTTTATAATTTGGCGGTGATCGTTCTCCTTGCGACGAACGGACATCACATGATTCTGGCGGCACTCGTTGAGAGCTTTCGCGTTGTTCCCATCGCAGGGATGGAGGGAAATCTGTCCTGGCGATGCTCGCGGCAAACTTCACGGGCACAATTTTCCTCACGGGAATGAAGATCGCCATGCCGATCACCTTCGCCATTCTTCTCACGAATGTGGGGCTCGGCATCCTCTCGCGTACGATGCCGCAGATGAACATCTTTGTTGTCGGCATTCCGATGCAGCTGATGATCGGCATCACCGTTCTCTCGATGATCATTCCGTTCTATGTCTCTATTCCTGGATGTGCTGTTCAATGAAATGTATGGAAATATATCACTTGCGATACGCGCCCTCCAATAGGGCGACGTTCGTCTTTGACCTCCAGCGTTTTCGCAGGCGGGGAAAAAGACGGAAGAGCCGACAGCGAAAAACGAGCCGACGCGCGAAAGAGAAGGGGCAGGTCGGACGCAGCCAGGAGCTGAACACGGCGTTCGTATTGCTCGTGGGGTTCTTTACACTGAAGCTCCTGTGGGACTCCATCTATCTTTCGATTGCATCCTATACCACGTATGTGTTCACAAAATCTGAATCAGAGCGTCGATACCGAGAACATAATTCACATCTTTATCGGCATCATTGTTGTGCTCGCCAAAACCGCTTTTTCCCATCATGTTTGCGATCATGCTGATCGGCTTGGCGATCAATTTCTTTCAGGTCGGGCTCAATTTCAACACGGAGTCCATTGAGTTCAAAACTTGACAAGTTGAATCCAATCAACGGCTTCGGGCGTATCTTCTCCAAGCGTTCGCTTGTTGAGCTGGCGAAGTCATTTTTCAAGATTCTCGTCATTGGTTTTTCCTCTACCGCTTCATCCATGAACAGATTCTCGCGATGCCGCAGTTCATGTTCTTTTCGACCTGACGACAAGTCTTGCGCTCGTTGCGGAGATCATCTTCCAGATGGCGTTCATCGTCATCGGTGTCATCATGATTATGGCACTTATGGACTACGGCTACCAGAAGTGGCAGACGACGCAGGATCTCAAGATGACCAAGCAGGAAGTCAAGGATGAGATGAAGCAGTCCGAAGGCGACCCACAGATCAAGGGAAAGATCCGCCAGAAGCAGCGGCAGATGGCGATGGCGCGCATGATGAAGGAAGTGCCGAAGGCGGATGTCATCGTCACGAACCCGACCCACTATGCGATTGCACTCTCCTATCAGCAGGGGGATGTCGGCTCCGCTGGTCGTTGCGAAGGGCAGGGATCTTGTCGCGCAGCTGCATCAGGAGATCGCACGTGAGGCGCGTGTCCCGATCATCGAGAACAAAGCCACTGCGCGTGCCATCTATGCGGCAGTGCAGATTGGCGATGCGATCCCACAGGAGCTCTATCAGGCGGTTGCTGAGGTACTGGCATACGTCTACCGCCTGAAGCATGCACGACGCGGAGCGTAAGAAAATCGGTGAAAGCAGAATGAAACTTCTGCGCCAATCGGACAGACTTTGATATACCTGCACAATCGGTGCTCTAAGAACACATTTATCATTTGACGAGATTTCAATATTTGATATAATGTTATATGGTGGATCATATATCCACGTAAAGGGAAACGGGAACAAGGGGTGAGTAAGAGCATGGCAGCACCGCAGACCGGCAGTGTAAATCCTCTTTCGTCCGGCAGTTTCATACAGCGATACAGCGATGTTCTGATCGCCGTCGCCATCGTGACGATCGTCATCATGATGATTATTCCGCTGCCGACGGTCTTATTGGATGTCCTGATCTGTCTCAATATCACCATTGCATTGCTCGTCGTCATGTCGGCGATCTACAATGTGGAGGCACTGGATCTATCCGTCTTTCCATCGCTTCTCCTCATTACGACGCTCTTTCGGCTGGCACTGAATATCTCGTCAACGCGTCTGATTCTGCTCAATGCGAACGCCGGCGAGGTCATCACAGCATTCGGAAATTTCGTTGTCGGCGGCAATGCGGTCGTCGGCTTTATCGTGTTCGTCATCCTCGTCATTGTGAACTTCATCGTTATCACGAAGGGCTCGGAACGTGTTGCCGAGGTGTCGGCGCGTTTCACCCTCGATGCGATGCCAGGCAAACAGATGGCGATCGACGCGGATCTCAACCAAGGGGCGATTACAGATGCGGAGGCGAAGCGCCGCCGCGAGAAAAGGTGCAGCGCGAGTCGGACTTCTTCGGCGCAATGGACGGTGCATCGAAGTTTGTCAAAGGGCGATGCCATCGCCGCCATTGTCATCATGATGATCAACATCGGCGGCGGTTTTGTCGATGGTATGCTCCAGCGCGATATGGATGCGCACAGGCACTCCAGACCTATACGCTGCTGACTGTCGGTGAGGGACTCGTCGCACAGATCCCCGCGCTCCTCATCTCGACGGCGACCGGTATCATCGTCACGCGCTCGGCGGCGGAGGGAACCTCGGCGGTGATCTCGTCAACAGCTCTTCCGCAACGCGCGTATCTTTATGATTCTCACGGGCGTGCTCCTCTTCCTCGCGATTATGCCGGGGCTGCCGGGCATTCCGTTCTTTACCCTCGCGGCACTCTGCGGCTTTATCGCATGGAATCTCCATCGCGGACGGGCGGTGGAGCAGGAAGTCCAGCAGGTCGAGCAGAAAGCCAAGGCGAAGAAGGAAGCAACGACGCCCGAGAATATCGTCTCGCTCCTGCAGGTCGATCCCGATGGAGCTCGAGATCGGCTACAGCCTTATCCCGCTCGTCGATACGGGGCAGGGCGGCGATCTCCTCGACCGCATCGTCATGATTCGCCGTCAATGTGCGCTGGAGCTCGGACTCGTCGTGCCGACCATCCGCATCCGTGACAATATCCAGATCAAACCCAATGCCTACATCATCAAGCTGAAGGGCGTGGAGATTGCGCGCGGCGAGCTGATGCTCGACCACTATCTCGCGATGAACTCCGGGAACCGTCTTTGAGGAGGTGCCGGGCATCGAGACGACGGAGCCGGCGTTCGGCCTCCCCGCACTCTGGATCTCGGAGAACGAACGCGAGCAGGCGGAGCTGAACGGCTACACGGTCGTGGATGCGGTCTCCGTGCTCGCAACCCACCTGACGGAGATCATCAAGGAGCATGCGGCGGAGATCCTCGGGCGTCAGGAGACGCAGAACCTGCTCGACAATCTCCAGAAGACCAACGCGGCTCTCGTCGAAGAGGTCGTTCCGAATCTGCTCACCGTGGGCGAAGTGGAGAAGGTGCTCGCCAATCTCCTGAGCGAGCGCATCTCGATCCGCGATATGGGCACGATTCTGGAGGTGCTTGCCGACTATGCGCCGGCAACGAAGGATACGGACGTCCTGACGGAGTATGTCCGTCACGCCATGGCGCGGCAGATTACGCAGCAGAACGTCCAAAACGGAGTGCTCCCTGCATTACGCTCGATCCTGCCATCGAGAACAAGATCGCGGGCAGCGTGCAGCGGACCGAGCATGGCTCCTATGTCAGCCTCGATCCCCGATACGATGCAGAAACTCCTTACGGCGCTGCAGGAGCAGCTCCATAAGCTGACCGATCAGGGCTATCAGCCGATCGTGCTCACAAGTCCCGACGGTGCGTCCGTATTTCCGCAATCTGGTAGAGCGCTCGATCGCGGGTCTCATTGTTCTCTCCCATGCGGAAATCGAACAGAATGTTGAAATTCAAATCCTTGGGGTGGTGAAGATCTAAGTGCAGGTTAAAACGGTACGCGCATCCTCGGTCAAAGGGAGGCCATGGAGCAGATCAAGGACGAACTCGGCAGTAATGCCGTGCTCCTCCACACGAAGAAATATCGTGAGGGCGGTGTCCTTGGCGGCGCGGAGATGATCGAGGTGACTGCTGCAGTGGATGAATCACAGCAGAGGACGCCGCAGCCGTCTCCGGCCTATGTTCCCCCGGCATCACCGATCCTGCCGACCAATGTGGTGAACCGATATCGGATGAATGAGACGGCAGGTCCTGAGGGCGGAGCCGTCCCGCAGGCAGGGCACGTGTACGATGTCTATGCCCCCGATGTGGTGCAGCTGCCCTATGCAGCGCCACCCGCCGCACTGCGGAACCGCCGGTACCGCCGGCACCGTCCTATCCGCAGGATGGCTATGTGCCGCCGGCACCGCCCGCCGTGCCGCTCCGGCGCAGGCACCCGCCTATGAAGCAGCACCGCAGCCCACGCCTGTGGCAGAGCCTGCCAGCAGCCCAGCCGTCTGCCCCTGCGGCAGATGAGGACTCGCTCGGCAGAGCGCATCCGCATGCTCGAGGATGAGCTTGCGCAGATGAAGACGATGCTCGCCTCCATGATGGCGGCGAACAAGCCCAAGGAGGTTGTCTCCATCCGTGATGCGCTCGTCAAGCAGGATGTTCGTGAGGCGCTGTGCGAGGATATGGCGGGGAAAAGATTCCCATCGCCGATGCGAATCTCGACAGCCTTGACCCCACGCGCTGCAGGTGTTCTGGCAGGCTACCTGTCGCAGGTGATGCAGTTCACCGACGGGCTGAAGCCCGGGACGCACGGCGCGCGTCTGTGCATTCATCGGTACGACGGGCGTTGGAAAGACAACGACGCTCGCAAAAATCGCCGCGCATTTTGTGCTGGAGCAGAACCTCAAGGGAGCGCTTATCACGGCGGATACCTACCGCATCTCGGCGGTGGAGCAGCTCAAAAATATGCGGAGATTCTGGGGCTTCCCTGTCGAGGGTTGTCTACTCGGCGGCGGATCTCAAAAAGGCAATTGCGCGTCACCGCAGCAAGGATTTCGTCCTTGTGGATACAGCGGGACGCAGCCAGTACAATGAATTCCAGATGGAGGTTGACTTCTCTGCTTGCCGCGTATGCACGGATGGAGAAGCACCTCGTCGTCAGTGCGACGACGAAGGAGCAGGATGCCGTGCAGATCATCGAGCGCTTTGCTCCGTGTAAACCCGACTGTATCATCTTTACAAAGATGGATGAGACGCAGACGTTCGGGATGGTGCCCAATCTCCTCGCCAACCGCGGCCTGCCTCTTTCGTTTCTCTCCAACGGACAGAGCGTGCCGGACGACATCATTCCGGCGACGGCGGAGCGGCTGGCGGAACTGCTTTTTGAGGGAATGATATGACAGATCAGGCAACGCGGCTGCGACAGATGGTCGGTGCCGAGGAGAGCCTGCCCCACGGAGGCGCAGCCACCTCCCGCTGCGCCGCAGACAGCGACGGAACGACCGATGCTCTCGTCTGCTCAGGCGAAAGGCATGGGCGGATGTGCGCGTCGTTGCGATCACCAGCGGAAAGGGCGGTGTCGGAAAGACCAACATCGCTGTCAATCTGGCGATTGCACTGCGCGATAAGGGGTATCGCGTGCTCGTCATCGACGCCGACCTCGGTATGGCGAATGTCGACGTGATGCTCGGCACCTCGTCGCGGCGGCATCTGCTCGATCTCCTGCGGCCGGAGGTCAAACTGGACGATGTAATCGTTGAGTCGCCGCATGGTGTTCAGTATATCTCAGGCGGCTCGGGCATCGAGAAGGCTCTTGAATACGATCGTGCAGAAGCTGCTCCTGCAGCAGAAAGCTCGCCGACTGTGCCGCGCGTGCCGATGTGATCCTCGTTGATACAGGCGCGGGGCTGGGACGCAACGTGATGGACTTTATCCTTGCGGCGGACGAGGTGATCCTCGTGACGACGCCGGAGCCAACCTCGCTGACGGATGCGTACGCCGTCATGAAGGCGTACAGCATCTACGCCGCACAGAAGAATCTCCGCCTCGTCATCAACCGCGTCTACGAGCCGAAGGAGAGCCGCGAGGTTGCGCTGAAACTCCAACGGGCAGCAGAGAAGTTTCTGCACATGCCCGTGGACTGCCTCGGCTATGTCTTTGAGGACGCCTCCGTGACGAAGGCGGTACGGCGCCAGCAGCCGCTCATCAAAGGCGGCACCTACATCTGCAGCAGCACGATGCATTGATGCGCTGGCAGAGGCGATTATCACCGGGAAGAAATAGAAAGTAAAAAGAGGCTGGAAAGGTTTTTGCAACAAATTTTTAACTTTTCAGCTTAGCCAAGGAGGAAATTTTAGATGGCGGGCGAATTGGTAGATGCAAGGAGTATTTTTATCCATCGGACAGCGATTGAAATATTCTTTGAAAATACCGAGGAGGGACTTCCCGGATATACCAGCCGTGTGGAGGACATTGTCGGCGATGATCTCATTGTCGCGATGCCTCTGGATGAGCAGCTCGTTCCGATCATCCCCCGTGTCGGCGAGAATCTGTATGTACTTGCAGGGGGCGATGGCTGTCACTATCGCTTCTTTAGCGTACATCGCGGGCATGGGCGCCATGACGGGCGGATTCCGACGCTGCGCATTTCCATCCCGGAGTTTGTCGAACGCTTCCAGAAGCGCGGGCTGTTCCGTACCAAGGTAAATCTTACGGCGACAATCCGCCACATCGATGCTGAGGGGACGATTGATGCGCCGACAAACGTGCCGATTGTCGATCTCAGCGGCAGCGGACTTTCATTTGCATGGTCGCGGCGTTTGCCCATCGATACTGGTGTGGCACTCGATATCAATGATATTCCCGGCATTGGGACGATCGAGATGATGTCGAAAGGTGATGCGTGTAACGCGCGTGGAGCGTGAGGGGCGATACGCCGATCTATCACATCGGCATCCAGTTTCTGGCGGTGTCACGCAGCATGAGGGGATAAGATTATCCGCTATCTCTTCCAAGTGCAGCGTGCTCAAGTGGAGCGCGTGAGGAATGACTGATTTACAGCATTATGAAACCCATGTCCGCGGAGCCCCACAGAACCGTCGGATTGTCGCTATCGGCTCCTCAACGGGCGGGCCGCAGGCACTGCAGACGGTCATCACGGGGCTGCCGGAGCATTTTCCCTGTCCTGTTGTCGTCGTTCAGCACATGCCGGCTGGATTCACGGGAGCACTGGCGGAGCGTCTGAATGGGGTTGCCCGTGTCGAGGTTCGGGAGGCGTGTGACGGTGATGTGCTGCGGCCCGGCTGCGTTTATATCGCGCCGGGAAACCGGCAGCTGCGCGTTCGGCAGGAGGCGGGGGGACGGCGTATCGCACTCAGCGATGAGCCGCCCGTTGGGAACCACCGTCCTGCGGTGAATGTCATGTACGACTCCGTGGCGCATCTAGGGAACGATGTCGTTGCCGTCATCCTTACAGGGGATGGGGCTGCGACGGCAGGGAAGGGATGCGCCGGATCAAGCAAAATGGCGGCTACTGCATTGCGCAGGATGAAGCGACCTGTGTCGTCTATGGGATGCCAAAATCCGTAGTTGACGCGGGGCTGGCCGATGAGATATGCCCATTGCCCAAGATCGCTGGGAGCGATTCAGGCAGCTGTGAGAAGATAGGAAGTAGGGGGAATATCAATGGATAACCAGTATATGGATATGTTCCTGGATGAGTCGCATGAGCATCTGCAGTCCCTGAACGAAGGTCTTTTTGCGTCTCGAAGAGAACATGGAGGAGATCAGTGTCGTCAACGACATCTTCCAGCAACGCTCACACGCTGAAGGGCATGTCTGCGACGATGGGCTTCGCAAAGATCGCGGAGCTGACGCATGAGATGGAGGATGTTCTTGACCTCGTCCGCAAGGAGCAGCTGAAGCTCAACGAGGACATCATGGACACGCTCTTTCAAGTGCCTTGACTCACTGGAGCAGATGGTGAGACAGCGTCGGCAACGGTGAGGCGGAGGATGTCGTCGATGTCTCCGACCTTGTCGCTAAGCTCAGCTCCATCTCCAGGGACACCTCCTCCTGCAGCAGCTCCTGCTGCGGGAGGCATGCCGCTGCTCCCGCGGCGGGCGACGCATCTGGCGGAGCGGGGAGCGATCTCGGCATCGACGACATCGACCTCGATGTCGCATGAAAAAAAGGCGAAGGACGCCGGGATGAACGTCTTCCATGTCAAGGTTACGCTGATGGAGAGCTGTGTGCTCAAGGCGGCGCGTTCCGTCATGGTCATGCATGCATTGGATGAGATCGGCGATGTCATCAAGAGCGTTCCCCCGGCGGAGGATCTCGAGCAGGGAGGAATTTGAGCGCAGCTTCGATATCGTAGTCGCAACGGCAAGCGACGCTGAGGCGGTAACGAATGCCGTTGACACCGTCTCTGAGATCGAGGACATCTGGTGTGGAGGGCTCGATCCCGATGCACTCGCCAAAGCCGGCTGAGCCGGCTCCTGCGGCTGCCGCTCCGGCCGCCTGCGGCAGCACCTGCGCCAAAGAGGCCGCAGCTCCGGCAAAAAGGAAGGCGCAAAGGCGGCGGCTCCGAAGAAGCAGCACCAGAGCCAGAGCGTCCGCGTCGACATCGAAAAGCTCGATACGCTCGCGAACCCTCATGGGCGAGCTGGTTATCAACAAGGTGCGCCTTGAACAGATCGGACAGACCCATCGCATGAGTGATCTCGCTGGAGACCCTCGAACAGATGGATCGCGTGACGGGCGATCTGCAGAAACATCGTCATGAAGGTTCGCATGGTTCCGGTCAGTGCCGTGTTCAACCCGCTTTCCCGCGCATGGTGCGCGACGTATCGAAGGAACTGGGTAGGGAGATCAACCTCACCATCGAGGGGTGAGGAGACGGAGCTTGACCGTACCGTTATCGACGAGATCGGCGATCCGATCATGCATCTTCTGCGCAACTCCCTCGACCACGGCGTTGAGGCCCCCGATGCCCGTGAGGCAAAGGGCAAGCCGCGCGTCGGTGAGGTCGGGCTGATTGCACGCCATGAAGGCAATAACGTCGTCATCATGATTACGGATGACGGCGCGGGCATCGATGCTAGCAAGATTCGCCGCAAAGCGGTTGAAAAGGACATGATCACGCAGGATGAGGCAGACCGCCTCGACGATGCGGATGCCGTTCGTCTCATCTTCCTGCCGGGATTTTCACGGCAGAACAGATCACCGATATCTCGGGACGCGGCGTCGGCATGGACGTTGTGCGCAGCAAGATCGAAGCACTCTCGGGCACGTCGATGTCGAGACGCACATCGACGAGGGTTCTATCTTTAAAGATCAAGCTCCCGCTGACGCTCGCGATCATTCAGGCGATGCTTGTCCGCGTACAGGAAGAGATGTACGCCATTCCGCTCACCTCCATCGACAGCACGGTCAACATCGAGCCGACGGATATCCAGACCATCCAGAACAAGGAGGTCATCGTCCTGCGCGGTGAGATCATCCCGATCGTCCGCATGGAGGAGGCGCTGCAGGTACCGCATGTGAAGGACTCCGAGGAACTCTTTGTCGTCGTTGTCCATGCCGGCGAGGCGAAGGCGGGCATCGTGGTGGACAACCTCATCGGTCAGCAGGAAATCGTTATCAAGACACTGGGGAACCTCTTCGCCGGACTCAAGCTCTTCGGCGGAGCAACAGTGCTTGGCGACGGCAGGTTGCACTCATTCTCGATGTCGCAACGATGATTCAGCAGTGAGCAGGGAGGGAAAAAGAAGATGGCAGAGGATATGAATCAGAGCGGTGCACCGCAGAACAACCAGTACGTGGCATTCAACCTGCGTGATGAGGAATATGGTGTCAGCATTCTGAACGTGCAGGAGATCCGCAATCTCACCGATATCACCCGTGTCCCCTATTCGGCGGACTTCATCAAGGGTGTCATCAACCTGCGTGGTGCTGTTCTTCCGGTCATTGATCTCGAAGCAGCGCCTTGGTCTCGCGGAGACGCCGTATACCGACCGTACGCGTATCGTTACGGTATCGGTCGAGGATGTGCACGTCGGCATGCTCGTCGATGCAGTGACGGAGGTGCTGAGTCTCGAGAACGCGCCCGTTGATACAAAGAAGGCAACCAATGCGCGTGAGAGCAGCAAGTTTATCAGCAGCATCGGAAATATCAGAGGACGACTGATCATTCTGCTCAACCTGGAGGAGATCGTCGGACTCAAGGAGGCAAAAGTAACACAGAGGTGTGCAGTAAGGGGCGATCTCTAAGCGTCGCACCGCATGAGAAAAAGGATTGAGTCGATGACGGTAGAAGGGGAAGACCTGACAGCTCTGTCGGATATGCAGCTCGATGTGCTGCAGGAGATCGGAAATGTCGGCGCAGGGTAAACTCCGCGACGGCACTTTCCCGTCTGATCAAGCATCGCATCGAGATGAACGTGCCGCGGGTGGCACTGGTTCCAATTGAAGATGTACCGGAATTTGTCGGCGGACCGGAACTCGTGGTCGTCGGTATTTTCCTGCGCGTTTACGGAAAGAGCACCGAGCAATATCCTTTTTCTCATTCCGCGTGACAGCGCATTTGCACTCGCGGATACGATGTGCGGGCGTGAGGTCGGAACGACGACGGAGCTCAGTCCGATGGATGAATCTGCATTGATGGAGGTCGGCAACATCCTTGCCGGCTCATACCTCAATGCGTTCTATAGCTTCACGGGGATCAGCATGCTCTCGTCCGTGCCGGCACTTGCCGTGGACATGGCGGGGGCGATTCTCAATGTTGTTCTGGTTCAGCTCGGAGAAATGGGGGATCACGCACTTCTCATAGAGACGAAATTTTTGTTGCGGATGACCGCAGCATCAAGGGACATTTTTCCTTGTCCCCGATCCGGGCTCGTTGAGCAGCATTATGGATGCGGTAGGAGTTGGATGATATGCCGAATTTGATCAAAGTCGGCATGTGCCGACTATAAGGTCGGTGCGGCTCCCGCCACACTCATCAGCTATGGACTGGGTTCCTGCATCGGCCTTTTCGCTGTACGATCCCAAAGGAAAAGAGTGGGCGGACTGCTCCACTATATGCTGCCGGACAGCAAGCAGGCACGCCCCTCCGACACACCGGCAAAGTTCATTGATACGGGATTTCCGCTCATGCTGGCGGATGTTCTGAAACTCGGTGGGGTAAAGTCCCGCCTCGTTGCAAAAAGATCGCGGGCGGGGCGCAGATGTTTGCGTTCTCCAACTCGACGAGCGTCATGCGTGTCGGCGAGCGGAACGCACAGGCGGCGAAAGGATCTTCTGGCGGCACATGGCATCCGCCTCATCGCCGAGGATACGGGGCTCAACTATGGGACGCACCGTGTCCATCGATCTGAATGACGGTACGTATACCGTCAAGACCGTCAGCAAAGGGGATAAAACCATCTAGGGGAAGGTGATCTCTTGTTCAAAGTGGGGATGGCGCTCGCATTTTCGGTGATCGCTGCTCTCGTCGTCTTTTTGACGGGGACTCTTTACCGATGCGCGCATTGGCACAGCATTTCTGCGCAGCCTCATCGCGTTCGTCTGTGCCGGTGCATTTACCTATCTTGTCACCTTCATTCTCGAGGCAAAGGGCTGGACAGCGTACGACAAGATGCCGGACGAGCGCATGGAAGATATGAAGAAGATCGTTTATGATGCCGATGACATCGACTTTGACGCAGAGGACGATGGTGCGGAGGATGCAATTGCATTTTGCCGAGCCCAAGGATTTCCGATCCGCTGTCAGCGGAGACGCTGACGCACATGACGTCACCGGATGAGGCGCATGAGCTGCCGGTGGATGAGACGTCGGCGGATGAGAAACGCACAGCAGCGGCACCGGCGTAGAGCTGACGGATGTGCGGAGAGGAGATGATGCAGATGGCGGAGCCGATAGAAGAGGATATTGAGGCTCTGTGGAAGGCGTACGAGAAGGAAAAAGACCGTTGAGGTGCGAAACCGTATTGCCGAATACTATCTCCCTCTCGTACGTCTGGTTGCTGGACGCATCGCCATCAGCCTGCCCCAGCACGTCGATCGGGAAGATCTTCTGAGCAGCGGGTTTCTTTGGCCTACTCGATGCGATCGAGCGAGTACGAGCTCACGCGCGGCAATAAATTTGAGACCTATGCGGGCGTACGCGTACGCGGTGCGATGCTCGACCACCTGCGGGCAAAGGGATTGGATTCCCGTCAGCGTGCGTCAGAACATCAAGCGCTATGAAAAAGCTGTAGCTCATCTGGAAGGGACTCTTGGGCGTACGGCGACAGATCGGGAGCTGGCGGAGGAACTGGATCTCAGCATAGAGGAACTGCATCGTCTTGAGAGCCAGGTCAGTGCGGCGACCGTGATCCCCTGAGGAGTATCTCCCGCACCGATGCTCGAGCATCCCTCGAGGATGGTCCTGTGGAGCATGCAGAGTGGACGGAGGTCGAGGGAAACGCTTGCCGCTGCGATTGAAAAGCTCCCTGAGAAGGAGCGAACGGTCGTGGCGCTCTACTATTATGACGAAATGACACTAAAGGAGATTGCGGCTGTTCTCCACCTGTCGGAGGCGCGCATTTCTCAGCTGCATACGAAGGCAATCTTCCGTATGCGGGGCTCTCTGGCACGGATGAATGATGTCGGTTAACCTGCGCATCGCCCCGACGAAAATCGTTGTAATCGAAGCGCAATTATGAAGGATCGGGGGTGGGGAATTATGGAACGTATCGTTGGGGGAAGAAAGAGGCTTTCAGCTCGCCCTGCGTGAGGATGGCGCCTATCTTACCGTTTATCCGGAGGAGCCGGATGCGGACGTCGTTGACTCTGTCCGCTCTGCGTGAGAAGATTGAGGCGGCGGGCGTTACGGACTACGATGTCCTCCAGCTCGCGTATCTTGTGCGCTCGGCGGAAGGGATTGAGGAAAAACTTAACGCTGCCGCTGAGGACGGGGAGGATAACCTCACCATTCCCCTTTACCATCGAGATCCCGAACGATGCAATGTCGGCAGCGGTACGCTTCGATGATAAGAAGGGGAATCTTCCGCCGTCCGTCGCGGATGTATTGGATGCGCTAAGGGAGAAGAAGGTCGTCTACGGCATTGACCAGCGAAGCGATTGGGCGCGGCGTTGCGCGTCTCACGCCCTTTATGGCGGCGCGTGGGACAGCACCCGTCGCGGGCGAGGATGCACGGATCGAAAAAGAAATTCGACATGGGCGTCAAGGGACGCCCCTGCAGAGCGTGCTTTTGACCGCGTCGACTACAAGGACATGAACATCTTCCTTCGGGCGGCGATCGGCGATGTCCTCGTCGTCCGTACCCCGGAGACGCAGGGCACCCCGGGGAAAAGAAATGTATTCGGCGAGGAGGTTGCGTCGAGACCTGGAAAGCCGATCAATCTTCCACAGGAAAGAACACCAAAGTAGTCAACAACGACGAGCTGGTCGCCGTCATCGACGGGCAGATCGTCGATGACGGGAAGAAGGTCAGCGTCGATCCGCATCTGGTCATTGACAGCAGTGTCGATGTGGGAGACGGGCAATATTGACTTTGCCGGCAGCGTGGAGATTCGCGGCGACGTCGAGAGCGGCTTCTCCGTCAAGGCAGCTGGTGATGTTGAGATCAAGGGCATGATCGGCGGCGCGGAGGTTGAGGGGCGCAACGTCATCGTGCACGGCGGCATCCGCGGCATGAACGTAGGAAAAATCAATGCGCGCGAGGATGTGAGCATCGCCTTCGTTGAGAATGCAAACATAACGGCAGGGGCGCGATATCTTTCGTCAACGACGTCGTGCTTCACTCGGTGATGCGCGCGGGGACATCATGTCACTGTTGAGGGGCAGCGCGGATTTATCACGGGCGGCTCCGTTGGGGCAGGGGAGTCCATACGCGCAAAAATCCTTGGGAATAACTTCTATGTGCAGACCAACATCAACGTCGGCATCGATCCGAACCTCAAGCACAAATACGACAACCTGCTGAAAGAGTATCAGGCGGCGGATAAAACAGCTGATCAGGTGCGGCTTGCCCTTGAAACGCTGAAAAACAGCCACTCATGAGCCTGTCGGAACGCCGCCGAGAGCAGCTTGCCGAACTGACCCATGTGCAATTTCCTCTGGCAACCAAGATCAAGCGAGATGAAGGATGAGCTGGAGGAGATGCGCGAGGAGCTGGAACAGATGAAGAACGGCTCCGTCGAGGCGTCGGATACCATTTTCCCGGGGGTCAACATCATCATCAGTGGGTGAAAAAGACCGTGGACAGCGAACTGCGCCGTGCTAAGCTGCAGGTTCTTGAAGGGGAAGTCGTCACAGGCATTCTGTAGAAAAGGAGACAGCACCATGAACGTCACGCCAATCAGCATGCAGATGATGATCCCGCAGTCCAATGAAGCGGGGAATGTTCAAAGCAATATGCAGAACCAGGTCAATGTTCAGCAGACCTTTGAATCCCTGCGCCAGAAACAGGATGCGGAGCTCGCACGTCAGCAGGTACGTGCGAAGGAAAAAGCGAGTGACGACGCACGCGTCAAGGACGATCCCGGAACGGGAACGCCGTCAGGGACAGCGCGGCAGGGGACAGGGCGGACGAGAGCAGCGGGAGGATCATGGTGCAGAGCTCCTTCAGCGACTTGCTGCTGACCCCAATCGTGGCGTGCACCTTGATATTAGCTTTGTAGGGAGGCGGCCTGTTATTATTTCCATCACCGAAATCCTAGGCGCACTCATCATACTGGGAGCCGTACTGCTCCCTCATCGTGCGCTACATCATCCATCGCCGCCAGCGCAGCGAGGGAAGATGATGAGGAACTGGCAGAATCCATCGAGAAACTAAAAAAAGAGCTCCGACAGTCGGCGGACACCATCATCAAGCGCTCTAGGCACCCACGTGACAAAAACTCGAAGGACTCCTGCGTGAGGCAGATCAGCGGTGCACGCAGTTGGAAACGCGTGTGGCGGATGCACAGCGCCTCGAGTGGGCACTCCAGCAGCGTATCGAAGAACTCGAACGCCGTCTTCGTGACCTCGGCGGAACCGTGCCCCCTGCGGTCTATACCGCATCACGCGCGGGCACTGTTCCTCGATGCCGCCTTCGGTTCAGCCGACGGAGGCGCAGCGCACGGACGGCGATGCCTTTGCCGCCGTCCTGCATCAGTCCATCCTGCGCGAGCAGATGCGCAGTACCGCTCCTGCAGCGATGCCCGCTGCACCACATCCGCAGCAAGCCATGCAGCCCGTGATGCAGGGTACAGCCACAGGCGCGTCCCGTTGCGCCTCCGCCACCTGTGCCGCAGCCACCTGCGCCGATGCCGCAGCAGACGCCGGTTCCGCACCACGGGAAGAGGACGGCATGCCGGAGGAAGAGGTGCAGCCCGCCGCGCAGGAAGATGAGTCCATCAACAAAGGCACGCGCCCTCCTGCGCGCGGACGCACCATCGAACAGGTTGCGCGTGAGACCGGTGTCGAGATCGGTGCGCTCCGCCTGATGAAGCAGATGACGCAAAAGGATTGAGAAAGCACAGATCAAATCCCGAACTGGCGGACTTCATTTTTATCGGCGATTCCTTGACAAGATGCGAAAAGGTCGGTATAATAGCCACTGTTCGGGACGTAGCTCAACTTTGGTAGAGCGCTTCCTTGGGGTGGAAGAGACCGCAAGTTCAAATCTTGTCGTTCCGACCATTCTTTTGAACATTGCCGGAGTATTCAGTGTGTGATGCTGAGTACTCTTTTTATTATGGATAAGCGTACGAGTAGGGATTGAACACAGCCGTTTTTCAGAATCATCGTTGGGACATCTTGAAAAATGTGCATGTCTGCTACTGATAGAGATACGAAAAGGAGAACCACCGTAGGGCGGCTACTCCTTCACGGGATAACGGAATAACCGCTTACCGTGTCAAAGTAGGGCGGTTATTTCTTTTTATGGCAATCATTAAGCCAGTGACGAGAACAATGATTAAAAATGAACTCGTAATAACTCATAGTGCACCACCTCCCGCTTATAGAGTTGAGAGGTGAAGAAGTTAGCCGCCCTTTGCCTTTAGTGGTTCTCTTTCAGGCATTATACAAACGATGGCGGGAAAGTGCAAGTAGCAACGCCTTTAGATGAAAAGCTGATAGACAGTCTCGCTGCCATTGACAGAATCTATACAAACATCTTGCGAACGCTGTGTGAATCTGTTATCATAAAGACAGAAAAGGAGAACCCCTCTCTGGCGGCTGCTTCTTCACATGGCTATAGAAATACACCGCTCACGTTTGGGACGCAGGGGCGGTTTTTCTTTTGCAGCGTGATCGGACGGATGGCGTATGCGGCGTCTGTCGAAGGAGGAGAGTATGGATGTTATCGTAGATCGCGGCGTGCTGCAAGTGTTGCTGCTCGCCGTGATGTTTCTCTCCATTATGGTAGAGATCAAGACGGGCGGGCTGGGCGTCGGTGTCCTGCTCAGGATTGTCGCGGCGGCGGTGTTCTGGGGCGAGTCAGTATACGCGCGGTCTGGTGGAGTTCTATCACATCGCGGTGTTTTCTTGTCGGTGTGCTGATGATCATTGTGGAGATCTTGCTGCCAACGGTCGGACTGCTCGCGGGGCTGGGCGTTGCAGCGATGCTCTACAGCATAGTGCTCGCGCTCGGCGGCGACATCAGCGCACTTGCAGCGCTCGGCATCGCTCTTGCTATCTCGGTGGCGATATTCCTGCTCGTCGTTGCCCGTCTGCCGTCGAGGCCGACTGTGGAACAAGCTGGTTCTTCACAATAGCTCGCGTACGGAGGAGGGCTATGTCCAGTACCGTCAGGGCGGTCGATCTCATTGGAAAGATGGGCAAAGGTGCTCACGGAGCTGCGGTACTGCAGGGGACGAGTACAGATCGACGTACGTCCCCGTGGATGTCGTCTCCGAGGGCGCATTTATTGAAAGGGACGCGCGTTGTCGTCCTGTCCGTGAGCGGCAGCCGTGTGGTGGTACGTGAGGGCATAATGTTTCGGATGGATGAACACACATCTAGGAGGTTTTCATGCGGTACACTGTTCGGAGGGCATTCCTCGTTGTCATCGTTATCCTGGCGGTTTCGATCTTTCTCCATTTCGTTCCGCTCGGACTGTGGGTCTCGGCGATCTCGGCAAATGTCTCGGTCGGCATTGTCTCGCTGATCGGGATGCGCCTGCGCCGCGTTCCGCCGAGCCGCATTGTTCTGCCTCTCATCAAAGGCAAATAAGGCGGGGCTGGATGTGAGCGTCAACCAGCTTGAGGGCGCACTATCTCGCAGGCGGTAATGTGGACAAGGGTGGTGGATGCGCTGATCGCGTCGCATCGCGCGCAGATCGCCCTCCCATTCGAGCGCGCAGCGGCGATTGACCTCGCGGGGCGCTGATGTGCTCGACGCAGTGCAGATGAGTGTCAATCCGAAGGTCATCGAGACGCCGATTGTCTCTGCCGTGGCGGCGAACGGCATCGAGCTGAAGATCAAGGCGCGTGTCACGGTGCGTGCGAACATCGACCGTTTGGTTGGCGGTGCAGGAACCGACGATCATTGCACGTGTTGGCGAAGGCATCGTGACGACGGTCGGCTCCTCGCAGAGTCACAATGACGTGCTCGCCAATCCGGACGACATCTCGAAGACCGTGCTTGGCAAAAGGTACTCGACGCAGGAACGGCATTTGAGATACTCTCCATTGATATTGCGGATGTCGATGTCGGGCGTAACATCGGTGCGGAGCTGCAGACCGATCAGGCGGAGGCGGATAAGCGCATCGCGCAGGCAAAGGCGGAGGAACGCCGCGCGATGGCGGTCGCGCGCGAGCAGGAGATGAAGGCGTACACGCAGGAGATGGAGGCAAGGTGGTCGAGGCGCAGGCAGAGGTGCCGCACGCCATGGCACAGGCGCTGCGCGAGGGCAAGCTCGGCGTCATGGATTACTACCAGCTGAGACAACATCCAGTCGGATACGGATATGCGCCATGCGATCAGCGCGTCGGGAAGCAGAATGACAAGCATCCATCTGTCCCTGTAAAGTGAGAATACGCCATGGAATTTCTCGTCGTAGTCGGCATCTTGATTGCGATCAGTGTGCTCGATGACCGTGTGCGCGGAAGAAAAAAAGTTCCGCCGCCGACCGTGCCACAGGAGATTCCCCGTCAGAGGCGCGGAGCACAGAAGGGCGGTGCGTTCGAGATCCCGCCGATGCGCGGCATCCCCAGCCGCATCGAGATCGGGACAGTCGATCCGACGGAGGCAGAGCGCGCACTGCGCGAAAAGTGGAGACGGAGCGCAGAGCCGCCGAGAAAGCGGCGGCGGCGCATCGACATGCGGAGAAGCAGCGCGCCGCGCAGGAGCGGCGCGCTGAGATACATCCGCTGCAGCATCTCCTGTGATGCGGGGCTGCCGCAGTGGACCGCGCAGACGATGCAGCAGGCGGTGGTGATGGCGGAGATCTTGGGAAGCCACGTGCTCTGCGCCGCTTTCCACAGCGATAACAAGAAAAACGAGTTGCCACATCGACGATCCTCGTTTTTCTTCTCCTCTTCCTGATCTTATTCAGCTGATTTTGCCATGTCTGCTGCACTGCGGTCGCCCTCCACCGCTGTGGATGATGGGCTGAGCGCCGAGCATGACCGTGGAGCCGTCCGCACGCATCCGCAGCGGCGTGCCCATTCTTCTAGGCCGCCGCGAGGTTGCCCATGACAAAGTAGCGCGCTCGGCTGAGGTCATACCGTTGGCAGGGGCGGGCGTCACGAACTCCTTCTTGTTAATGTAGACGGTGCCGTTATTCACCGTGACCTTGCCGCCGCTCATCTCGGTCAGCTTCTTGGCGTAGTTGTCACGGCGTGAGGCGTTTGACGGATGATCGGCGGCACCGGACATGATGGAGACGACATTGGCGGGTTGTTGCCGTCCATGTCGATGACACGCTGCCATACCGCCGCCGTTGCCCCCGGGTTATGGAGGGAACGCGAGATGTAGTCAAAGGCGAGGTTATCTGCCTCCCACTCCATTGGTTTGGTGAGACCCTGACCGTTCCATATATTGGCGGCAATTGCACCGAGCACCGTACCCGTTGCACTCGCAAGAATCGCGGGACCGAGCGAACGCTTCATACCCTTTGCGGGGTGATCCTTCTGTCCCGTGCCCCATCTCATGGGCGAGGACAACGGCGATCTCATCCTCGTTATTGAGGGTAGTTGTAAAGCCCCGTATTGACGCTCATATTATGTCGAGAGTGTACAGAATGCGTTAAAGCTGTCCTCATTGTTGATGAAATAGAGATACGGACGGTCGTAGATGGTCGCATCCTGCGAACCGATCGCCGCCGTCAGATTGGTGAAAGATGCGGTCGAGCTGATTGTTGAGCGCGTAGTCGTCATTGACCCCATACTTTTTCGCGCAGCTGATTGTTCAGTGCTTGACGACGCCCTTCCTCGGTTGTGTTGTAGTACTTGATCTCTTTGTTCATTTCTGCAGACGCCGCAATACCGCCGACGATCGCACCGATGATGTTGCCCGTGCTGGCCTCGGCCACCGCCGGGGTGCTGAGGGTAATGCCGCTCGCCATGGAGATGGAGAGCGCAAGCGCGACTACCGCTTCGCATCAATTTTTCTTATTCATAATTCCTCTAACGTATGAACCAATGAACATATTATATCGGATGAAAATATTTCTGTCCAGTCAGACGGAAAGAAGTGCGTCGCCGTAAGCGCAGAGCGGAGTTTTTGACGAGTGGGACTTTTTCTTCTGCGTGCGCAGAGGGGCGTCATTCTTGACACCATACGCAAAAACATTAAAATATATAAGAATATGCGCTTATTTATGAACGAGGAGGTGGCAGTTATCTTTTACGGAAATACTCATGATAATTATCGCCATTGGCGTTGGCGCTGCAGCCGGCTATACGGCGCGCAAGCGTGCAGCAGAGGCACAGATAGGATCAGCCGAAAGTGAAGCAAGACGCATTGTCGACGAGGCTGGGAAGGCGGCGGAGACGAAGCGGGAAGGAAGTACTGCTCGAAGCTAAGGAGAGATCCAGCGGCAGCGGCAGGACTTTGAGCGTGACACGAAGGAACGCCGCAGTGAACTGCAGCGCATGGAGCGTCGTACGATTCAGAAGGAGAGAACCTCGACCGCAAGCTGGAATCCATCGAGAAGAAGGAGGAAGGTACTCGCACGTAAGGGAGGCGCATCGACAAGACGCAGGCAGAGGTCAGCGCTCTCATGATAGCCAGCGGCGGGGCTCGAGCGCATCTCGGGGTTGTCCTCCGAGGAAGCACGCACCGTGCTCATGGCAGAGGCGGAGGAAGAGCTGAAGCATGAGAGGCACGTAAGATTAAGGAATATGTCCAGCAGACGAAGGACGAGGCGGACAAGGCGGCACGTGAGATTCTGAGTGTCGCCATCCGGCGCTGTGCCGCTGATCCGTGGCGGAGACAACGGTCTCGGTCGTTGCTCTGCCGAACGATGAGATGAAGGGCGCATCATCGAGGCGCGAGGGCGCAACATCCGCACCTTGGAGACGTTGACGGGCATCGACCTTATCATCGACGATACGCCCGGGGCGGTCATTCTTTCGGGCTTTGATCCCGTACGCCGCGAGGTGGCGCGGATCGCGCTCGAAAAGCTGATTCAGGATGGACGCATTCATCCGGCACGCATCGAAGAGATGATCGAGAAGGCAGCCGCGAGGTTGATCAGCGCATCAAGGAAGCGGGGGGCAGGCGACGTTCGAGACGGGCGTGCACGGTATTCATCCCGAGCTGGTACGTCTGTTGGGGCGGATGCGCTATCGTACGAGCTACGGACAGAACGTGCTGGCGCACTCCATCGAGGTCGCGCATCTCGCGGGGCTGATGGCGGCGGAGCTGGATTGCGACGTCATGCTCGCGAAGCGCGGCGGCCTCCTCCACGACATCGGCAAGGCGGTCAGCCACGAGATCGAGTGCGCACGTCACCGTGGGGGCTGATCTCGCACGCAAAGTACCGCGAGGTCGAAGGAAGTCATCAACATCATCGCGTCCCATCACGGCGATGAGGAGGCGACAACGGTGGGTACGTGCTCGTCGCAGCGGCAGATGCCGTCTCAGCGGCACGTCCGGCGCACGGCGCGAGACCTCGAGTCCTACATTAAGCGACTCAAGGCGCTGGAAGAAGTGCGGAGTCGTTTGACGGCGTAGAGCGTTGCTTTGCCATCCAGGCGGGTCGCGAGATTCGCGTGATGGTAAAGCCGGACAAGGTGGATGATGCGGGGAGCGGCGGTTCTCGTACATGATATTGTAAAAAGAAGATCGAGGGCGATCTCGAGTATCCGGGGCAGATCAAGGCAACAGTGATCCGTGAGGACACGCGTTGTGGACTATGCCAAGTAGGGATGACCTCTATGAGCGGGCGCGGGGACGTGCCCGCTCGCCGTTCCCTGCTCCATGGATACGCTCTCGATCATGGAGATGGTGGATATGTTTGACTTTCTGCGCAGACATTTTTGGAGGAACGCGCGCGGTGCGGCATCGGACGGAGCAGGCGCGCCCGGGGGTTCAGCTGCTCGCGTCCGTCCTCGTCTGTTTTTCCCTGAGATTCAGGCGGTGTCCTACGAGGCCGCACAGCGGTCTTCTGACGATGGACTTTTGTCCTGCGGGGGACGGTGCCGGAGGATGAGATGGAGGCGTTTGCCGAATTTCTCGCTGAGCATTGAGACCTATCAGGGACTCGAGGGCGGCATGGCGAGCGAGATGGAGTTCACCTACGAGCACCATGAGGGGCTCATGATGCTGCATCTCGCACGGCGGATGGATGAGGTGACGGAGCGGGAGATTGGTCTCACGGTCCAGCCTTTTGACCGATCGCTTCGGAGAGGCACTGCTCGTGGATGCGCATGGGGCGGACGTGCCCGATGCGGAGTTTCGACAGATGCAGCATGATGCGCTTGATCGTATGCTGACCGCCGTACGCCGAGATGCCGCTGCGCGATCGTCTCGTTAGGGATTCAGGGAGCGCGACCAGGTCGTGGTCTATAACCGCTGATGGAGCATGAAAGGAGGACGCCGTGCGCATACTGATCGTCGGTGATGTTGTCGGACACGCGGGACGGCGTGCCTTTCGCGCTTTTACGCCGCGTCTGCGCGCGGAGCGCGGCATTGATGTCGTCATTGTCAATGGGGAGAATTCGGCCGGCGGCAAGGGCTATACGCGCAAGGCGCTCGATGAGCTCTATGCAGGCGGAGCCGATATTGTCACCTCGGGCAATCATGTCTGGGACAAGAAGGAAGTTTTTCCTTCGTCGATGATGAGCCGTTTCTCATCCGTCCAGCAAACTATCCTGAGGGAGCGCCGGGAAAAAGGATTCTGTGTTTTCCCTGCCAAGACGGCGAGCATCGGCGTGATGAGATCTCTCAGGGGCGGTCGTTTATGCCGCCGATGGACTGCCCCTTCCAGAAGGCGGATGAGATTCTTGCCGCGCTGGAGGATCAGGCGGATATCATCGTTCTGGATTTTCACGCGGAGACCACGTCGGAGAAACTCGCAATGGCGCATTATCTGGACGGCCGTGCGGACATTGTTGTCGGCACGCATACACATGTCCAGACAGCAGATGCACGTATCCTGCCAGGAGGGACGGCGCACATCACCGATCTCCGGTGATGGTCGGGGCACAGAATTCGGTGCTCGGCGTGCGCACGGATCTCGTCATTCAGAAGTTCCGTACGGGGATGCCTGTGCGGTTTGATATGGCAGAAGTACCTGCGGAATACGCGGCGGTCATCGTGGATATCGATCCTGCGGGGCAGCGCCCTGCATCGATTGAGTCACTTTTGCTGCGCGAAGCGGAATAGGGAGTCAAGGAAGATATATGCCAAGCGATTTGCATATCCATACGACCTTCTCCGACGGCAGAAATACGCCGGAGGAGATCATGGAAGCAGCAAAGGCTGCGGGGCTGCGCTACATCTCCATTACAGATCACGACTCGGTTGAGGGTGTGACGGAGCTGTATGAGAGCGGACACATTTCCTCCGGCAGCCTGAGGCTGATCCCCGGAGTGGGATTCAGTACGGGCGATGGCGGACATGATGTTCACATTTTTGAGGCTACAACATCGACATCTACAATGCGGATTTGCAGGAAAAACTTGAGGAGATCAGCGAGGGCACGATGGACGCGCTTCACGGAGATCGTGGAGCTCCTGCGGGGGCTCGGCTATGAGATCGGTGAGACTGAGGTGCTGACGGATGAGGGGATGTGCAGGGCAATCGGACGCTCCCACGTCGCACGAGTGCTGGTGAAAAAGGGCTGCTTTTGACTCTGTCCGCCTGCTTCGATCAGCTGCTGAGCGCGGTGCAGCCTGCCTATGTGCCGCATTTCGCGTCTCTGCCGAGGAACTCATCAGTCCTCATCCGCGGGGCGGGCGGGATCCCCGTCCTCGCAAATCCCAAGGCGGTCGGTGATGAGACGGTCATCATGACGCTCGCTGCACAGGGGCTTCAGGGGATTGAGGCGTTTTATCCCACCTACGATCGGCGGGATACGCAGCACTATCTGGATGTGGCGCAGCAGCACGCGGACTTCTCGTATCGGGCGGCTCGGATTACCGCGGCTTTCCCGGACGCGGAACAGAGGAGATCGGTCAGTTCACGATCGAGGATGTCTATGCGGAAAATTTCTATCGTCCGCCGCAGCATAAGTGAGGATACCGTAAAGGAAGGAGGGACACAATGGACGTAATTGCCCTTGTCGAGCTAGAGTGGAACAGGAAAAAGCCACCGCGCACTATGGGTCGCCCGAAAAACTGGCGCAGATGCCATCATCGACGACGGCATCCTCATCAAAGATGGGAAAGTGGTCGGCGGTACATCGGCAAAGAAGGAAAAGAACCGCATCATGGCGGTGCGGCGTGCGATTTTCGTCCTTCCAGGACATGCTGCCGACGTACGCCGCGCGATCGAGGAGTGTGCACCACGCCGCATCCTGATCCTCGGCACCTCGGAGAATATGGTGCAGAAGATCGCGAAGGCGCTTGGCATCGGTCCGGTCGGAAAGATCATTCGCATTGAGGACGTCGCCTCCAAGAAGGATATGGAGATCGCCCAGTATCACCGCCTGAAGCGTGGCGAACACATTATTCCCGTGCCGAGCATTGAGCTAAAGCCGCATTTTTCGGGCTATCTCATCGACCCAATCAAGAGCTTTTTCAAGACCTCCTCATCGAAGCGGCGCAAGCTCGAGGGAGCGCTCCATCGTACGCCCTGTATTCAGCTACTATGGAAAACTCATCATCGACGACTCGGTCATCAAGAACATCGTACGTATTGCCGCAGAGCAGTTCGATGACGTGTACCGTGTCGGCGGGACGCGCGTTCGTCACATCGTGAACGGGGACGACGATCTTGGCATCACGGTCTCATTGGAGGTTGTCTTCGCCTACGGGCACGCCATCAAGGAGACCATGGTCGCGCTGCGCCGCCGTCTGCAGACGGAGATCGAGCGCATGACGGGCATGGTCGTCCACGAGGTCGATATCCTGGTCAAGAGCCTCCATGTCGGCGCACAGCCCCCTCTCCGTGCCGAAGGATAACGCGATGACGAAAAACCTTATCATTTTTTTAAGAAAAAAAGGCAGAATCAAAAAGGATTTTTATGGGGACGTAGAACTAAATATATATCTATTACGTATGTCGATTTTTGTATGCGTAAAGAATCGGGGAAAGGAATGTGACGTTTCATGCTGGAGCAGGTGGTCAATACCTCGGTGATAGATGTCAGCAGCCGTGCCATGGCAGCATCGACGCTTCGCCATGAGGTGCTCAGCAACAACATCGCCAACGTGAATACACCGAACTTCAAGCGGAGTCATGTCCGCTTTGAGGGATCTTCTGAAAAAGGAATTGGGGCTGGAGGACGATCCGCTGATGCCCGTCGTGCGTACGCATGACCGCCATCTTCCGCTGGCGTATCGCGGGAAGGCACACGGGGTTATCGAGCAGGAGAATACGACCAATATGCGCCTGGACGGCAACAATGTCGACATTGACGTTGAGATGGCGGAGGTCGCAAAGAACCAGCTTTATTACAATGTACTTGCCAATCAGCTGGGGGACACATCAGTAGAATGAAGAGTGTCATCACCAGTGGTCAGGGCTGATCGGAGGGCACGATATGGGAATGTTTTTGGGAATTGATACGGCGGCGTCTGGGCTTACAGCAGAACGCCTTCGCATGGACGTGATCTCCAACAATATCGCGAATGCAGATACGACGCGGACACAGGGGTGGGGTGCCTATCACCGCCGCTACGTCGTGTTCCAGCCACGTGAGAAGGGGCATGGCATTGGCTTTGAGTCCTTCTTGGCACGTGCGTCGAACCGCATGCGCCCCGGCGACGGCGTACGTGCTGTCGGCATTCGCGCAGACAACACGCAGGGTACTCTGGTCTATGAGCCGGGACATCCGGACGCAAACGCAGACGGCTACGCTGGAGCGCCCAAACGTCAACATCGTCGCCGAAATGGTCGATATGATCTCGGCATCGCGCGTGGCTACAGAGGGCAAATACGACGACGATCAACGCAGCGAAGTCTATGGTCAATGCGGCACTCCGCATTGGCAACGGAAAGCTGATGCACACATTGTAAGGGGATCCATTATGGAAGTACAAGCACCGCAAATGACTCCTGTAACGATGCGTGCGCCCAGCCATCTGGGCGGGACCATCGACAAATCAACGTAAAGATTTTGGCACCTATCTCAAAAGATGCCCTCTCCGAAGTCAATCATCTTCAGCTCGCTTCGGAGGAACAGACGAAGCTACTCGCCGCGGGCGAAGTAGAAGATGTATCTCAGGTTATCGTGGCGGGGCAGAAGGCTGAAATCGCCCTGCAGCTTACCTTGCAGATGCGCAATCGCGCTGTTTCTGCCTATCAGGAAATCATGCGGATGCAGGTATAGCAAAACTGCCGTTCTGTTTTGCACCCTCGCGGGGAAGCACAACCGCGGTGACTTGAAGGGAAAGAGATTATGGGAGAGTGGAAAGAGCGCAGCCTTGCCTTGTAGAAACGCTTTGACAAGCGGCAGCGTTACATCATGCTCGGCTCAGCACTCGCAATTCTCGTACTGATCTTTGGTCTCAGTTTCTGGTACGGCAGCAAGCCCGATATGGTGCCGCTGTTTACCGACATGGAGACCAAGGATGCGGGCGAGGGTCGCGAATCAGCTGCGTGAATCGAAGATCAGCTACGAAATACAGGAGAATAAGTCGGGCACGACGATTCTCGTTCCGACGGCAGAATGTGCATGAGGGCACGCCTCAACCTTGCCGTGCAGGGGACTTCCGCACGGGAACAAAGGGTTCGAGATCTTTCGATGACAGCAAACTCGGTGTGACCGAGTTCCAGAACCGCGTCAACTATCTGCAGGCACTGCGGGGCGAGCTGACGCGCACCATCAGAGCAGATCGAGGCCGTCGATAAGGCACGTGTTCACATCGTGCTGCCGAGACAGCCTTTACAAAAGAGAGAAGCCGGCGACGGCTTCCATTATGCTGCGCCTGAAGCCTCACGCGGAGTTGACGAAAAAGGAAATCAAAAGGCATTGTCAATCTCGCGGCACCAGTATCAAGGGGCTGACGCCGGAGAACATCACGATCGTCGACGATACGGGCAAGATCCTGAATGATCCCGACGATCAGGATGAAAGGGGCTTGGCGCAAAGACCATCACCCAACGAGATGACGCGCAAGGTGCAGGACAACATCGAGAAAAGGTGCAGACCCTGCTCGATCAGACGCTTGGTGAAGGTGCGTGCGTTTGCCCGCGTCAGCGTGGAGTTGGACTTTGACGACCGCCTGACGGATCGTCAGACCTTTACTCCTGTGGTGGATGATGCGGGCATCATCCGCAGCCAGCAGGACATCTCCGGGAGCTATAACGGCAGCTCGACGAATCCCTGGCGGCCCTGCGGTGATGCGGAAACAACGTTCCGGGCTATGTCGAACAGGAATCGAACGCGAACGCCGCTTACGAGAAAAAGAATCCACGAAGAACTACGAGATCAACGAGGAACGCCAGCACGTGATCGCCTCCCCGGGCTCGATCCGCCGTATGACGGTTGCTGTTCTTGTCAATGACGACGTAACGCAGCCGCAGCAGGAGAGCATCCTGCGCACGGTGAGCAGCGCGGCGGGCATCAATCAGACGCGCGGCGATACGATCTCTGTTGAGCCGCTGCCGTTTCAGCACGGAGGCGGCGAGACCGCCGTGCCGCAGAGCTGCAGGCAGAGAAGGATCGCCAGGACCGCATCTTCTACATGCAGATCGGCGCAGTTCTTCTCATCATCGCCCTCATCGTTGCCGCGATTCTTATGTATCGCCGCAAGAAGCGCCTCGAGCGCGAGGGCTGCCGAGGAGGCAAAGCGTCTCGAAGAAGAACGTCTTGCCGAGGGCGTGCCGCCGCAATCGCTGCCAGCGAGGTCGAGGAAGAGGATCTCTCTGAGGAGGAGCAGCAGCAGATGAACGAGAAACTCGCGCTTCTTGCGCTCATCGATAGCAAGCCTGAAGAGGTCGCGCTCCTGGTCAAGACTTGGCTTACGGAGGAGTAACCATGCCGGATCTATATGGCGGCGGTGATCTGACCAACCAGCAGAAGGCGGCGATCCTCTTTATCGCCATTGGTCCTGAGTACTCCGCGAAACTGTTTCCAGCACATGGATGACGACGAGATCAGACAGCTGACGCGAGATCGCCAACCAGAAGCAGGTCTCGTCCGCCCTCAAGGCGGAGGTCATCTCAGAGTTTTTACTCTATGTGCATGGCACAGGACTACATCTCCTCAGGGCGGTCTGCAGTATGCGCAGAACGTCTTGGAAAAAGCACTCAGCGGACAAGGCACTCAGGATCATCAACCGCCTCACGACGAGTCTGCAGGTGCGTCCGTTCGACTTCCTGCGCAAGACCGATCCGGCACAGCTCATCAACTTCATCAGAACAGAGCATCCCCAGACCATCGCCCTCATCATGGCGTATCTGGAACCGGATCAGGCGGCGATCGTTCTCGGGGGCATTTACCTCCGGAGTCGCAGGTCGAGGTCACGAGACGTATCGCAACCATGGATCGCACCTCGCCGGACTCCATCCGCGAGGTCGAGCGCGTGCTGGAACGAAAGCTGTCGTCCATGGTAACGCAGGGACTTCACGACGGCAGGCGGCATCAAGTCGATTGTCGAGGTGCTCAACCGCGTCGACCGTACGACGGAGAGGCGATTGTCGAGACCCTCGAGGTCGACAACCCCGAGCTTGCCGAAGAGATCAAAAAGCTCATGTTCGTGTTCGAGGACATCGTCCAGATCGACGATCGCTCGCTGCAGCTTGTTCTGCGACAGGTCGAGACCAGGATCTCTCCCTCGCACTCAAGGCAACGCCGCAGGAAGTTGCAGAGAAAGTCTACAAGAATATGTCGACGCGTGCGGCAGATATGCTACGCGAGGAGATCGAGTTCATAGGTAGAGTCAAGATCGCGATGTGGAGGAGGCGCAGCAGAAGGTTGTCGCCGTCATCCGCGTGCTCGAGGACAAAGGGCGAGATTGTGATTTCGCGCGGCAAGGGAGACGAGATGATTGTCTAGAGTTATCAAAAGCGCCATCTGGGAGGAAAATCCGCATCTCATCGACGTCACCCCTCCGTTCCGCCGTCTGCGGACGGCATGGAGGACAGTGTCAGCGAGGAGACCGTCAGTTCCTGCTCTCGCGCATCGAGGAGCGTGAACACGCGATTGATGTCCGCAGCGAAGAGCTGGACATGGAGATCGCCGTGCGCCGCGGTGAAATTGAACAGGAGCGGGAGCAGCTTCTCAGCGAGGCGAAAAGAGCAAATTGAAAAGGAGCGCGAGGAAGCGCGTCAGGCAGGGGCACGATGAGGGCTTTGCCGCCGGCAGAAGGCGAGGCGAGTACGCCGTACGCGAGGAGATGGAGGATTTTCATCCGCCAGACCAATGCGAAGGCGGAAGACCCTGCGCGATGCGCACGACGCGATGCGTGACTACCTTATGCAGGCGGAGGACGTCATCGTTTCGATTGCGATGACCGCCGTGGAGCGTGTTCTTCCGCAGCACTTCATCGATGTGCCGCAGATGGTTCTGCCCATCGTGCGTGACGCCATCGAGCGTGTCAAGGATCAGAAGAGATTGTCGTCCACGTACCGCCGGACAGCTATGACTTCGTGCTGATGGCTCGCGATGAACTGCGCGGCATTGTAACAGCAGGGGGACAGCAGCCTCTCGATCACGTCCGATGAGAGCCTTAAGCCGGGCGACTGCCTGGTGGAGACACCGAATGGCAGCGTTGATGCACGTCTGCAGACACAGATCGAACAGCTGAAAAAGCGGTGCGGGAAGTTATGCTATGAATACGAGGTGAAACGGGGAATCCCCATTTTTCCATAAATATCCATAAGTTTGAGGGATGCGCTCCGTGCTGCTTCGCCGATGAAGTTGACGGGCAAGGTGACGCAGATCATCGGACTGGTCATCGAGTCGCAGGGACCGACGGTAACGGTCGGTGAGCTCTGCTATGTGAGCTCTCACTTTGCAGGGATGCCGCCCGTGCCGGCGGAGGTTGTCGAGATTTCGCGAGGGAGCGTTCTCCTCATGCCGGTCGGCGAGATGCAGGGGCATCGGTCCCGGCTGCGAGGTCGTCGCAACGGGGCGTCAGCTGCGCGTGAAGGTCGGGATGGAGCTGCTTGGGCGTGCTTGACGGACTCGGCAATCCGATCGACGGCAAGGTACCCTATCCTCGCCAAGGAGAGTACCCCTGCAGGCGCCGCCCCGCCCCCGCTGACGCGGTCGCGCATCCATGACAACCTCTACGTCGGTGTTCGCGCGATTGACGGGCTCATCACGATGGGGACGGACAGCGTATCGGCATCATGGCGGGGTCCGGCGTCGGCAAGTCCACGCTCCTCTCCATGATTGCACATAATACAGAGGCGGACATTAGCGTCATCACACTCGTCGGAGAGCGCGGACGCGAGGTGCGCGATTTCATCGAGCGCGATCTCGGCGAGGAGGGGTCTGAAACGTTCCGTCGTTGTCGTCGCCACCTCCGACCAGCCGGCACTCGTCCGTATCAAGGGGCTATGACGGGAACGGCGATTGCGGGTACTTCCGCGATCAGGGGCGCAAGGTAGTGCTCATGATGGACTCCGTAACACGCTTTGCGATGGCGCAGCGCGAGGTCGGGCTCACCATCGGCGAGCCGCCCGCGACGCGCGGCTATACTCCGTCGGTCTTTCGCCATGCTGCCGCGTCTCCTGGAGCGCGCGGGGACGAGCGAAAAAGGGGTCAATTACGGGCATCTACACCGTGCTGGTTGATGGCGACGATATGAATGAGCCGATTGCCGATGCGGTGCGTTCGATCCTGAGACGGGCATATCGTGCTCTCGCGGCGGATTGCCGCGCAGAACCATTTTCCCTGCCATCGACGTACTCAGCAGCGTCAGTCGTGTCATGTAGAGGTCGTCGCAAAGAATCATCTCGAAGCAGCGCAGGAAATGCGTCAACTCATGGCTAGTCTATCAGGAAGCGGAGGATCTCATCCACATCGGTGCGTACGTCAAGGGGCTCCAGCCCGAAGATCGACGCCGCAATCAGAAGATCGACGGCATCAACGACTTCCCTCTGTCAGGGCATCTGCGAGGTGACCTCCTACGCAGAGACGGAGCAGCAGCTCATTGGTCTGACGGGGAAAGAAACGTCCGCAAATGAGGGCGGCATCATGAAAAAAATTTCGCTTTCAGCTCGAGACCCTGCTCAAGGTGACGCGCATGAAGAAGGAAGAGGCGGAGGTCGCCTTTGCCAAAGCCGTGCGAGCTCTTGAGGAGGAACGTACCTATCAGCGGCAGCTGCTCGAGGAGATGGCACAGGGACAGCGTGACTACGAGGAGATATCCAAGGAGGGTACGCACATCAAGATCGGTCGACTCATGAGTTTTAACCAATTTTTCGGGTGGAAACGTCAGCAGATCGAAGATCAGCAGCAGGTGATCCTGCGGGCGAATGCCGTGCGCCAGAAAGCACTGAAGGTGCTGATGGAGCAGATGAGCGCGCTCAAGAGCATTGAGAAGTTGAGGGAAAAACGCCTTGCCGAGTACAAGGCGGAGGCACTGCAGGGAGGAGCAGAAGATGCTCGATGAGATCGGGCCTGCAGCTGACCATGCGCAATAGGGAATGGGAGGAAGCCGTATGATGAGATCTTTCGGGCATTCAGCAGATTCAGGCACGCATCGCCGAGATCGAGGGAGAGTTTAACCTCAAGCAGCAGAATCTCCCGGGGTTGGATTTCGCTTCAAAACTCCAGCAGGAGATCGATAAGAACACGGCTGCAGCAGCGTCAAGGCGCATGCCGCACAGCGCGTTGACGGAACAAAGCCCGTTGCATCACCGACGCACGCGGAGAAGGCGGGAAGGCGGAACTGGCCAATCCCGACCTCACGCAGATGATTCATCAGGCGGCGCAGAAGTACCACGTCGACCCCAAACTCGTTTCGGTACGTCGCCGAGGTCGAGTCAGGCGGACATCAGGATGCCGTCTCTCCTGCGGGCGCGGTCGGCGTCATGCAGCTCATGCCGGAGACTGCCGCCGGGCTTGGGGTTGACCCGTACAGTGCGGAGGGTAATGTTGAGGGCGGCGCGAAGTATCTGAGCGAGTTGATGAACACCTTCGGCGGCGATGTGAAGAAGGCGGTTGCTGCCTACAACGCAGGACCCAATGCGGTAAAGGCATACGGCGGTGTACCTCCGTATGCGGAGACGCAGGATTACGTGAATCGCGTCCTCGATATATACCGCTAATCGGATGAGATAGGCGGGATAAGGGGAAGAGAAAGGGGCAGGGAAATCCATGCGGAAGAAACTGAAGATCTATTGGTGCTGATCTTAATTCTCGTGCTGATTGTAGGCGGATTTGCTCTCGGCGTCTATCTCCGTCTCTTTGATACGAAGGAGCTCAACGAGGAGTATAAACTCCATGAGCTGCCTGTGGTCGGTGAGTACTTTGTGCCGCCGGCGGAGAACGAGGAGGAAAGTTCGCAGTCCTCGTCCGCATCGACTTCGACAACGAGCACGGCAACGAAGCCAAAGAAAGTACCGGAGAGCGTCAAGATCACCAAAGAGGAAATCGAAAAAGCAGCAGAAGGAACGTGAGACGGCGGAAAGAAGCGCATCACGAAGCTTGCACGTCTCTACAATGATATAAACCTGCGGATGCTGCCAAGGTCATGGAGTCGCTCGACATCAATCTCTGCATTGCCATTCTTCAGCGTATGGACGAAGGAAATGCGGCGAAGGTGCTGACGGAGTTCGAGCCTGACCGTGCAGCGCAGATCACGCAGATCATGTATGAGGGTGCGCCGCGCCGTGCAGCGGCACGTCGAAATCCTCCTGTGCCGGGTGAGGCAGAGAAGTGCTGTCCCCGGAGGCGCAGAGCGCACCGCCGGAACAATAATACACTGATGAAGATGCGGTGCTGAGTGAATCGGCACTGCCGCAGAGAGACAATGGGAGAGCCTGTGAAGCTGCTGGAAGGAATCGCTGAATCGAGCGGTGCTGCCCAAAGCTCTTCGCAGAGCTTTTTGAAATCTGTCCGTGGGGATGGTCAAACTTCCGTTAGGGGTATACGCTTGCGCCGCATATTTTTACTGGCTGCCGCACTTCTCATCGGATTGCTTGGCGTCCTCCTTCCCGCAGGGACGGCAGATGCCGCGTTCAGCGACCGGACGAAGGATATGGCAAAGATCACGGGCATCCGCATCGGACGTACCGATGGAAATGTCCGCATCGTGGTGGACTCCGATCATCCCGTCACCTATCGGCAGTTCGTCCTCGCGAACCCGACACGCGTCGTACTGGATGTTCAAAAATGCGTGGATCATGCCGGAGGCGAAGAAAAAAACGTTCAGGTGGATTCGCCCCCTCGTTTCGAGGGTCCGCGCCGCACAGTTCGATGAGAAGACGGTGCGCATCGTGGTGGATACGACCGTTGGGAAGGACGGCTGGAAGGTATTTTCCCTTGATGGCGGGAAGCCGCGCATCGTCCTAGACTTTGGTACCGTACACCGAAGGTCACGGCGGGGACGAAGGCACCGCCTGCAAAGCTGCTCCGACGCAGCAGCCGACCAAACCGACAAAACCGGCACCGCCCAGGGACGACGCCGCCCTCAGATCAACGGGATGACGACCATACGGGCGATGATGTCAGCCATGATATCTCCGACATCATCGGGCCTCAAAGGGAAGAAGATCGCCATTGACCCCGGTCATGGGGCAGCGACTCGGGCGCGATTGGCTGACAGGGGTCATGGAGGAAGAATGTGACGATGCGCGTCAGCCGTGAGCTGAAGCGTCTCCCTTGAGGCAGAGGGCGCAACGGTTGTGCTCACGCGCACGACGGATACGGAAGTCTCTGACAAGGGGGCAAATGCCACGGCAGTCGAGGAACTGGAGGCGCGCTGCGAGATCGCAAATCAGCGCGAATGCGGATATCTTTCTTTCGATTCACGCCGATGCGTTTACCAATCGCGAGGTCAAGGGGACGACGGCGTACTACTATGCAAAGGCATCGGAGAAATCCAAACGCCTTGCCGACTGCGTGCGTCTGGCGCTCATCGACGCCATCAGGGACACTCGACCGCGGCACGCAGACCTGCAATTTCTACGTCGTGAAGCATACGGATATGCCCGCCACACTCGTGGAGATCTCCTTTATCTCGAACGCAGATGAGGAGCGTATGATGAACAGTGAGAGGGCGTCAAAAATATCGCGCGCGGCATTGCGGATGGAATCGCAGACTATTTTGGATGATTGACGAGAGGGAGGGAGACCTTGAAGGAGGTTCACGGCTATCCGGCACGTGCACGGCAGTTCTTCATCGTGCTCTTTCCCATCCTGATCACGCAGATTTCCCTCATGGCACCGGGATTCTTCAATACGGTCATGGCGGGACACATCAGCAAGGAGGATCTCGCGGGCGTTGCCGTCGGCGCGAGCATCTTCTTCCCCGTATTCGGCGCATTCATCGGACTGATCTCGGACTCACTCCTGTCATTGCACAGCACTACGGGGCAGGGGCATACGCGTGAGATTCGGAGCGTCGTTCAGCAGAGTTTCTGCTGGGCGACGCTTCTTGCTAGCTGCTCTATGCAATCGGTGCATGCACCGTTCCTCATCTCGTGCACGCACTCGCGCCCGAGGCCCGTGGTGGAGGGATCACCCTGCGCTATCTCTCCTACATCGGCTGGGGGTCATTCCTATCGCGATGGCGAGCGTCCTGCGCAACCTCATCGATGCACATGGGCGGACGCGCCTGACCATGCTCATCACCGTGACGACCGTACCGCTCAATATCGTCCCTCAATTACATCTTTATGTACGGTGCGTGCGGCGTCCTGCCTTTGGCGGAGCAGGTGCAGGACTGGGGGCGGCGCTCAGCTACTGTGTCAATCTCGTCCTCAACATCGTCGTCACACTGCGCATGGCGCAGTTCCGCCGATATCGCGTCTTTTTCCATCTGCCGCGCCCTGCGCTCGGAACATGGCGGGCACTGCTTGCCATCTGTGTCCCCATCGGGCTGACGGTATTTTTGCGAGCAGAGCATCTTCGGCGCGGTCGAGCCTTTTGATGGCGGCGTACGGGACGACGGTGCTCGCGGCGCATCAGGCGGCGATGAACTTCACCACCATCGTCTACATGCCGCCACTCTCTGTCTCCATGGCGATTACGATTCTCGTCGGCTATGAGGATCGGCGGCGGTCGCGAGAGCGGTGCGCGCGCTCACATCCGCCTCAGCCGCGTACTGACACTCCTCTTCGTCGGTATCGTTGCACTCGTTCTCGCAGCCATGCGCGATACGGTCGCAGCGCTCTACACGACGGATCCCGCCGTACAGGAGCTGCTGCAGGTGTTCCTCCTCTATGCGCTCCTCATGCAGTTCAGCGACTGCGTCAATGCACCGCTGCAGGGCGCGCTGCGCGGGTACAAGGACGTGACAGTGACGTTCTGGCTCGCCGTTCTGTCCTTCTGGGGAATCAGGGCTGCCGAGCGGCTATCTGCTCGCTCAGTATACCGATCTCGGACCGTATGGCTACTGGGCAGGGGCTGATCGGCGGGATCGTCGTCGGCGCGGTGCTCCCTCATGATCCGACTGCGCATCATCGAGCAGCGAATGCGCAGAGCGATGCTAAACATAAAGACGGAGCTCTGTGAAAAAATCCTGTGAATTTCTCCGGAAATGTGATATGATGGTGCGTATAAGTGCAGAGGGATTCGTCTCATAATCTCTTCGCGCATGTGATGTGGCTGGGACTATGTGATTTTTTCACTTTTGAAAAGGGAGTTTGTCATGGCAGATCAGAAGCATGTCGTCATCGTTGGTGCGGGGTTTGGCGGCGTACGCCTTGCCAAGGAGTTGGCAAAGGAGAACGTACACATTACGCTCGTTGACCGTCACAACTACCATCTGTTTCAGCCGCTGCTCTATCAGGTGAGCACGGCGGTACTTTTCGGCAGCTGAGATCGCCTATCCGACGCGTGCCTTTTCAAGCACAACAACAACGTGGACTTCTTCATGGCGAAGGCGACGGGCGTCGATCAGGGGCGCCGCGTCCTGCTGACGGATCACGGCGAGATTGCTTACGACTACCTTGTCCTCGCGGCGGGCGGCACGACGAATTTCTTCGGAAACGAGAGCGTCGAGCGCAATTCCTACGGCATGAAGACGCTGCAGGAGGCTATTGCTCTGCGCGGACATATCGTGCATGAGTTCGAGCGCGCCTCGAAGAAGACCGATCCTGCGCGTACAGAGGAACGCCGTCGTCACCTCAACTTCGTCATCGTCGGCGGCGGTGCGACGGGTATCGAGATGGCAGGCGCCATCATGGAGCTCATCGGTGTATTCAAGAAAGAGTTCCATAACATTGACTTCTCTGAGGTGCATGTCACACTGCTTGAGGCGATGGGCTCCGTTCTGCCGATGGTGCCGCCCGACCTGCAGCAGCACACCATTGACGTCCTGCGCAAAAGGGCGTCGATGTCCGTCTCAATACAGCGGTGACGGCGTATGACGGCAACGATCTGGTCCTCAAGGACGGTGAGGTCATCCCCACCAAGACGGTCATCTGGGCGGCAGGCGTACGTGCGCAGGACTTCATCAAGGACTGCGGCGGTGAGAGTGGATCGCGCGGGGCGCATCGTCGTCGAGGAGAACCTCCTCGTAAAGGGCAGCGACTGCGTCTTTGCGCTTGGTGACTGCGCGAACTTCCAGCACGGCACAGAGCGTCCGCTCCCGACGGTTGCCCCCGTGGCGACCCAGCAGGCGATGCAGATCAAGGCGAACCTCATGGCGCTCATCAGCGGGAAGACGCCCGACCAGCTCGGCAAATTCGTCTATCACGACCTTGGCGCGATGGCGACCATCGGCAGAGGCGAGGCGGTCATGAACGGACCGATGCCCTGTACTTGGCTTTAATCTCAAGGCGAGCGGACTCTTTTCGCGTGGGATCGCATGGATGCTCGTCCACCTGATCCGTCTTGCCGGGAAGTACGCGGACTTTACGGTTTCCATCAAGTGGGTTCTGAATTTCTTCTTTGGCACGCGTCTTGCCCGCATCATCCTCAGCAAGCTGGAGTGGGGACTTGCACATCCCACTATTTTTATGCTATACTTGCGCGGTAATGAACGCAGGGCGTTTGTTTCCATGCGTAAGAAATCACGGATCCGTAAGGCAGCCCAGACTGGCATCGTATGGGTTCGTGCTTCCTTCACCCGTTCTCGGCGAGACAGTCGAGTTCAACCAAGCGCACATAAGCGTGCTTGTATCCGGCAAAAAGAAACGAGGTGTATCAACATGAAAGAAGGCATTCATCCCGAGTACTTCGAGGGCGACGGTGACGTGCGGCTGCGGCAATACGTTCACGACCGGTTCGACGAAGAAGGATCTGCGTATCGATGTCTGCTCGAAGTGCCATCCGTTCTTCACGGGACGTCAGCGTGACGTTCAGGCGGGCGGACGCATCGAGAAGTTCCAGAGCGCTACGCGAAGAAATAGTGACGGCGGTGAGGGTGCACTGCACCCTGCCTCTTCACCGCACGAAAATGAGGAAGAGGCCATTGTACGAGAGATCGTGCAATGGTCTTTTCTATGACAAAGGAAAACTATGCCAAAGAAAATTACAGATCTTGCCGTCGGTGGGCGAGGCGGTCATCGAGGGGCGTGATGATGCGCGACGCACATCGTACGGCGACGGCAGTACGCCTGCCAAATGGCGATATCGACGTCGAGACGCGCATGGTCTCCTCCATCCGCGACCGCTATCCGGTCCTCAACCTGCCGCTCATCCGCGGCTCGGTCATCATGGTGGAGTCCCTCATCATCGGGATGCGCGCCCTCTCCTTCTCCGCACAGGCGGCAGGTGAGGAGGATGAGCAGATGACGAAAAAGGAGATCGCCATGACGATCCTCTTTGCCCTCGTCCTTGCGAGCATCCTCTTTATCGTTATCCCGACCGGGCGGCACATCTCGCGGCGGCGTATACGGACGACCCCATCGTATTCAACCTCATTGAGGGCGGCATTCGTCTCATGGTCTTCCTCCTCTATATCTGGGGATCTCGTTCATGGGCGGCATCCGCCGCGTCTTCCAGTACCACGGCGCAGGGCACAAGACCATCCACTGCTACGAGGGCGGGGAGGCACTGACCGTCGAGAACGTACAGAAGTTTCGCGCCTGCATCCGCGCTGCGGAACGAATTTCCTGCTCATCGTCATGGTGGTCGCCATCGTCTTTCACGTCTTCTTCGGCTGGCGCGATCTCTGGCTGCGCATCCTGAGCCGCCTTGCGATCCTGCCCGTCGTGGCGGGTGTCTCCTATGAGATCATCCGCTTTCGCGGGACGCAGTGAGAATCATTTCGTACACATCCTCATCACGCCCGGACTGTGGCTGCAGTACCTGACGACGCGCCCGCCCGCCGATGAGATGGTTGAGGTGGCGATCGAGTCGCTGAAAGCCGTGCTGCCGGCAGAGGACATCCCCTGCAGGGCAGCGGAAATTATCGGAATGAGCAGAAGGGGACAACGTGCTAAGCAAACTTGCTGCAGTGGAAGATAAATACCGTGAGCTCGAGACCACTGCTCAGCGATCCATCCGTGATGGCGGATATGGTGGTGTGGCAGCGTTACACGCGCGAGCACGCGGCGCTCACGCCGATCGTCGAGGCGTACCAATCCTACCGACGGGCGCTTGCCACCATTGATGAGGATAAGGAGATGCTCGCCGAGGCCGATGCCGAGATGAAGACGATGCTCATGGAGGAGATCGCGGAGGCGGAGGCGGAGCGCGACCGTCTCGCCGCCGAGTTGCCGATTCTCCTCCTGCCGCGCGACCCGAACGACGATAAGAATGTCATCGTCGAGATTCGCGGCGGCGTGGGCGGCGAGGAGGCGGCACTCTTTGCCGCGAGCCTCTTTCGCATGTATGCACGCTACGCCGAGCGCCAGGGATGGCGCACCGAGGTGCTCAGCAGCAATCCGACGGAGATCGGCGGGTTCAAGGAGATCACCTTTCTCGTCAGCGGTGCCGGCGCATACAGCAAACTCAAAGTATGAGAGCGGGACGCATCGCGTCCAGCGCATTCCCGTCACGGAGTCCGGCGGGCGCATCCACACCTCGGCGGTGACCGTCGCCGTCCTGCCCGAGGCAGAGGAGGTCGAGGTGACCATCGATCCGAACGATCTGCGCATCGACACCTACTGTGCGTCGGGCGCGGGTGGGCAGTACGTCAACCGTACGGAGACGGCGATCCGCATCACGCATCTCCCAACGGGCATCGTCGTCCAGTGTCAGGATGAGAAATCCCAGCTGAAAAAAATCGCGAGAAGGCGATGAAGGTGCTACGGGCGCGTCTCTACGACCGTGCACAGCAGGAGCAGGCAGATGCCGTTGCGGCCGACCGCCGCAGTCAGGTTGGGCTCGGGCGACCGCAGCGAACGCATCCGCACGTACAATTTCCCGCAGGACGCGTGACCGATCACCGCATCGGACTGACGCTCTATAAAATTGATGCAGTGATGGACGGTGAGCTGGATGAGCTGCTGGCGGGGCTGATTACGGCCGATCAGGCGGAACGTCTGAAACAGGTGAACTGATGGCGGAGCGTGTATGGACGATACAGGAATTACTGACGTGGACGACGGATTTTTCCGTACGCGCGGCATGGAGACACCGCGTCTCGATGCCGAAGTGCTGCTCGCTGCCGTGCTCGGTCGGGATCGCATGTATCTCTATGTCCATTTTTGACGAGCCGCTCGAGCCTGCGGAATTGGCGACGTTTCGCGGCTATGTGAAGGAGCGCAGGGGCGCATGTGCCGATGGCCTACATACTGGGCAGACGGGAGTTCATGGGGCTGTCCTTCCGCGTCACGCGCGATACACTCATCCCGCGTCCCGATACGGAGATTCTGGCGCAGTTCGCCGTGGATACCCTCCGTGCACGCGCAGAGGCGGGAGCGGGGAGCTGCGCTTTGCCGATATCGGCACGGGGACGGGGGCAATCGCGCTCTCCGTTCTGCATCATACGGCGAGGGACACGCGCAGATGCCGTGGACATCTCTCCCGCTGCCGCGGCAGTTGCCGCAGAGAACGCGGCAACGCTGGGACTGGCGGAGCGCATCGAGGTGCTGACGGGTGACCTCACGGCGCCGCTCCCTTGGGCGCAGCTATGCTATGATCCTGTCCAATCCGCCGTATATCCCGTCTGCTGATGTAAAAACCCTGATGGAGGATGTGAAGGCGTACGAGCCGCATCTCGCACTTGACGGCGGAGCAGACGGGACTCGCCGTCTATCGGCGCCTCCTGCGGGATGCGCCTGACCTCCTGACGGAGGGCGGTGTTATCGCCGTTGAGGTGGGCATCCATGAGGCAACGGACGTCGCGGCACTCATGGCGGCGCATCCGCGCATCGTGCGGACGAAGACGCTCTGCGATCTGGCGGGGATTGACGCGTGGTCGTTGGAGAGACCGTTTAAGGAGGGAACAACGTGAAGACGGAGATTCTTCGCCCCTGCATCCACGGAGGATTTTGCGCGCGCGCAGCGTTGATACGCGATGGGCAGTTGGTCGCATTCCCCACGGAGACGGTCTATGGTCTTGGTGCAAAATGGGCTCGATGCGGCGGCGTGTGCGCGGATCTACGAGGCGAAGGGACGCCCCTCCGATAATCCGCTCATCCTCCATATCGCCGATCTCTCCATGCTGGACGAGGCAGCAGAGGAGGTGCCGTCCCGCCGCAGCACATTTGCTCACGGCATTCGCGCCCGTACCCATCACCGTCATCGTGCCGAAAGCCGCGCATATTCCGCCACTGGTCACGGGTGGGTTGTCGACGGTCGGCGTGCGCTGTCCCGCCCATGACGTGGCACGGCGGCTCATCCGCGCGGCGGGGGTGCCGATTGCCGCGCCCTCGGCAAACATCTCAGGGCGTCCGAGCCCGACAACGGCAGCGATGACAGCGGTGGATATGACGGGGCGGATTCCTCTCATCCTCGACGGCGGTAGCTGCGCATGCGGGGTAGAGTCCACCATCGTCGATTGCACGGAGGAGGGCTGCGTCACCATCCTGCGCCCCGGTGCGGTGACACCCGAGATGATCTCTGCCGAGCTGCCGCATCTCACCGTGCGCATGGATGCGGCACTCGTTTCGGCGGATACCGCGCCGCGTGCTCCCGGTATGAAGTACACACACTATGCGCCGCGCGTGCCGCTCACGGTCTTTTGCGGGGGCAGGGACGGATGTCGTCGGGGGCACTGAGGATAGAGATCGAGCGTCGTATGGCGGCAGGCGAGCGAGCCTGCACTGATCGCGAGCAACGATACCATCATGGCACTCAGTGGACTCCCGCCTGCGGCGTATACCTACAACTGCGGCGCGCGCGGCAATCAGAGCGCTCTTGCCGCCTGCCTCTACGATGCGCTGCGCCATTTTGACGATACGGATGCCACCTCGCTTCTCGCGGAGGGGACAGGCTCGGTCGGACTCAGGATTGCGATCATGAACCGTCTGCGTAAGGCGAGCGGGGGCAACATCATCTATGTTTGAACAGGAAGTCGCTGAATAAAGGAATCGCTGATAAAATGAAGTCCGTCAGATTGGCGTAGATTTTTTCGTCCGAACAAGGAGGAAAACCGGACGCATAGCCAAAGCTATGTGGAGGATTTTTCCGACGAAGTGCGAGCAAAAAAAGATGCGCTAAGGAATCGCTGATAAAATGAGGTCTGCCAGATTGGCGTAGATTTTTGTCCGATTGAGGCAGCAAACCGGACGCATAGCGAGGGCTATGTGGAGGATTTGCTAACGAAAAAGCGGGCGAAAAAGATGCGTCAAGATGGTTGTGCCGAGTTTATCAGTGCTTCCCTAAGATGGCGGTGCTGAATTTATCAGTGCTTCTAAAGAAAGTGCCGCCATGACAGCATTGGCGGCAGAGAAACGAAAGAACCGACAGCCGCTCTGTTTCGAGCAAGCTGCCGGTCATTTGGCAATCATAAATGTGTTTCCACGTCCTTATTTCAGTTGTGTTTGCTTTTTGCCGCACAGATCACCGCGTGTGTCTGCACAGCCGCATATTGTACGTTCAGCTGAAACCGTTTTGGAGATCTCTGTATCATCCAAGTTGCGCGCGTGGTTTTCGAAAAACGAATCGTACAGTAACACGAGTGTCGTCTGCTCCACACTACCCGAGGACGACCGGGCGTAGACGGTTCTCGTGAGATGATGCCAACGGAGCACCTGCCGACGACAGGCTCAGTTCTTCTTCAAAGATGCATACTGCTCAGGAGACGATACCGCCATGCCGAAGAATTTGTGTCAATAGACATTCTCCTTTCCAGCATTTATGACTATGAGGAGATATATCTCTTTTCTGGATTTATCATACCATAAATAGACTGGAAATGCAATAGATTTTTACAAAGGGGAAACAATGCGGAAACGTCTGAATTGATGTATAATTCGTATAGATAGAGTTGCTTGGTTGGCTCTGTGTGACAGAGGTGATGCAATTGCTTTCTGCACTTCTCGATTTCTTCTTCCCGCCGCGTTGTCCATCCTGCCGCGCCTGTGTCGAGCGACCGTGGATTTCTGTCCGGCATGTGCGCGGCAGCTCATCGGCACGCGCCGCATGATGGAGATGGGCGCGATGGCGGAACATCTGACGGGCGTCTGGGTCCTGGCGCACTATCGCGCCAGCGTCCGCGATCTTTTGCGCGCACTGAAATATCGCCGAAAGATGACGGCGCTCGACGATTTGCGCACGATCCTCGCTGCGGGGAGGAGGTACTGGAGGAGCTCCCGCCGTCCCTTCTTGCCGTTCCCGTCCCGCTTGCACCGCGGCGGCAGAAAAAGCGCGGCTTTAACCAGACCGAGGGCGATCTTTGCGCCGTGGTTTGCGGCGCATGGCATCCCCTTTGAACCCATTCTTATCCGTACGCGCGAGACGATGCCGCTCTATGAAATGACGCGTACGGAGCGGCGACAGGAACTGCGCGGCGCGTTCGCTCTCGTCCGTGGCGCAGATGTGCAGGGGAAGGATCTCCTGCTCGTGGACGATATCATGACGACGGGGGCGACGCTGACGGAGTGCGCACGCGTTCTGCGGGTCGGTGGAGCACGGCACGTCTATGCAATTGCGCTCGCGGGCGAACATCGCTGAGGACTTCCTTGTCAAATGGGCAGGAATGCTCTATAATGCACCCTATAAAGGAGGAATTACTTTGGTGATGAATGGAGCGCGGGCTCTTTTTGGAGAGCCTTCGGCAGGAGGGCGTGGAGGTCGTCTTTGGCTATCCCGGCGGTGCCGTCCTCACGCTGTACGATGAAGTATATAAGATGAAATTTCCGCATATCCTCACGCGCCATGAACAGGGCGCCGCGCACGCTGCAGACGGCTATGCGCGCGCCTCGGCAAGGTCGGCGTGGTCTTTGCGACCTCGGGGACGGGCGCGACGAACCTCGTGACGGGGATTGCAACGGCGAATATGGACTCCGTTCCGATGGTCTGCATCACGGGGCAGGTCGCCAATCCATATATCGGCAAGGACTCCTTTCAGGAGGCGGACATTGTCGGCGTTACGACACCGATCACGAAGCACAATTACCTCGTCAAGGACGTGCATGATCTGCCGCGCGTGATCAGGAGGCCTTCTTCATCGCGCGGACGGGACGCCCCGGTGTCGTCGTCATCGACGTGGCAAAGGATGTGTTCGATGCAGAGATCGACTTTGCGCCCTCCCTGCTGCCGCCGCCTTGCGCGGATACAGAGGCAGTGTCCCTCTGGATGTCGATGCCGTACGCGCGGCAGCGGACGCCCTCCGCACGGCAGAGCGGCCGCTGCTCTTTGTCGGCGGCGGCGTCATCCTCTCGGATACGGCAGCGTATGTACGGGAACTCCTCGCCCTTGACGGGGATGCCTGCCGTCTCCACACTGATGGGGCTCGGCGGCGTTTCTGCCGATACGCCCGGGCTATACGGGGATGGCGGGGATGCACGGCACCTATGCCTCCAATATGGCGATCGGGACTGCGACCTGCTGCTCGCCGTCGGCACGCGCTTCAGCGATCGCGTGACGGGCGCAGTGGCAGAGTTTGCCCCGAAGGCACGCATTGTCCACTTTGACGTGACCCCGCTGAGTTCAACAAGAACGTGCGCGCCGACATCCCTGTCCTCGGAGATCTGCGCGAGCCTGCCCGCCTTCCTCGATGCCCCTGCGCCCTGCGGCGGCAGATGTGGCATCCCGTATGCCGGCGTGGCAGGCGAGTGTCCGCACCATGGAGGAAAAAGCATCCGCTCGGGTGGAAAGGAGTGCGAGGCGATCCGCCCCGAGGAACTTCTGCACCGCGTGCGTGAAATCGTCGTACGATACCATCTGCGTCACGGATGTGGGGCAGCATCAGATGTGGGCGGCACGGTACTATGCGTGCACGGAGCCGCGCCGCTTCCTCACCTCGGGCGGACTCGGCACGATGGGCTACGGGCTTCCTGCGGCGATCAGGGCAAAGCTCGCGCGTCCCGACAAGGAAGTTGTGCTGATTACGGGCGACGGCAGCATCGCGATGAACTGCCAAGAGTTTGCGACCATCGCGGACAACGATATTGATGTGAAGGTCGTCATCGTACATAACTCCATCCTCGGCATGGTCGGTCAGTGGCAGCGCCTGTTCTACAATCATCATTACTCCGCATCGGAGCTCAAGGGCAAGACGGACTTCGTCAAAGCTCGCTGCGGCAATGGGCGTCGCGGGATGTCGTATCGAAACGCGGGCGGCGTTCGCAGAAGTTCTGCCGCGCGTGCTCCGTGAAAAGGGGGCACGCCTCATCGACGTCATCGTACCCGAGGAGGCAGACGTCGTGCCGATGGTGCCGGGCGGAAAGCGTCTCGACCAAATGGTGTTGGGAGGAAGATAAGATGGACAAATATTTGCTTGCCGTCCTTGTCGACAACAAACCGGGCGTCCTGACCCATATCGCAGGACTCTATCAGCCGCCGTGCCTTCAACATCGAGAGCATCTCTGCCGGCTATACAGAGGAAACCTCGGTCACGCGCATCAATATCGTTGTCTCGGTCGCCTCGGAGAACGAACTGCTGGCAGGTCGTGACACAGCTCTCCAAACTCATCGACGTGGTGAAGATCGTCAATCTTACCCAGTATGAGTCCATCACCCGGGAGCTCGTGCTCATCAAAGGTACACGCGACCAAGGAGACGCGTGCGGAGATCATCGATGTGGTCAACATCTTCCGTGCGCGCATTGTCGATGTCGGTACGAAAAACGTCGTCGTGGAGCTGACGGGCGACGTCAAGAAAATCGATGCCCTCTCGGAGCTCCTCTCCGACTACGGCATCATCGAGATTGCGCGTACGGGAGCCATTGCCCTCTCGCGCGGACCGATACCGGTCAAACAAATGTGAGATCGCAGTACGATGCAAATCCTTATCGCAGCCCCTTGCCAGTCTCGATGCTTCTGCGCAGAACTGCTGTCAATGCGAGGGACTGACAGACCTGCTCGTGTCAAACGGTCGCGTGTTTTCGCTTGCTCGAAGACGCGCGGCTGTTTTTATGCGATGCTCTTTTTGACTTTTTCAAAAAAAGCTATTGACTTTTTGACTAAAAACATTTACTATAGACACCGTAAGTTAGCACTCAGTCAATGAGAGTGCTAATACGACAAAAAGATTTGGGATAAACTAGGAGGAAGATACCATGATTAAGCCATTGGGCGAACGTGTTGTCATTGAAGTCGCAGAGGCGATGTCACGACGGCGAGCGGCATTGTGCTCCCCGATACGGCAAAGGAAAAGCCGCAGAAGGGCAAGGTCGTTGCGGTCGGTACGGGCAAGCTCCTCGAGAATGGACAGCGTGCAGGCCTTGAGGTCAGGAAGGCGACAGCGTCGTTTTCTCGAAGTACTCGGGCTCTGAGATCAAGGTTGACGACAAGGACTACCCTCATCGTTCGCGAGAGCGATATTCTGGCGATCCGTAATAAATAGATGAGACGTGGAGGCAATATAAATGGCAAAGCAGATTCTGTTTGACGAAGAGGCACGCCGCGCTCTTGGCCGCGGTGTTGATGCACTGGCAAATGCGGTCAAGGTAACGCTTGCGCTCGAAGGACGCAACGTCGTCCTCGACAAGAAGTACGGTGCACCGACGATCACGAATGACGGCGTGACGATTGCACGCGACATCGAGCTCGAGGATCCGTTCGAGAACATGGGCGCACAGCTCGTGAAAGGAAGTCGCAACGAGACGAACGACATCGCGGGTGACGGCACGACGACGGCGACGCTTCTCGCACAGGCGATGATCCAGGAGGGCATGCGCAACGTCGTGGCGGGCGCGAACCCGATGATCGTCAAGAAGGGCATCGACATGGCGGTCAAGACGCTGGTCGAGGAGATTAAGAGCAAGGCGCAGAAAGTCGAGACGAAGGCAAAGATCGCGCAGGTCGCGTCGATCTCCTCGGCGGACTCCGAGGTCGGCGAGCTCATCGCAGAGGCGATGGAGAAGGTCGGCAAGGACGGCGTCATCACGGTTGAGGAGTCCAAGACCATGGACTACGAACCTCTCCGTCGTCGAGGGCATGCAGTTCGATCGCGGCTACATCTCGCCGTACATGGTGACGGATACGGACAAGATGGAAGCCGTCATGGATGATCCTATGTGCTCATCACCGACCGCAAGATCTCCTCGGTCGCGGATATCCTGCCCGTTCTGGAGCAGGGTCGTAAAAGCAGGGCAAGCAGATCGTCATCATCGCAGAGGATCTCGATGGTGAGGGCTCTCGCGACCATCGTGGTCAACAAGTTGCGCGGCACGTTCAAGGCACTCGCGGTCAAGGCACCGGGCTTTGGCGACCGCCGCAAGGCAATGCTCGAGGATATCGCTATCCTCACGGGCGGCACGGTCATCAGCGAAGAGGTCGGCCGCAAGCTCGACAGCGTCACGATCGAGGGATCTCGGCCGTGCACGTCAGGTGCGTTCCTCCAAGGAGGAGACGACGATTGTCGACGGTGCAGGCGACAAGGCACAGATCTCCGCACGCGTGGCACAGCTCAAGAAGCAGATCGCAGAGACCACGTCCGACTTTGACCGTGAGAAGCTGCAGGAGCGTCTGGCAAAGCTCGCCGGCGGTGTTGCTGTGGTCGAGATCGGTGCAGCGACGGGAAGTCGAGATGAAGGACAAGAAGTACCGCGTTGAGGATGCACTCAATGCAACGCGTGCAGCAGTCGAAGAGGGCATCGTTGCCGGCGGCGGCACGACGTTCATCGACATCCTCCCGGCACTCGACAAGCTGAACGTCGAGGGCGACGTCAAGGTCGGCGTCGAGATCGTGCGCCGTGCGGTCGAGGCTCCGGTGCGCCAGATCGCTGAGAATGCAGGTCTTGAGGGCTCGGTTGTCGTCGACAGCGTGAAGAAGGCGGGCGATGGCGTTGGCTTTCAATGCACTCGAGAACACCTACGTCGACATGATCGGCGCAGGGCATTGTCGATCCCGGCGAAAGGTCACGCGCTCTGCCCTGCAGAATGCGGCATCAATCGCTGCCATGGTGCTCACCACCGAGACGCTCGTCACGGACAAGCCCGAGCCTGAGGCTCCGGCACCTGCGGGTGCACCCGGCATGGGTGGTATGGGCGGCATGATGTAAAGGCAGTTGCCCTCGATCATGATCGTGAAATAGCATAGAAGCATGTTTCCTATCAGTGGAGACATGCTTCTCACGATGTTTACAAAAATTCGATCGATTGTCATGTTGTTAAAATACAGTATGCAGTGCTATACTACAGATGCATGAAGATAATTGATATCTCCACTCAGTGGTGGAGCAAAGGAGTTCGCATGCTGAATATGGATAAGAAACTCGCGAAACGCGAGGCAGAGGGCAAAGATCATCCGGCACAGGCATCGTCGGGTGCTGGGGCAGATGGGGCGCGGTACTGGTTTCGCAGATGGCTACTCATGAAGGGGATCATGCCTGCCATTGTCTGCCGATCATACACTGGATAAGGTCATCAAGGCCTTTCCACTACCGCTGTATCCGTGACGAGATATCGCCGTCGCCAAAGACCCTCGATGAGGCGAAATCGCTACATGGAGCAGGGGCAAGTACGTCGCGACGGAGAACGCACATTTCATCTCGCACGCGAACCTCGTTGAAGTCGCGATCGATGTGACAGGGGGTGCCCAGAGGTCGGCGTGCGGATCGCGATCGACGCACTGAACAACAAAAAGCACGTCGTTATGATGGACGTCGAGACCGATGTGGTCATCGGCAGCTACCTCAAGAAGCTCGGCGACAAGAACGGCGTCATCTATACCGGGCTCGGCGGGCGACGAGCCGGGTGCGCCGTCATGGAGCTCTACTCCTTTGCGCGTGCGATGGGGCTGGATGTCAAGGTCATTGGGCAAGGGCAGAACAACAAGATCGACTATGACTGCAACCCCGATACCGTGTCTCGAGGAGCAGTCGCGCCGCAAGATGAGTCCCGCGCATGCTCACCTCGTTCAAGGACGGCACGAAGACCATGGTCGAGATGACGGCGATGTCGAACGCCACAGGGCTTATGTCCCCGATGTGATCGGCGGCTCATGGTCCCTGCTGCGTCACCGCAGGATCGCTGCGCCGATCTCAATCAGATCTTTAAGCTCAAAGAAGGATGGCGGCATTCTGAACCGTCATGGCGTTGTCGAGTATGTCAACGGCATTGCGCCCGGCGTCTTTGTCACCGTTACGCACGTGCGAACGAGGATGCTCGCCTACGTGATGGGACTATCTCCAGCATGGGGACAGTACCCCTCTGGACCCTCTACTCGCCCCTATCATCTCTGCAACCTCGAGACGCCGCTCACGCGTCGCGAGATCGTCATCGACGGCGAGACCGACCATCATCCCGCTCGACGGTCCGGTCAGCGGGTGCATCACCGTCGCCAAGCGCGACCTGAAGGCGGGTGAGAGCCTTGACGGCATCGGCGGCTACACGACCTACGCTCGATTGCGACGGCTGAAGAGACGTACCAGAAACGGCTACGTCGTCTACCCCTCGTCAACAAAAACGCACGCATGAAATGCGATGTCAAAGAAGGGCACGCTCCTCACACTCGACATGGTCGACCTCGATACGTCCACGCAGCTCTATCAGGTGCGCAAAGAACAGGACAAGATGTATGGCAACGGGTATGCACGCAAAGGATCACTGAACTTCCTAAAGATAATGCCCCCACGGTGTACGCGTGGGGGTTCATTGAGCATTGAGATATAAGGAATCACTGATAAATTCGGCACCACCATCTTGACGTATCTTTTCTCGCCCGCTTATCGTTAGTAAATCCTCCACTAGCCCTTTTGCTATGCGTCCGGTTTACTGCCTCAATCGGACAAAAATCTACGCCAATCTGGCATACCTCATTTATCAGTGATTCCATAAGGATGTAATGTATGTTTTGGCTTGAACTCATTGTTGTGTTGGGGATGCTTCTCGTCGGTGCACGCGTCGTGGCATCTTTCTTGGCATGTCGAGCGGCGTCTCCCTGCCGTACTCATCTTTGGCTTTCGGCTGCACGCCGGGCAAACCGCCGATTGACGTCGTCGCTGATCATCATGGCGGTCGTCGTCACCGTCTCCGTCCTGCAGGGCGTCGGGCGGCATGGACTATCTCATCCAGGTGGCGATCCGCATGCTGCGCAGCAACCCGAAGCGGATCAGCATCTACGCACCGCTCATCAGCTGGCTCTTTACCTTCATGTGCGGAACGGGTTATATTGCCTACGGGCATCCTGCCCGTGATTGCGGAGGTGTCACGTGAGGCGGGCGTGCGCCCCGAGCGGCCGATCTCCATCTCCGTCATCTGCCTCACAGCAGGCAATCACCGCGTGCTCCCATCTCGGCAGCGACTGTTGCTCTGCTGAGTTTTCTGGCGCCCGCGAATATTTCTCTGATCGACATTCTCCTTGTCTGTGTCCCCGCAACACTCATCGGCGTACTAGCGGGGGTCTCTCTACGCCTCGCGCATGGGAGCGGAACTCGCAGAGGACCCCGCCTATCTGGCGCGCGTCGCGGCGGGGATGCTGCACCGATCCATGAAAAGACGGACTTTCAGGAAAAAGACATTTCGGACATCGGGAAAAAGACAGCCGTTGCGCTCTATATCCTCGCGACCGTCATGGTCGTTGCCTTCGGCATATTCCCTGAGCTGCGCCCGATCCTATCTGGTGACGGCGACCGGAGACCGATGCTCCCCATGACCATGACCATCGAGATCGTCATGATGATTATGGCGGGCATCATCCTTCTTGCGGGTCAAGGTCGATGTCTACTCCGTCATCGAGCAGTCTGTGTTCAAAGCAGGGACTCATGGGCGTCTACTGCGTCTTTTGGCCTTGCGTGGGCAGGGGGTACACTCGTCGAGAACAACCTCGCCTTCCTGCAGGGCGGCTGCACAGGACATCGTCATGGCACATCCATGGGATCTTTGCCCTCGTCCTCTTCTTCCTCTCCTCACTGATTCTCAGTCAGGCGGGCACGCTCGGGGCACTCCGCGCCGCTCGGACTCTCGCTCGGCATCTCTGCACCGATGATGATCGGCATCTTCCCCGCGGTCAGCGGACTCTTTTTCATCCCCAGCTACGCCACCGTCCTCGCGGGCATCGCCTTTGACCGCACGGGAACGACCTGTATCGGAAAAGTACGTCTTTAACCACAGCTTTATGATGCCCGGGCCTCATCACCTGCACGGTCAGCGTCGGCATCGGCTTAGGGGCTTCGCAGGCATGCTTTTTGTGAGTTTCTCTGGATAAGATAAGTAAAAGCAAAAGGAATCTTCCTTTTGGGGAGATTCCTTTTTGGAGTTAAGATCAGGGTAAAAACGCTCTGTACGGTGATGTTCGTATAGGTTGTCAGAATATCCTTACTCTCCTATTACGACAATCGTGCATTTGCGTGCGCGGACAGGGTGCGGTCGAAGTCGACAAAATAGCGATAGCCGGTCGTGCCGACTCCGAGTTGCCGTCTGTTACTTCGAGATGTCTCCGATGAGCCGATGAGGTCGCCTTAAGATGTGCGTCGCAGTTCCAGAGAGCGGTGCGGTCTCCGCCCGGAAAGATAAGCCTCGGCATCGGTAAGCTCTCAACGGCGCGATAGTGCTCCTCTCCGGGATATTGGTATTGGCTCCAGCCCGTTTGGTTCGGTATGATCTTTTGGGCGGCATCGAGATCGTTTTGGAAACTCATTGCCGTCTGCATCCACATCGTGAACGAGACTCTTCGAAGAATACGGCGCAGGTCGTATGCGGCGAGATTACTGTCGCGATCCCTTCACGGATAGCACTCTCACGGATCGCCGTACGCTAGTTCCTCAGTGATGTTAGATAAAGGTTGGCGTTCTTCCGTGTGACGTGAGGGATGGTTTTTCTTAAAACGCTCATTATTTTCTCCTTATTTACGATGCTCTGATACACCTCGTATAACGAGCGTCTGCCATCTCTGCGATGCGTACGGCAGGATCAGGTGCGTTTAGAATACCGCTTGTTGCGCCGCTGCCGTCCGCTCCGAGATGCACAACACGGTAAACATCGTCCGCTGTTGTAATGCCCGATGCGATCATGATGCCGATGGTGGGGTTGATCGTGCGGATTTCTGTAACAATGGAAGTTGTATAATTGTCGTCTGCTGTCTTGCCCGTGCCGATGAGTTCAGTCGGTTCGCAGAGGAGAATATCTGGGCTGAAGGCGGCAATGGCACGACCCTCGGCAAGTGAGTCCGCACAGGCGATGGTTGTGATGCCAAGCTCGCGTGCACGTACAATGGTTTTTGATAATTCTGCGATGGTCATGGGATGTTCTGCATGGTTGAGGAAGGTTGCGCGAGCCCCTGCCGCATAGAGTGCCTCGAGGAGCAGGTGCCCCATGCCGCGTCCAGGGGCAGACTCTCCATTGCCCTGTGCGGTGACGACGATCGAGTCTGTATTCTCACGAATTAGACGGATATCTGAGAACGGGCAGGTAAAGTAGATCGTCAGACCAGTTTGCTTTGCTACGGTATCGGAGCCTTGGCGAGGCGAGAGCTTCCTCTCCGTATAGGGTAAGATTTTGGGTTGACGACGAGGAAAGGTGGGATGTGTCTGCATGATCGAGACCTCCTATATCGTTGGAAATCACCAGTGGTGCAAATTACCAAAGAGATAAAAATATGTTACCATAGGGTAATATGTTTCAAGTCAATTATGTTGACAAAAGAACAAGTAATCGAATACCATGACAAAAGGAAAAGAGAAGGGGGATACAGTAGCTGACAGGGAAAAAGACGACGTCCTCTGCACGAGAGTGTGCGTGATGCGATGGGCGACAATTTGCTGATTTAGCCTGCTTCTCTCCCATTCCCCGGAGAACGCGAGCTGTGTCAACAGCTGGGAGTCAATCGGTACAGCCATACGGCGGGCGCTTGATCTTCTGGCGGCAGAGAATAAGATTGTTCGGATGCAGGGACGCGGCTCATTCTATACAGGAGAAGATACCTGTGGATTACTCGGAGACCACAATGCGAGGTTTTGGGCTTGCGCAGATATTCTCAGCAGAGGGACGTGTCACGCAGTATGGTACTGCGGCAGGTGGTCGAAACGGCGCACGGTAATCTTGCAGCGATGCTCGGCATCGCTGAGAGATTCCTGTCTTTCATCTCAAACGTCTGCGCTACGTGGATGAAAAGATCTATGCGCTTACGGATGACTATGTCCCACTTTCACTATGCCCAGAACTCATGCACCTCAATTTTGCGGAACATAGTATACTTCGTACCTTGGAGGGAGCACGATGTTCATCCCTATGCAGAGACAAGACCATCGAGGTGATTCGCGCGACACCAGAAACGGCACTCTATCTTGAGGTGCCGGAGGAGGCACCGTCTTTGTCACACGCATATTGACGACAGATCGTGAGGGCGGGTCATTCAATATGCTACATCGGTAGAGTGCTTTTTCCGTAGCCGTTTTTCGTGTGCGATCAACAGAAAATGACCAATGGTAAATAAAATAATTGACAAATGGACTCCTCTGAAATATGATAATCACAATATCTATGTGCTTTTTCAGAAAAAGGAGGATACCTCATGCTGGTCGATGGAAAATCTGTACTCAACGCTGCGGTACGGGCATTATGGCATTGTTGCGCCCGATTTTCTCACGCTAAACGCCTGCCGTACCTTCGTACAAACGGCTGATGCCCTCAAAACGCCGATCTTGCTTTCTTTCGCGCAGGGGGCATGCTGGTCCTGATCTCTCTCGAGGAGGCGGCGCTTGTAGGAAAAATACTGGGCGGAGAAGGTGGAGACGCCGATCGTTCTGCATCTTGATCACGGGCAGGACTTTGATTTTCTTCGGCGTGCCATCGACCTCGGTTTTTACCTCTGTTATGCTTGATGCGTCGATGGAGAAGATGGAGAGAGCGTTCGCCGTACCAAGGAGGTTGTTGCTATGCCCATTCGAGGGGTGTGAGTGTCGAGGCGGAGATTGGGGCGTTGGTGGCGCATCAGAGGGATCGAGGGGAATCTCTGACAGTGTGTATACTACGGTTGAGGAGGCACGAACGTTTGCCGATGAGACAGGTGTTGACTCACTTGCCGTATCGATCGGCACCTCGCATGGTGTTTATCAAAGCAATCGTACGCCAGAGCTGAACTTTGTGCGGCTGCATGAGCTCTCTGCCGCAGTTCCGTGCCCCTCGTTCTTCACGGAGGTTCCGGCACTGGGGACGAGAACCTGCGGCGTGCCGTACGCGGCGGTATTGCAAGCTGAACGTCTACACGGATTTCCTTACGGGGGCGATGGAGATACGCACCGTACAGACGGATTCTTTGATCGAGATACAAAAAGGCAGAAGATGAAGGGATGCGAAGGTTCTTACCCACTACATAGAGCTCATATCCAAAACAGTATAGGGAAACTGTAGTATTGGGACTGTCGTACGAAGAATATGTTTCGTACGGCGTCTTTTATATTAGAGGGAGAACAAATGTGAATAAGATATTAAACAGAATAACACATTTACAAAAATTCAATCAGGAAAATATTGTATGATCCGATGCTATAATTATGAACGATAGAAAGATAAAGGGAAGGAGGAATGATTCCTTGCAGACAGAGGTGCTTCTCAGTGTGATTTTCCTGCTCTTTGTCATTCAGGTGATCGGTACGCATCTGCAGGTGAAAAGAATATAAGCGTGCTGTGCGTGAAATGCACAAACTCGGCAATGTCGGGATTGGCTCGCGTCGACGAAAGCTCGGACCTTCGAGCATTGTTGTGATCGCCTGTCGTTCCAATGGTGAAATCTTGGACGGACGCATTATGCAGGGAATGACTATTCTCAGCCGCTTTCGACCGATGAAGGGGATTGCGGGCGCACGATCTATGATCTGCATGCAGAGTATGAAGCTTGCCGGAGAGACGCCGCGCTCACTATAAGGGGCATATCCAGGCGCTAGATGCACTGATTGCACGGTTGGGGGATGGATGTTAGGTATAATTGTATCCCAGAGGAGGTAAATGTATGTACAAATCAGTTAAGATTGTTGCAGGAAAGGGCGGATGGGGCGGACCTCTCGTCCTTGTTCCGACAGAGACGCGCTGCAAGATCGTGAGCGTGACAGGCGGCGGTATCCATCCGCTTGCGGCAAAAATTGCCGAGGAGACAGGGTGCACAGCGGTTGATGGATTCACGACAGGGGTACCGGATGAGGAGATCCTGCTTGCTGTCGTGGACTGCGGGGGACGGCTCGATGCGGTGTCTATCCGAAGAAGGGATCCTGACGGCAAATGTCCTGCCTGTCAGCAAGACTGGTCCCCTTGGCGCAGTTCATTACGAAGGAGCTCTATGTCTCTGCTGTTGATCTGTCGTGTGTTATTAGAGTGGATGAGGCTGAGGTAAAGGCTCAGGCATCAGTTGCAGAGCATACACCTAAAGAGTAAAGGCTCAGGCAAAGGCGAGAGGTTGCCGCCATGCAGTCGGGACGAGAAAAGAACTACGTTACGCGCCTTGGCATCGCTATCGGTAGCATCGTGAATAAATTCTATGCTGCCGGACGTGAAACCATCGACATTACGGTTAAGGTATTTTACCGTTTATGGCGTTTGTCTCCATGATTCTTAGCATCATTGAGTGTCTCGGTCTGGGTAATGTCATTGCTAACACAATCTCGCCACTGGCAAAGCTCTTTGCCGGGGATGCTGGTCATTTCGCTCATTTGTGCAATTCCCTTCATCTCACCGGTTCTTGAAAGTATAGGGGCGGTCATCGCGCAGGTTGTCGGTACACTGCTCGGTGCGCAGATAGGTATGGGCAATATTCCTCCACAGTATGCACTGCCTGCTCTTTTTGCAATCAATGCACAAGTTGGCGCTGACTTTTGTTCCAGTTGGGCTCAGTCTAGGGGAATGCAGATCCGGAAACGATTGAGCTCGGTGTTCCTGCCGTTCTCTATTCGCGTGTTAGTACAGGTCCCCTTGCCGTGTTGATCGCCTATGCGGCAAGCATTGGACTTTACTAATCGAGAGGGATATAAAATTATGGAACTGATAGCAACAGCAGCGAAACGGCTTTATGGATGCTCTTCCGTGCGGGTGCGGCGACGTTTACCTCGTGGGTAACTGGCATTACTCCACTTCTCGTCATCATGATGACAGCAGTCAACTCGCTCATCAAACTTATTGGAGAGGAGCGTGTAAACGGCGTTGCACAACGTGCGACGCAGAACGATATTACACGCTATACCGTCCTCCCTGTTCTTGCAGTACTTTTTCTTGGCAATCCTATGTGCTACACGTTTGGCAACTTTGTCGAGCGAAGTATAAGCCCGCCTATTATGATGCAGCGGTCAGCTTTGTGCATCCTGTGACGGGGCTCTTTCCACACGCCAACGGCGGCGAACTCTTTGTCTATATGGGGATTGCAGCGGGGATTACGACGCTTGGTCTGCCGCTTGGCGACTTGGTAGTACGCTATTTTTATATCGTCGGTATCGTTGTTATTCTGCTTCGCGGCATTGTTACGGAGAAGATATATCTCTATATGAAGCGCCGGGAGGAAAAACAGGCATAATAGGTGATGAGATGCTTCATATATTGCGTGAGGTTGGATACATCATCCTGTTAGGAAATCGCTGATAAAACAGTGCTCTCAGATAGGATTACAGCAAGGGAGCTGCCGCAGCAGCAGCGGCTCCCCTCTCATACTCCGATAGAACATATGTCAATGTTGATGAAAAATATTAGGATATGCGCTAGAGAGATACGGTGCGTGGGAGAAGGGGGTCACGATGAAAATCGTTGATGATGTTCGTCTCATCTTCAAATGCTGTAGTTTGTATTATCAGGACGGACTCGGACAAAAAGAAATCTGTGAGCTGCTTGGTATCTCTCGTCCGACCGTCTCACGGATGCTCACCATCGGCAAAGAACGTGGAATCGTCCGCATCGAGATTCAAAATCCTGACAACATTGCCTATGGTCAGCTTGAACGTGAATTGGAAAAACACCATTTGCAGGAGGTTATTATTGTTCCGTCTAGTCCGCTCTCAGATGGGCAGTATCCAATCAGCTCGGCGATCAGCGGCGCAACACTCGAGTATCTTTCTCGCATTTTAATGGATGGTTTTTCTGGTCCGGTATTACGATGGGGCTCGCAATACAGAACGTTGCTCGTTCGGACTACTTTATCCGGGCCCGATTAAAGGTGACGTTGTGCCGCTCGTGGGTGGTGTTGCGAGAGCCGCCTCGATATACATTCAAACTATCCTTGCACAGGAGCTTGCCGAACGTTTTGCTGGTGACTGTGTGCAATCGCCTGCGGTGTTTTTCACAGCGTGAGGTGCTTGAGGGGTTTCTGGCGGAAAAAGACGATTCGTAACGTGACGAATCTCTATTCACGGCTCGACCTTGTACTCATGGGGATCGGAATTCCATCAACGGAGCACTCAACGATTCTGCGCACAGGATATGTGGACCGTTCGATTCTTACAGAATTTGACAGCGCGTGGTGCAGTAGGGGATATTGCTCTGCGCTACTTCGATGCGGATGGAAATACAGAGCCGTTCCAGGATTTTTAATGAGCGTGTCGCGGGGATTCCTTTGGATATGCTATTCCACGCCGTGTCGGCGTGGCAGAGGAGTCAGAAACAGGCTGCCGTTCGTGAGGGCAATTCGCGGCGGCTTTATCAATGTGACTTATTACAGACATTGACTGTGCAGGCATTTGGTGCAGGAGGATTTTGTAACTCTTACAACATGTTTCTGTGATACGATGCAGAGGATAGATGGGGATTGAGGGCGTATATCAAAAAATTCCTTGATTTTTCTCCATCCCTATGATATAGTACCTTTTTGTTGACATATGTGGCGCCTTCGTCAAGTGGTTAAGACACCGCCCTCTCACGGCGGGTTCATGGGTTCGAATCCCATAGGCGTCACCAAATTCGGCGCCTTCGTCAAGTGGTTAAGACACCGCCCTCTCACGGCGGGTTCATGGGTTCGAATCCCATAGGCGTCACCATCGAAATGGACAGGAGCCGTTTACGGCTTCTTTTTGTATGGGTCGCGACCCGAGTTGAGAGGCGTAGCGAACGAAAGCAAAAACCCACCCGCTATGCGGGTGGAAGATAAAAAGTTATACAAAAAGCATCTTTCCCGCTTATACTAAGGATGTTCAAGCCAGTAGAAAAAGAAGGAAAGATGTGATCTTACTGAAAGCAAACAGTTTATCCCACACAAAGTGGCTCTGCAAGTACCATATCGTGTTCACCCCGAAATATCGGCGGAAAATCATATATGGGCAATACAAGGAGGTATTCGAGATATCCTGAGGCAGCTATGTGCATATAAAGGTGTGGAGATGCTGGAAGGTCACCTATGCCGGATCATGTACACATGATGGTAAGTATCCACCGAAAATCAGTGTATCACAATTTATGGGATATCTCAAAGGGAAAAGTGCCTTGATGATTTTTGATAAACACGCCAACTTGAAATACAAGTTTGGGGAATCGGCACTTTTTGGTCAGGAAGGTATTACGTAAGTACCGTTGGGTTGAATGAAGCAACGATACGTAAATATATCCAAGAGCAGGAAAAAGCATGACATTGCCTTGGATAAACTCAGCGTGAAAAGAGTACGAAGACCCTTTTTAAGGGAAGCAGGTAGTACCACCGCCCTTTTAAGGGCAGTGACGAGTCAAGGGCAATATGAAGCGGACAAAGTGAAAGCCAGCGCCTTTAGACGCTGGTCGGTATTATCCCTTATAGGGGCGTGCAAACCACCCGTTTGACGGGTGGTCGCGAGTCTCTATCGTAATGAGAAAAATGGGGGCGGGGCAGGCATGCTCTTCGTATCGATGCTTCTCATGGGCGAATTATCGGTTTTCGTCGGGCGGGCGGCGGCGGCGTGATCATCACTCTGCTCGTCGTCGGATTCGGCGTGCCCATCCATCAGGCGCTTGCTGTCGCCCTCGGATCTCATGGCGTTCACGACGCTGTCGGGGCGCAGTCAGTCACTACCGCGAGCGTGAGGTCGTTCCCCTGACAGGGGCGGTGCTCGGGCGCGGGCGGCCTTCTCGGTGCACTCCTCGGTGCGGTGATTTCCAACCACATGGAGGCACCGAATCTCAGCCTCTTTACGGGCGTCATGCTCCTGTCGAGCGCCTTCCTCCTCTACCTGCGCATCTATCGTGCCGTGTGGCTCTCGGCGCATATCCACGTGCGTGAGGAGCTCTTGATCGGGCGGCGCCTCTATCTCTATGGACTGCCCATCGGCTTTCTCGCGGTGTCCTCTCAGGTGCATTCGGCATCGGATCTGCGGCCTACATACAGATCGCCCTCATGGTTGTGTTCGGTGTGCCGCTCCTGCAGGCCATCGGAACGACGATGATGATCATCGTGCCGATCTCGATCAGCGGCGGTATCGGCTACCTCCTCTATGGACAGCTGGGCCGTGGCTTTTCATCCAGACACTCGTCGCGCTCTCGTTCGGCTCGTATGCCGGGGCAAAGCTGACGCACCTCGCGCCGCTGCCTGTTTTGCGCTTTTGGATTGTTGCCCTGCCGACCATCGGCGGTGCGATTATGATTTTATTTCACTGATTATATTGCTGCAGAAATGATAGAGAATGATTGGTATTGATCTTGGAACGAAAAGAGCCGTGATACGGAAATTACGCCGTTTACGGCTTCTTTTTTGTATGGGTCGCGACCCAGTTGAGAGAGCGTAGCGAACGAAACAAAAACCCACCCGCTATGCGGGTGGAAGATAAAAAGTTATACAAAAAGCATCTTTCCCGCTTATACTAAGGATGTTCAAGCCAGTAGAAAAAGAAGGGAAAGATGCTTATCTTCCTGAAAAGCAAACAGTTTATCCCACACAAAGTGGCTCTGCAAGTACCATATCGTGTTCACCCCGAAATATCGGCGGAAAATCATATATGGGCAATACAAGGAGAGTATTCGAGATATCCTGAGGCAGCTATGTGCATATAAAGGTGTGGAGATGCTGAAGGTCACCTTATGCCGGATCATGCATACACATGATGGTAAAGTATCCCACCGAAAAATCAGTGTATCACAATTTATGGGATATCTCAAAGGGAAAAAGTGCCTTGATGATTTTTGATAAACACGCCAACTTGAAATACAAGTTTGGGAATCGGCACTTTTGGTCGGAAGGGTATTACGTAAGTACCGTTGGGTTGAATGAAGCAACGATACGTAAATATATCCAAGAGCAGGGAAAAGCATGACATTGCCTTGGATAAACTCAGCGTGAAAGAGTACGAAGACCCTTTTAAGGGAAGCAGGTAGTACCACCGCCCTTTTTAAGGGCGGTGACGAGTCAAAGGGCAATATGGCTTGAACAAAGTGAAAGCCAGCGCCTTCTAGACGCTGGTCGGTATTATCCCCTATAGGGGCGTGCAAACCACCCGTTTGACGGGTGGTCATGATTATGTATTCGTAACGTTTTTGAGACCGCCGGCAATTAGCGCGGTAGCCAACTGATTTAGACTGACTCCCCTCCGCTCTTGCCGTCAGAGCAAGATTCCGATGCAGACTCTTTGGCAGACGCAGAGTTAAAAAACGACCACTGAAGTCTTCTTCCTGTAGGGGGTTCGGGAATGGGGACACCGTCCTCTACCGCTGCCTCGATCCATGAGAGCTTTGCATCGTCTAGCTGATCGAGCAGATCGCGTTTCGTTTCTGCCTGTGTTATACAGCCAGGAAGTTCGGCGATATGCCCAACGAACCCACCGTGTGGGATCAGCTTTCAATAATTTCTCGATATGGCAGTCCCATGTAGTATGCAATATCCTTTTTCATCATATCAGCCTTCTTCCTTATTGAGAACATCCATGATGATTCTGATGTAAACTTCCTTAACGTAGGGCTCGTGTTTTGGAATCGTGATCGGCGCGAGTTCCAGGTTTCCGAAACGTCCAATGGCTGGAGCCGCGCTTTGGCTGACTGCGGTGATACCCCATGTGTTCCAGTATCTTTGCCGCTTCGTCAAAACGCACGCTCTTTGGGTTATGCTGAATCCTCGCAGAAGTTTTTCCCATTTAGTCCACCTTCATCACCTGTATCTGATGGTACTGTATTTGGTACTGAAAAACAAGCTAAATTTATCATCGATTACCTATCGCTCTCGAACGGCGTTTACATCATCATGATGCGGCGGTTTTTCGTATACCGTTTGCAAAAATCCGGATAACTGTTACAATAAAGAACAAATCTATTTTGAAGGAGTGATACGATGAGAATATGGATGGTATTGATGTTCGTCGTGATGCTGATGCTTTTCTGTCTCCGGCTGCGGCGGGCACAGTCGTCAGCGGCATCGGAGGGAAAGGAAGAGACGATGGCGGCATTTCAGCGTGTCGCGTCCGATGAGGCGCAGCGGATGATGGCGGAGAATACAAACTATATTATTTTGGATGTGCGGACGGCGGGGGAATATGTAGGTGGACATATCCCGCATGCCATCAATGTGCCGAACGAGATCCATTACTGCGGCACCGCCAAAGGGAGCTGCCCGACAAGGATCAGATGATCTTTGTCTCACTGCCGCAGCGGGGCACGCAGTCAGCAGGCGGCGCAGAAGCTCGCGAACATGGGCTATACACATATTGGCGGAGATGGGGGCATCAACAACTGGCACGGCGCGATCGAGAAACAGAAGCCGCTGGTAAAATTGCAGTCAAAAGGGGCTGTTGCACGAAACAACGTGCAGCAGCCCCTATCCGTTCTTTCCTAGAGCTTTGCGACGGGGTCGAGTGCCTTGACCTCGCCCGTGGCAGTCATTTCGACGCTTGTTCCTTCGGGCGGTCCCGTGAAGATCACGAGGGCAGGCGTCCGATGTCGCATTTGCACGGATGTAGTCGATGTCAAACTTCATCAGGCGGTCGCCCTTTTGCGACCTGCTGTCCCGCCTCGACAAAGACCTCAAAGCCCTTGCCGCCAAAGCGCGACGGTGTCGACGCCGATATGGAGCAAATACTCTGTGCCGTCCGCACTCTTCATGCCGATGGCATGCTTTGTGATCGAAGACGAAGACGACCTCACCATCGGCGGGGGCGAGTACCTCACCAACCGTCGGATAGACAAAGAAGCCGTCGCCCATCATCTTGCTCGCAAACGCATCGTCCGGTGCCTCCGTGATCGGGTGTACTGTTCCCGTGACGGGGCTGCAGGCGTATGCTTTTTCTCCTGCAGAGGAGGGGCAGCCTCTTGTGCCGCCGCCTCGGCAGCTTTTTCCTCAGCGACTGCGGCGGGGGCGTCCTCAGCTCGACCGCGGGCGCTGTCTCAAAGTAGGTCTCGAGATTGGACTTGATGACGGCGACCCTGCGGTCCATAGATGACTTGTACGCCCGTGCCCTTGACGATGACGCCGACGGCACCCGTCGCCTGAGGAGTTTTTTCATCCACGAGGGACGCATCTGCGACGGAGCAGCGCAGGCGCGTCGCGCAGCAGTCGACGGACGTGATGTTGCGCTTGCTGCCGAGCCGCTTAGCGATCGCTGCACTCTTAGCATCAAAACCTGCATCGCTGCCGGCAGCGCGCCGCCCGCTCCCTCACGTGCCTTGTAGTCCGCCTTGGTGTAGAGTTTTGTCTCCTCGTCGTCGTCCTCACGCCCCGGCGTCTTGAAGCCGAAGTGCAGGATCATCCAGCGGAAGATGAAGTAGTAGGGAAGAAGTAGACGATGCCGACGGGGATGACGTACATCCAGCTTGTCTTTGCCTCGCCCTGAAGTATACCGAAGATGAAGAAGTCGAGGAGTCCGCCCGAGAAGGTGAGACCCACGGCGATGTTCAGCATGTGCGCGATCATATATGCCGCGCCCGCGAGTACGACCTGAACGGCGAAGAGGGCAGGAGCAACGAGAGGAACGAGAACTCGATCGGCTCCGTGATGCCCGTGAGCATACAGGTGAGTGCTGCCGGAGGAGCAGTCCACCCGCGACCTTTTTCTTTTCGGGGCGTGCGCAGTGGTACATCGCAGAGCCGCACCCAGCGAGTACGAAGATCATGAAGATAAACTCACCGGAGAGTAGCGCGTGGCATCTGCACTGAAATGTGCGACATCCGGCGAGGGCAAGCTGCGCGAAGAAGATGTTCTGACCGCCCTGGATGAGCTGTCCGTCGATCATCATGGAGCCGCCGACGCCCGTCTGCCAGAATGGCGGGTAGAAGACGTGATGCAGCCCGAAGGGGATGAGCGCGCGCTTGATGATACCGAAGATCAGTGTGCCGATGTAGCCCGTGCCCGTGACAAGGCCGCCGAGGGCGAAGATGCCCTGCTGTGCAAGCGGCCAGACAAAGTACATGGCGATCCCGACGAAGAGGGAAAGACGATGGTCGAGATGATGGGAATGAGCGCGAACCGCCGAAGAAGGAGAGTGCATTCGGCAGGATAATCTTATGGTATCGGTTGTGCAGGAGCGCCACGCCGATACCGACGATAATGCCGCCGAAGACGCCCATCTGGAAGGACATGATGCCGCAGGAGGGCGCGATCGTACCCTCGAGGACGCCCGGGGCGATCGTGCCGTCGGCGAGGATCTGCCCGCCGATTTTTCAGCATGGCATTGCAGGACGTGTGCGTGACGAAGAGGCGATCATGGCGGAGAGTGCCGCGACCTCTTTCTCCGCCTTTGCCGTGCCGATGGCGACGCCGACCGCGAAGATGATCGGCAGATTACCGAAGATCGTGCTGCCTGCGCTCGACATGATCGAGAGCAGCGCGTGCAGCGGTGTTCCTGTGCCGAGCACTCCGCCGAGACCGTATGTCGCGATGGTCGTCGGGTTCGTGAACGACGCGCCGATGCCGAGCAGGATGCCCGCGATCGGCAGGATCGCGACCAGCAGCATAAAGCTGCGCCCGACGCGCTGGAGCACACTAAAAAGATTTCATCTTTCATAGTATTTCCCCTTTCTCCCCGTCTCCACCCGTACGTCCTCCCCTTTGGACGCACAATGTCAATCTAGTAGATGTACTGACACGATGAAAACGGTATTGATGAAATGATATATGGAAAATTATACTGTAAACGCAGAGGAAGTGCAAAAAGAAAAATTAGATTTGTTGTTATAGGATATGTCAGAAATATTTTTGTCCTGTGTTGAAATTATGCTATAATAATTCTATCAACGGATACTGTAAAGGAGAACCTATGAACGCAGAGCGCGGGCGTCGAGTATCAGGATTCTGTTTTTCGTATGTATTTTAAGGAATCGCTGATAAAATGAAGTTCGTCAGATTGGCGTAGATTTTTCGTCCGAACGAGGTGGAAAACCGGACGCATAGCAAAGGGGCTATGTGGAGGATTTTCCGCCGAAGTGCGGGACAAAAAGATAGCGTCAAGATGGCGTGGCTGAATTTATCAGCGATTCCTTATCAACGAGGCGCGTTTGCGGAACTCGCCGGGGCTCTGCACGGGAAAATGTATTCACCCGGGAGCGGCTCGAAATCGTGACGCTTGATGGAACATTCCTGACGTAGGTCAAGAATGATATTTCATTTCTGCTTGCGGGGCGTTATTTGGTCTTTCTTGAACATCAGAGCACGCCGAATGATAATATGCCGTTGCGTTGTCTTTACTACGTATGCGAACAGCTACGCATGGATATTACCGCAAAAAGATCTCTACGCAAAAAGCGGATTCGGCTTCCTGTCCCGGAATTTCATGTATTCTATACGGGTGAGGCAAATGCTCCTGAGGAACATGAAATGAGACTTTCGGATGCCTATGCCGATGTCGATGATCCTGTTAATTTAGAACTGAAGGTAAAGTTCCACAATGTTGTCTATGCTGAGAGCAAGGCACCGCTGTACCGTTGTCAGGCACTTCGTGACTATGCGAAGTTTGTGTACTTGGTAAAGGCGTATTTGCATCGTGGGGGAGCTACGCGAAGATGCAATACGTGAAACGATTCGGTATTGCATAGAACATGATATCATGAAGGATTTTTTACTTGAACATGAACGCGAGGTAGTGGATATGGTTAACTTTGAGTGGAATGAGGGAGCTGTTCAGAGAGGCGGCGTTTGAACAGGGGCTTGAGCAGGGGACGTGTTTCTGCTGTGCTTGGCATGCTGAAGGAAAAGCTCCCGCTCGAGACGATTGCGCGTGTGTCAGAGATGTCGCTCGAAAAAATTCGTGAGATTGGACAGATGCACCACTTGCTCTGAGAATGCGGCGTATGCTATAATATGTGTGACTAATCTGTCAACAAAGGGGTGTCGGATGAAAATGAGAGGCGCGAGGCGGTTCTTGCGTGTCTGCGAGAGCAGGACGTGGATACGGTGTTTGGATACCCCGGCGGTATGATTCTGCCGCTCTACGATGCACTCTATGGGCAGACGGAGATCCGTCAGCATCCTCGTGACGCATGAGCAGAAATGCAGGCGCACGCGCCGAGCGGCTATGCGCGTGCGACGGGCGCGTCGGCGTCTGTATCGCGACCTCGTACCTGGCGCGACAAACCTCGTGACGGGCATTGCGACAGCGTACATGGACTCGATCCCGATGGTGGCTATCACGGGGCAGGTCGATCTGACATGCTCGACGTCGCGATGCGTTCCAGGAGACTGGATATCCTCGATGTGACGATGCCCGTGACAAAGCATAACTACAAGGTCAAGAACGCCGCCGATCTCGTACCGACGATCCGCGAGGCGTTTGCATCTTGCACGCAGTGGAGCGTCCCGGGACCCGTGCTCATCGATGTGCCGCGTAACCTCTTTTCGAGGAGGTCACCTATACGGAGCAGAAGCGAGCGGAGCATCAGCATGGAAAGCCTGACGCGGATTTCATCATCTGCGCGGCCGAGGCGGCGACGGAGATTGTAAATGCAGAGCGTCCGCTTGTCATCGTGGGCGGGTGGTGTGATCTCAGCGGGCGCATCGGCGGAGACGGTCGCATTCATCGAGAAATACCAGACTCCCGTGCCGTTCACTACTCTGATGGGGATGGGCGCTGTCCCAAGCACGCATCCGCAGATGCTCGGATTTATCGGCATGCATGGAGCGAGGCGGCGAACTACACCGTCGGTGCCGCCGATCTCGTCATCGCACTCGGCGAGCCGCTTTTGCCGACCGGCCCGACGGGCAATCTCAGCAAGTTTACGGCGAACCGCAGGTTTCATCCACATCGACATCGACCCTGCAGAGATCGACAAAAATGTCGGCAGCAGCATTGGGCTGGCGGGGGATATGCGCGTGATTCTGAACCTGCTCATGCGGCAAAGAGCCCAAACGCGACCATCATGCGGCATGGTGGCAGCAGATCCATACGTGGCAGGAGAGTTTGACGATGATTACCACGTCGACTGCTCTGACCGTGCCCCTGGGCGCTCCATCGGTCGCGCAGATGACGGCAGGCAAGCCCTACGCCTATGCGACAGATGTGGGACAGCATCAGATGTGGGCGGCACTGCATCTGCGTGTGGAGGAACCGCTGGACATGGCTGACCTCAGGCGGGCTCGGAACGATGGGCTATGGTCTCGCCGGCGGCGATGGGCGCTCAGGCTCGCATGGGGCGATCGAGCGCCGCGTGATTCATATCACGGGCGACGGCGGTCTCAAGATGACGGGAAATGAGTTCTACACGATTGCGCGCCTCGGGCTGCCCGTGATCACGATCATCTCGAACAACCGCTAGCCTCGGGATGATTCGCCAGCTGCAGAAGGTGCTCTACAAGGAGCACTATATCGCCTCGTGAGTTGACCACGAGATGGACTATGTAAAAATACGCGGAGAGCTTTTGGCATCAAGGCCGTACGCGTGTCGACGCAGGACGAATTTGCGGCGGCACTCAGCAAGGCACTGAGGATCGTATGCACCCGCGTGTGATCGTGATGGATGTGTGCGCAGTTTCGTGGACCCATGGTGAAAGGGACGGTGTGCGCGATGGAGATTCGCCGATCACAAATAGAGCGGCGGACGCGCAGTGAGCGCTGATTCGTCTGCTCTCGACCCTTCTTGCCGTCATGATTCTGGCGGTTATCCTTGCGATTGCCGTGCCGCGCTTTCCTCAGCGCTCGCGACCGCAAACACGGTGAAGGTGCAGGCGGATCTCACGGCACTCGATACGGCGATTGTCCTCTATCAGACGGCAAAGGGAAAAACCCTGCGGGCGTTGATGATCTCACGGACTACGTGACGGATCTGAAGCATCTGAAACCGCCTGCGGGGACGATACGCGTCGGCGCACAGGAACTCTCCACGGAGAACGTCTCCTATCAGGTAAGAAAAAGGACGAGTGTCTGGCGTGCGACCTGTGCAGGACGCACGGCGGAGGAGTACCACTACACGGAACTAGGGGGATGGCGTGATGCAGGAGACAGCGCACGTTTTGTCCGTCGCGCTGTGCCGCGCCCTGTCCTCATCCTGCTCTGGTGTGCGGGCAGTCTCGGCGTTCTCCTCGACCTACGGTTTGGGGCTGCGGCGGATGCGGCATGCTCTTTACGGCGGTGCTGCTCTGGCTCTCCTATCTCGATCTGCGCGATGGGATGCTCTATGACTGCATCACACTGCCGTTTGCCGTCCTCGGACTGATGGTCTTCAGGGACTGGACTCAATTTCAGATGCACTTTTGGGCGGGACGCTTTGCGGCGTCTTATTTTTATTGTCTGTATCTTGCCGCGCGCAGCGGACTTGGCGGCGGTGATGTAAAAGCTCGCCGCCGGACTTGGGCTCTGGCTCGGCTGGGAGGCGGCGATTGTCGCTGTATGGACGGCGTTCCTGCTCGGCGGCGTGGCGGCGGCGTTTCTTCTCCTCACGGGGCGCAAGAGTCGGCGCATGGCAGCATCCCGTTTGGTGCATTCCTCGCCGTCGGCGGCTATGTGGGACTACCTTGCGGGGCGGCAGCTCTGGCAGCTTTACTGGGGGCTGCCGTGATGCGGAGGGATGCGCGCGGCATGATGCTCCTGCACGTCCTGCTCGCCGCGTCGATCATAGCCGTGCTCGGCGCCGCAGCACTCCCGCGTGCGCGCTCTCTATGTCGCGGGCGGCCGTGGAGTATGAGGCGGTGCATCTCGTCGGTGAGCTGCGCCGCATACAGGCGGTCAGCCGCACGACGGCGATGCCGCTCTACATGCTCGGAGGGACGGCGGCAGGGGGCGCGCGAGCCGCAGCTCTACGTGCAGGGGCGGCAGCTATGAAATCGTGCCGCACGGCGGGCAGGACGTCCCATCGGATGCTCTCCGCTCGTGCGGATTACACAGGTGACGGCGGGCGGGAAACCATGTCATTCGACCGCAATGGCGGCATCGGGCAGGGGAGCAACAACATGACCATCCGCATCGAGGCAGAGGGACACGCGCGGGATGCGCTGAACGTCATCATCGACAGTGCGGCACGCATCCGGCTCCCAGCGCGGAGGCCGCGATGAGGAATGACGCGCGCGGCTGGGTGCTCATGGAGGCGGTGATCCTCGGCTGCATTGTACTTTCCGCCGCCGCGGTGCTCGGATCTTTGCCCGCAGTGCGCTGCTCGCAGAGCAGTCCGCCGCGCGCATGGATGCGGCGTTCTTGGCGCGGCAGGAGCTCTCTGTGATGGAGGCGGGTCTTGCGCATGGATCGTTTCGGCGGTCAGCGCGCCCTCGGTTCGCGTGAACGATGTGACCCTATACCCTGCGTGCAGATGTTGTGCGTCAGGGAGATTTTTATGATGTGACCCTGCACCTCTCGTGGCGCGTCTTGGGGCGCACGGAGACGGCGGACTACGTGCGGAGGATGAAGCGATATGATACGCAGACGGCATCCGTAGAGCGTGTGGGAGCGCGGCGTCGTGCTGACGGAGCTCGCCGTCAGCCTGCCGATCTTCGCGCTCCTGCTGACCTTTCTTGTCTTTGCCCTCGTGTGGGGCTGGCGCAGCTATCAGCGTACGGCCGCCGATGCCGAGCTGCGGCAGGAGATGCAGATCGCCATGGCGCGCATTACGGAGTCCGTGCTCTCCTCGTCGTATGTTGCGCAGGACGCAGGGCATCTATCGGATGCGGCACAGCATGGAGGAAAAGCATGTGGGACGCCGCTGGATTCCCTATTGGCTCACCGGCGGCAGACTGGTGTATCAGACGTCCGCTGCGCCGCTGACGGGCGGCTATGCAGGCGCAGGCGTACACATCTCGTCGTTTTTTCCATACGGTACCAGACGCACAATGCCCGCGCCTCTATCACATCGAGATGACGGGCGAGAGCGTGGCGACGGGCAGAAGCTGCACTACCGCAACCTCCGTCTATCTGCGGGAGGATCAAGGTGGGACGGTAAAAAATCCCGGTGCGGGCAGGATGGTTTCGTCTCGGCGCTCGGACTGTGCATTCTCGCACCGCTCCTCCTCATCGCCATGGCCGCCGCGTCCCCTGATACGCGCGCGGCGGAACGGTCGCGGCGGGAGTATGAACGTGAGATGCAGCTACGCCTTGCGGCGGAGAGCGGTGTACTGACAGTGGCGAGACACGCTGGAGCAGCGTCCATCCGCTGCTGGGAAATTGTCCTCTGGGGAACGGCGGAGCGTCGCCGTGCACGATGTCCCCATGGCGGCGGACATCGACCTGCGCGTCGTGATCGAGCCGCAGAAGGACGGAACGATCTGGGTCACTGCCGCCGCTGTAGATCGGCGGCATGATACAGATGTATCGGATGAGTGAGCACTGGACGCGGGCGAAGATCGTCCGTGCGCAGATGGAAAAGAAGGATGGGCACTATGTTTGGCGTCGATGGTTTTTAGACTGCGTCCGCGTGAGACCGTGGGCATCAGCGTGACGGCGGAGGGGCTGCGGCTCGTCCGCCTCGCTGCACCGGAGGAGAAGGATGGTGCGTGGACGGTCAGAGCATCGTCAGGGAGTGGCGTGTTCCTGTGACGGGAGCAGATGCCGCTGCCTCTTGCCGCTGCTGCCTGCGCAACTTTGCATGCGCTCTGGATGGGCGCACCTGCCGCTCGGGCTTGCACTGCCTGCGGAGCTTGCCGTGACAGCGGGCGAGGGAACTCCCGCCGCACTGACGGGGAGCAGAGCTGCAGGCGGCTCTCCTCTGGGCGATGCGCGCGAGGCGGATGAGAGAGGAGCACACTGCCCGCCGATCTGCAGCTCTGCTGTGCCCTCTGGAGACGGATGCCAACACGCATCGCTATTGGACGGCAGCCATGACGGAGACGCCGTGTGCAGTACTATTTTTCGGCGTTCTCTGCGCGTAGCCTCCGTCTGCGTCGGCTGACGATCTGCCCGCGCGACGGCGGCACGCTTGCCCGCTGATTGCGGCGCACGGGAGCCGCAGATGCTCATGGGAGGAGCCGGAGGAGCCTACGGGAGACTGCGCCGCAATCTATGCAGGGGCTGCTCGTCCCCGCGCACGCCTCGCCGCCTCTTGGCACGCAGAGCACTCATATCCTTTCCGCGTCTGCGCCGCCGCGCACCAGAGCTGATCGCGGGAGCGGCGACGCTCATCTTCGCCATGACTGTGTCGGCGGATGCGGCCAGTACCTGATGGCGGAGCGCACAGCGACAGAGACGGTGCAGAGGAGCTGCGCCTTCATGATGCCGGATGTACGCCGCATGGAGGACTATGCCATGCGGCGTGCCGCTGTGGCAGAGCGTGAGCGTGTGCTGGCGGCAAAGTACAGGCGGAGTCCCTGCCCCTGCGTGCGCTCTCGTACATCTCGGCACGCTGCCGCTCAAAGGCATCCACCTCACCGCACTGCGCGTGGGGCAGATGCTGGAGATTGAGGGAGGCGGAGAGCTACGAGGTTCTCGCGACAATGACGGAGCACATCGCAGCGGATGGCTTTTTCCGTGCACCGCCGGTCTTGGCAGAGGCATCGCGGGAGGATGGACACATCCGCTTTCGTCCTGCGCACGGATGGTTTGGGGCTGTGATGCGGCGGGAGACGGAGCGTCAGCACGGATGCGCTGATCTGGGTGTTTTCCTTGCCCTTTATACGCGGGACTGCTGTCGTCGTATTTTTCTGCAGGGCGGGAGGCCGCGCGGGCGGGCGCGATGCGGCGCGTGCTGTCCTCGCGCGGACGGAGGTGTATCAGCGCACGGTTCACGCGGATGCGCAGGCGGAGGACAAGCTGCGTCTGCGTGAGGCACGCCTTGCGGCTGCTCTGCCTGAGGAACGTGCACAGGGGTCTTTCTTTTCATCGGTAGAGCAGCAGTGCCCGCCATGCAGGGGTGACACTTGTCCGCATGCTTCCGCACTCCGCTGTTTCGGATGGGAGATCGTACGGCAGACGTGCTGAGGTTCACGTGAGCGGCGATTATTTTTGCGCTGAGTCTTCTTTCTGCGCGAGGTGGAAAGCGAGAACGCACGGCTGTGTTCAAGGCGCTGCAGTCTGACAGCGGACGGCACGATGCTCCATGCAGTGATTACACTTGAGACGGTGGCGATGGCGTGACGCAGCGACGAACTTTTTAATTGTTCGTTGGCAGGAAAAGCACGTAATCTATCGAAATTATTACAAATATACATTTATATACAAAAAGTGGGATGATCAGAGGGGATTCACATGGGACAGCTGCGGTTTGTCACGGGGGAGAATCGCACGGCGCGGCACTGACGGCAATCATTGATGGTCTGCCGGCGGGGCTGCAGCTCTCGCGTGCGGAGCTCGATGCCCAGCTGGCGCGCCGCCAGCGCGGCTATGGACGCGGCGGGCGCTGAAGATCGAGACGGATCGCGTACTCGTGCTCTCAGGGACTGCGCTTTTGGCGAGACCATCGGCGCACCGCTTACCCCTGCGGGTCGTGAACCGCGACTTTGTGAACTGGACGGATCGCATGGATCCCTTTGGCGCGCCGACGGGGAACGGATCACGGTAGTACGCCCCGGACGCCGATCTGGCGGGCGTGCTGAAGTACGACCGCCGGGATGCGCGTGACATCCTCGAGCGATCGAGCGCGCGAGAGACGACAATGCGCGTTGCGGTCGGCGCTGTCTGCCGCCAGCTCCTCGCGGCGCTCGGTATCGACATTGCCTCCCACGTCACGGAGATCGGCGGTGTGGCCGTCGATGCGGCGATCATCCGTGCCGACGATATCGAGTGACCAACTCGACGATTTGAACTGCTGCGACGCGGCGGCGGAGGCGCGCATGAGAGAGCGCATCGACGCGGCGAAGCAGGCAGGGGATACGCTCGGCGGCATCTTTGAGATCGTCGTGCGCGGACTGCCCACGGGACTCGTACGCATACGCAGTGGGATCGGCGGCTCGACGCTCGTCTGGCGGGCGCACTCATGTCCATTCAGGCGATCAAGGGCGTGGAGATCGGCGCGGGCTTTGCGTGCGCGCATCTGCCCACGGCAGTGAGATCACGATGAGGCTCTATATGGGCGCAGATGGACGTCCCTATCGTAAGACCAACCGCGCGGGCGGCCTTGAGGGCGGCATGACAAACGGAGAGCCGCTCATCGTGCGCGCGGCGATGAAGCCCATCCCGACACTGATGGCACCGCTGCAGACCATCGACCTCGCGACGGGGAGGCGGTCTCGGCGAGCAAGGAGCGCGGCGACACCTGCGCCGTCCTGCCGCGTCCGTGGTCGGTGAGGCGATGACGGCGTTCGTGCTGGCGGATGCCGTGTGCTCGCAGTTCAGCGCGGACAATATGACGGACCTTTCTGGCGTCGCTCAGCCGCCTACCGCGCACGGCTCGCCGAGGTGTGGCAGAACGCATGAAAAACATTGTACTGATCGGCTTTATGGGGACGGGCAAGACGAGCGTCGGACGCCTCTCCTCGCGGGACGGCTCGGCTGCGCCTTTCACGATCTCGATAAAAGATTGAGGAGGCGTGCGGCATCTCGATTCCGCAGATATTCGCGCAACACGGTGAACCGTACTTTCGCGCACAGGGAAAAGGAAGCCGTACGCGCCGCCGCCGCGCGAGGGGCTCGTCATCGCAACGGGCGGCGGAACGGTCAAGGACGCAGAGAATGCTGCCACTCCTGCGCGAGACACGGTGTCCTCGTCGCGCTGACCGCCGATGTCGATACCATTCTGCGAGCGGACGGCAGCACGCGGCGCGTCGTCCGTACTCGACGGCGCCGATGCGGGTGACCGCCGTGCCGCCGTTGTGCAGCTGTTGGAGGAACGCCGCACCCTCTATGCGGGGGCGGACGTACAGTGGATACGAGTCGTCGCTCGCCGCTCGAGGTGGCGGAGTACATCAGTACAGGCGACGCGGATATGGAGAAAGTGATATGAGGACGTACGGTAGAGGGTCGCGCTTGGCGCGCGCAGCTACGCCATCGAGATCGGCAGCGGGATGGATGAGGTGCTCACGGCGTTCGTCCGTCATGCAGGATACTCCTCACGTGGTATGATCGTCACGGATACGAACGTCGAGGTAGCGCTATGCCGCCCATACGGCAGAGCAGATCGCGCGCGGCGGCGTGGATGCTGCGATCGTCACCGTCCCTGCCGGGAGTCCTCGAAGAGCCTTACCATAGCGAACGATCTCTATACGCGTGCGATTGGGCTGGGGCTCGACCGCAAATCGCCGATCTTTGCACTCGGCGGCGGCGTCGTCGGCGATCTTGCAGGCTTTGTCGCCGCGACCTACATGCGCGGCGTGCCGTTTGTACAGCTGCCGACGACCCTCCTCGCACAGGTGGACTCGAGCGTCGGCGGCAAGGTCGCCGTCAACCATGCGCTTGGCAAGAACCTCATCAGCGCATTCTACCAGCCCGACGCCGTCATCATGGATCTCGACCGCCTGCGGACACTGCCCGCGCGCGAGATCGCGACGGGGCTCGGGGAGATCATCAAGTACGGCGTCATTGCGGATGCGGAGTTCTTCGCATGGCTGGAGCAGCATCGTGACGATGTGCTCGCCCTCACTCCCGCGAGCGGCATCTCACGCGATCGCGCGCTCCTGCGAAATCAAGGCAGACGTCGTCCGTCAGGATGAGTGCGAGGCGGCCTGCGCCGCATCCTGAACTTCGGACATCACCATCGCCCATGCGATTGAGAAAGAGACGGGCTACGCGCTACCGCCACGGCGAGGCTGTCGCCATCGGCATGATCGGCGCGGCGCGCATCAGTGCGGCGATGGAGCTCCTCCCTGCAGAGACGATGTGCTCGTATTGAGCGGCTGACTGCCGCGATGGGGCTGCCCTGCTCTGTCGAGGGCGCGTCGCCGGATGCGATGTACACGGATCTCTTTCATGACAAAAAGACCGTGGGCGGGCGGATTCACTGGGTGCTCGCCGAGGACATCGGCGGGGTATGTGTGCGCAGCGACGTACCCGAGGAGATCGTTCGCAAAAAAATATTTTAGGACTTTTTACCCCCAGCTATTAAGAAAAGACGCGATGAAACGAAACAATAGATGAGGAGGTGACGAATGTATGAAACGAACCAGGGATATTTTTCCTATTAATTGTACTGTTTGTGCTGGTTCTGGGCATCGGGAGCAGTGCGTCGGCAGAGGAGGAAACGCTGACGTGGGAATACTGGCAGGAGAATACCGTCGATACCAACGTCAAGGCGATGAAAAACACCGCCCAACTTCGCTCCAAGCGATGGAGCGTGGGTGCCGTTTGACCCGCGTGAGGGTGCCGCTGTTCCCGAGGGAACGCGAAACGCATGGCTGCGCGTCCATGTCCCGGCGAATATGCGGGGCGATGAGAGCTTCTTCTTTGCGACCATTGATCAGTCCGTCCGTGTCTATCTGGATGGATCGTCCATCTATCGCTATGGGAGCAGTGACCCGCAGCTGGAGAAGTATGGGCGCAAGTGGCATCTCGTCAATCTGCCCGCATGGGCGGCAGGACGGAACTCATCGTCCGCGTGACCGCAGACAATCCATGGGTGCTCACGCAGCTCAACCGCGTGCATATCGATAAGGAATCCGAACTCGTCAAGCGGCTCTTTATTTGATGACTTTCCCTACGTTGCGGGGCTGACGGCCATTGCCATCTTTATGATGGTGCTCGGCGTGTACTTTGTCGTCGATGCGGCGCGACGCGGCATCTATCTGCGTCTCATGCTCTTCTTGACGACGTTCTTTGTCTGGATGTTCAGCTCCTCGAACCTCATCTTCATGTGGATGGACTGGTACCGGTTTTTGGTGGCGCACAGAGCTGATCTCGTCCTACCTGCTGCCCGTCACGGGCGGCATCCTCCTCGTTGAGGTCGTGAACCGGCAGTACCGCTCGTGGATCATGCGCCTGAACAACATCTTCGTCGTGCTCCTCGTGGTCGGGATCATCATAGAGATGATGGGGCAGTTCAGCCTCTACATGATGCAGTTCCCATACGTGCCGGGACTCGCCGTCTGGGGGCAGCTACGTCGCATACGCACTCTGGAAGTCGAGCAAGGCGGGCAACAAGCACGCCGCAGCGTCTCTGATCGCCCTCCTCATCATCGTGCCGCTCGGCATCATCGACGCACTCGCATTCCAGTACCGGCTCTACGATGGGCAGACCTTCTTTACACCGTTCAGCATCTACACCATCGGTTTCTTCATCATCCAGCTCATCCCTGGACCGTGCGGAGGCGGAGCGCCAGCTCATGGAGCATGCCCTCGACGCTCGAGGAGGAGGTTATTGAAGTCAAAAAGCGCATGGAGATCGACCCGCTCACGGGCATCTACAACCGCAACCGCTTCCCGTCCGCGATGCGCGACTTCACGAAGATCGCACGGGATACGGGCGAGCCGCTCTCCCTCGTCATGTTCGACATCGATCACTTTAAGTCGATCAACGACACGTATGGACACGATGCGGGCGACGAGGGTGCTCTATGGCTTCTCGCAGAAGATACTCTCCTTCCTCGATCGACGCCATGTCCTCATCCGCTGGGGCGGGAGGAGTTCATCCTGCTCTGCCTGCACTATGACGGAGATCAGGCGAAGGAGTTTGCCGATAAGATCCGTGAGGGTGTCGCTGAGACAACCCCTCCTGCCGGAGCGCCAGGTGACGTGCAGCGGCGGTGTCGGCGTCTGGAACGGGTCGAGCGACGACACGACGACGCTGGTCAAAGCGTGCAGATACCGCGCTCTACGAGTCAAAGGAAAATGGGCGCAATCGTGTCACGTGTGAACCGGACTGGCAGAAGCACATGCCGCCGCGTCGCCCGAAGGAGAAGGCGCACGACAAGGAACAGCGAGGAGGTCCGTGAAGAATAACGCCGTCGATCTGCGTCGACGCTGAAAAATTTTTCTTGCACAGACCTTCATCTTGTGATATAGTCACTGGGTATGTGTGGGCGGTCCGCTGGGCGACAAAGGGTCGCGTATCGAACGCCCGGATCGAAGGAGGAAAACCCTATGAACATCATCGAAGTCCTGGAAGGAACGGCTCCGCTCCGACATCCCGCAGTTCGCACCGGGCGACACCGTGCGCGTTCATGCCCGCATCGTCGAGGGCACGCGCGAGCGTATCCAGGTGTTCGAGGGCGTTGTGATCGCCCGCCAGGGGCACGGGTGTCCGCGAGACGTTCACCGTGCGCCGCATCGCATCGGGCGTCGGCGTCGAGCGTCTCTTCCCTGTGCACTCCCCGCGTATCGCCAAGATCGGTGACGCGCCGCGGCATCGTCCGCCGCGCCAAGCTCTACTATCTGCGCGGTCTCACGGGCAAGGCAGCTCGTATTCGGGAAAAACGCTAATCGATGGAAGATGGGGACTGCTGCGGCGGTCCCTATTTTTCGCGTTTCTTTCATCTTTTTTCTTAGGAATCACAGATAAGATGAACTCCGTCAGAGCGGTGTAGATTTTATCCGTGCTTCCCGTATGGCTGGGAGGAGGCCTCTATGGAACAGGAAACATCAACGGCGTCGGAGATCAAGGACTGGATTGTCTCCATCGTCGTCGCCGTTGCTCTTGCGATGTTCATTCGTACCTTTATCGTCGAACTCTATGTTGTTGACGGACGTCGATGCGCCCGACGCTCGAGTCAGAGCAGCGCCTTGTCGTCAACAAGTTCATCTACCGGTTCCATCCGCCGAGAAGGGGACGTACTCGTCTTTCAGTACCCGCGCGATCCGAGCCGCGACTTCATCAAGCGCGTGATCGCCGTGCCGGGGATACGATTGAGATCCGCGAGGGGCGCGTGCTCGTCAACGATCAGCTGCTCACAGAGGACTATATCCTCGAAAAGACGCGGAGCGAGTACCCCAAGGCGACCGTGCCCGAGGGGCATATCTTCGTCATGGGAGACAACCGCAACAACTCCGAGGACAGTCGCTTTGCCGATGTGGGCTTTGTCCCGTACGATCTCATCAAGGGAAGGCGATGCTCGTATTCTGGCCAGATTTCGGCGTATAAGACGCTCTGACGGAGGACGACGCGATGCGCTTTGTATCATGGAATGTCAACGGCCTGCGTGCCGCCCTCAAGAAGGGCTTCATGGAGGCGTTCAAGGAACTCGACGCGGATGCCTTCTGCCTGCAGGAGACGAAGATGCAGGAGGGCAGGCGATCCTCGATCTGCCCGGCTACGAGCAGTATTTTTACAGTGCGGAGAAAAAGGGCTATTCGGGTACGGCGATCTTTACACGCGTGAAACGCTCTCTCGTGACGTACGGCATCGGCATCCCCGAGCACGATCACGAGGGGCGCGTCATCACGATGGAGCTCGACGACGTCTATCTCGTCACGGTCTACACGCCGAACGCAAAGCGCGCACTCGAGCGACTCGACTACCGCATGACGTGGGAGGATGCGTTTCGCGCATTCCTGCTCGATCTGCGTGCGAAAAAAGCCCGTCGTCGTCTGCGGCGACCTCAACGTTGCGCATACGGAGATCGACCTCAAGAACCCGAAGAGCAACCGCCGCAACGCGGGTTTTACGGACGAGGAGCGCGGCAAGTTCACGGAGCTGCTCAAGGCGGGCTTTGTCGATACGTTCCGCGCTCTATCCCGACCTCACGGGGGCGTATACGTGGTGGTCGTATCTGCGCCATGCGCGCGAGACGAATGCGGGGTGGCGCATCGACTACTTCCTCGTCTCCGAGGAGCTGCGTGACCGCATCGCGGCGGCGGAGATCCATGCGGATGTATTCGGGAGCGATCACTGCCCCGTATCACTGACACTAAAGTAGAGGAGATTTATGGAGCTCTGAAAAGAAGAACTCGACCGCGAGATCGCGAAGCGACGCACCTTTGCCATCATCTCGCATCCGGACGCGGGCAAGACGACGCTCACCGAGAAGCTGCTGCTCTACGGCGGGGCGATACATCTCGCGGGCTCGATTAAGTCGCGCAAGACACAGCGTCATGCCGTCTCCGACTGGATGGAGATCGAAAAAGCAGCGCGGCATCTCGGTCACGTCCTCCGTGCTGCAGTTCGACTATGACGGCTATCGGATCAATATCCTCGATACGCCGGGGCATCAGGACTTCAGTGAGGACACGTACCGCACGCTGATGGCGGTGGACAGCGCCGTCATGATCATCGACGCGGCAAAGGGCGTCGAGGCGCAGACGCGCAAACTCTTCCGCGTCTGCCGTCAGCGCGGCATCCCCATCTTTACCTTTGTCAACAAGCTCGACCGCTTCGGCAAGGCACCGCTCGATCTCATGGACGAGCTTGAAAACGTGCTCGGCATCCGCTCCTATCCGATGAACTGGCTGATCGGGACGGACGGCACGTATCGCGGCGTCTATGACCGCGAAAAGAACCGCATCGAGCTCTTTGCCGAGGACACGAGCCACGGGCAGGAGACGCGCGTCTCCGAGGTGTTTGCGATGGATGATCCTGCGTGGAAGGAGCGCGCGTCGGCGCGAGGCCGCCGCCGCCCTTGCGGACGACATCGAGCTGCTGCGCGACGCAGGCGAGGCATTTGACCGTGCGGCGATTGATGCGGGAGCGCTGACGCCGATGTTCTTCGGCTCTGCGATGACGAATTTCGGCGTGCAGAACTTCCTTGAGGAGTACATCCGTCTTGCGCCGACACCCGCACCGCGCAACTCCTCGGATGGTGTGATCGCACCGGATGATGAGCAGTTCTCGGGATTCGTCTTTAAGATTCAGGCGAACATGAACCCCGCGCACCGTGACCGCCTCGCCTTTATCCGCATCACCTCGGGCAAATTCGACCGCAACATGAGCGTCTGGCACGCGCCGAGCGGCAAGCTCATCAAGCTCGCCCAGCCGCAGCAGTTCCTTGCGCAGGATCGCCAGATCATCGACACGGCGTACCCGGGCGACATCAGTGGGGCTGTTTGACCCCGGCGTATTCGGCATCGGCGATACGCTCTGCGACCCCGCACACAAGTTCAAGTTCGAGGACTTCCCTGTGTTCCCCGCCCGAGCGTTTCGCACGCGTTGCGGCAAAAGGATACGATGAAGCGCAAAGCGGTTCGTCAAGGGCATCGAGCAGCTGACGCGGGAGGGCGCGATCCAGCTCTTGAGCAGGGTCGGCGCGGGGCTCGACAGCTACATCGTCGGCACGGTCGGCACGCTGCAGTTCGAGGTGCTCGAATACCGTCTGAAGAACGAGTACAACACGGAGATCACGATGCAGATGCAGCCGTTTGAGACGGCGCGCTGGCTCGCGTTCCCCGATGGGCGCGAGATCAAAGCCCGCCGATCTGCGCGGTGCGGATCGCGGCATGTTCGTTCACGACCGCAACGGCAATCCCGTCCTCCTCGTCAACAACGAGTGGGCACTCGGCTGGATCCGCGAGAACAACCCCTGACCTGGAGCTGGGGCAGGGTTCCGTTTGACCGCAAAGAGGCATGAATAGAAAAACAGGAGATCACGTCAAAGGCATGGCGTGATCTCCTGTTTTCTAGATTTGTGCAGTTGATTGCGGAATTTTAAAACTGCCCTTATACAGTATCAGGCGTAGAGCGGATGGGTCGGAGGTGTAGAAGTTTGACGGAGCTTCCCGTCTTCAATGCGGTCAAGAGCCTCCTGCTTGGTGAGTTCTTCCTGATACCATCCCTCGAGCGCATCGTATTCGCGCTTGAAATCAGGGGTCTTTGAGCGATTCATTCAGAAATTCATCTAACGTCATTTGAGATACCTCCTTTGATAGTCTGCACGGTAGCGTTTGGCACGTTGCATTTCTTCAGACGGCGTTTTCTGTGATTTTTTTGATAAAACCGTTTGTGACAACAGCAGTATTACCCACGATGAAGAAATATAAGACGCGTGAGATATTGCCGCCAAATGTAATACGCAGTTCCATGATTCCGTCGGCAAGTTCCTTTTGAGTGGGGAGCGCGTAAGGTGTAACCCCTTGCCTGCAGGAGTTTTAGAGTGCGTGCTACTTTTGCTCTCATGCCGCTATCGAGGGGTCGCCATAAAGTCGACAATAGGAATCGTTCCATCTTCTTTCTCATAGAAGATAACATTCATGGGAGACCCTCCTTAAGATTATTATATGCTTTTTGAGTAATTTGTATATATTTCTTTATGGCGTTTGTTTCCCGCCTGTGGCAAACGCGTCATCCACCAAGTGAGGACGGCGTCCTCGACGGCGTTTTCGTGCTCGTTCAGCGCCGCTCCTGCGGGAAGGTGATGTGCAGGCTGTGTCCGCTCTGATGAGGCGATGACGATGTTGTAGGGCGGGATTCTGCACCGTCTCTGCCCGTGCACCGTAGTCGTTCTCGGCGGCGAGATTGTGCGCGTCGAGCATCGCACGAAAGTCTGCCTCACGCGCCTCCGTCCACGGGACGTAGTGCTCGGCAATATCCTGAAAAGCGGCCGTCTGTGAACTCCTTGCCGACGAACTCGCCGAGGCGGGTGATGAAGTGCTCGCCGTCGATGCCGCGTGCTCTCGAGCTCCTCAGCGGAGAGCGCATTTTTCGCGGGGACGTCGATCAGGCAGATCATGCGCATGAGCGTGCCGTCTGCGACAGGATGGCGAAACTCCATCGAGAGCTGCTGTATGGTCCGTGTCCTCGACGGGCGACGTTCTTGTCGCTGGTATGAGGGGCTGTCTCTGGTGCCGCCTCAGCCTGCTGCCCGAGGAGGAGCAGCAGGGGCGAATATGGCGGCGCAGCAGAATCGCGCCGCTTTGTGTGAAAATGTCATCGTCGTCTCCTATTAGCATATAAAAAAAGAAGATCGTTACTACAGATCGTCAGTCCTCGGTCATGGTCGGGTGGGTGTAGATGGCAGAGCCGAGCGCAGCGGCGGTGTCTCGTGGTCGATGGCCATTTTCATGAGGTTGATCATCTCCTGTGACTCAGGACAGAAGAAATGCGCACCGAGGACGGTGTTGGTCTTTGCGTCAACCACTGCCTTGAGCATGCCGGCGGGTTTCTTGTAGACCTGCGCCTTCGGGATGGCGGCGACCTCCAGGCGGAGGACGCGCACGTCAAAAGCCTGCCGCCTCCGCCTGTGCCTCCGTCATGCCGACGCGCGAGGCAGCGGATCGAGGAAGACGGAGTAGGGGGACGGCGCCGCGATTTGCCGTTGTGCGTGTTCCGCTGCCCGCGAGCTGATCCCTTGACAATGCGGAAATCGTCGAGAGAGATGTAGGTGAACTGTAGGCCGCCCGCGACATCGCCCATCGCCCATATATGCGGGACGTTCGTGCGCAGATGCTCGTCAACGGCGACCGCACCGCGCTCCGTCACAGCAACGCCCGTCGCCGCAAGATTCAGCCCTTCGATGTTCGGGCGGCGGTACCGTGGCAATGAGGATGGCGTTCGCCGCAAGCATCTTCTCTCCGTCCGCCGTCTGCACGACGACGTTCGCAGCCTCAGCACTGTCCTCGATGCGCTGCACCTTTGCCCCCATCAGGATATGGATGCCGCGATCCTTTGTCTGCTGCAGGACGCGTGCGGCGATTTCTGCATCCTCACGCGGGATGAAAGGCCGTGCCGTCCTGTACGACAGTGACGGACGACCCGAAGTTGGCATAGTATGACGCGAACTCCAGTCCCAATGTAGCCGCCCCCGATGATGACGAGCTTCTCGGGCAGCTCGTCCAGCTCCATCATCGTCTCGCTTGTGTAGACGTGCGTACTCTCTGCCGCACCTTTGATCAGCGGGACGAAGGAAAGCGCGCCCGTATTGATGAAAAATACGCTCCGCCGTGACGGACTGCGCGCCGTCCGCTCCAACAATGCGCACAGTATGCGCGTCGACAAACGATGCCTCTCCGTCAATGACGACAGCACCTGCGCCCGTCACCTTGGCGTAGTTCTTTTCGCGCAGCATTTTTCGTGAGGCGGCGTTTCTCTGCAATCGCCGCACGATAGCGCTCCGCCTTTGCCGCAAAGTCGCCGCCCGCCGCCGCCGAGAGACGTGCGCTGTACTCCAGCGACTTCGACGGGATGCAGGCGACGTTGATGCAGGTACCGCCGTAGCGCTCCTTTGACCGTTCAACGAGGGCGACACTCTCGCCCTTCTTCGCGAGGAAGCCCTGCAAGCGTCTTGCCTGCCTTGCCAAAAGCCGATGATGAGGTTTTGATATGTTGCGTTCTGCATGACTTGCTCCATTTCTGCTAAATTTTTGTGACTGCTGCTATTATAGCATTTTTGACCCTCATAAAGAGAATTATTGTGACGGGGACTGCTGTACGAAGTTTGCAGCTTCGTGCAGCAACCCCGATGTACTGGTCTGAGACTTACACCATCTCCTCGGGATGGAATACCTCGTCGAACTTCTCTGCGGTGAGGAAGCCGAGCGCGACGCATGCCTCCTTCAGGCTGATGTTCTCATCGAACGCCTTGTGTGCCGTCTTGGCGGCGTTCTCATAGCCGATATACGGATTGAGCGCCGTGACGAGCATGAGTGAGCGGTGCAGGTTCTCGTGCATCTTCTCGCGGTTCGCCTTGATGCCGACAGCGCAGCGGTCGTTGAACGACGAGGGAGTCGGTGAGCAGGCGCGTCGACTGCAGGAAGTTGTAGATGATGACGGGCATGAAGACGTTGAGCTCGAAATTGCCCTGTGAGGGCAGCAAAACCGATGGCGGCATCGTTGCCCATGACCTGCACGGCGACCATGGTGACGGACTCGCACTGGGTCGGGTTGACCTTGCCCGGCATGATCGAGGCTGCCCGGTTCGTTTGCGGGATCGTGATCTCACCAGAGCCCGCAGCGCGGCTACGAGGCGAGCCAGCGCACGTCGTTTCGCGATTTTTCATCATGTTGGCGGCAAGCCCCTTGCAGTGCGCCATGGGCAAAGACGACGGCGTCCTTGCTCGTGAGCGCGTGGAACTTGTTCGCTGCGGTGACGAAGGGCTTGCCCGTCAGCTCGCTCGCCGCACGCGCGACGGCGACATCGAAGCCCTTCGGTGCGTTGAGCCCTGTGCCGACGGCGGTGCCGCCGAGGGCAAGCTCGTGGAGGAAGGGAGGGATGCCTGCAGCTGCTTTCTTCGACTGCTCAAGCATATCGAGGCCAGCCACTGATCTCCTGCATAAAGGAGATGGGGACGGCGTCCTGCAGATGCGTGCGTCCCGTCTTGACGATGCCGTCGTTCTCTGCCATGAGGCGGCGGAAGGTTGCGGCGAGAGGTCGATCGCGGGGAACAGACCCGTCCTCGATGGCGATGACGGCGGCGATGTGCATGGCGGTCGGGAAGGTGTCGTTCGAGCTCTGCGACATGTTCGCGTGGTCGTTCGGATGGAGAATTTTTCTCCCCGCGATCTCGTTGCCGCGGTTCGCGATGACCTCGTTGACGTTCATATTGGACTGCGTACCGCTGCCCGTCTGCCACACGGCGAGCGGAGAAGTGGGCGGTGAGCTTGCCGTCGAGGATCTCATCACATGCCTTGCAGATGGCGGAGAGCCGCTTTCTCATCCAGCTTTGCCGAGCGTGTGGTTGGCGATGGCGGCAGACTTTTTCAGGATGCCGAATGCGTGGATGATCTCGGCGGGCATCTTCTCAATGCCGATGGGGAAGTTCTCGAAGCTGCGCTCCGTCTGCGCCGCCCAGTACTTGTCTGCGGGGACTTTGACCTCGCCGAGGGAATCATGCTCAATGCGATACTCCATGGATATGAACCTCCTGTCACAAGAAAGGATAGATATTGTGGTGTGCCGTCTGCATACGCCACGCAAACACCTCGTTGCGCAAGCGATCGTGCGCTTGCTTCACTGGGGAAGCACTGATAAATTCGGCACAACCATCTTGACGCATCTTTTTGCCCGCACTTCGGCGGAAAATCCTCCGACAGAGCACCACTCTGCGTCCGGTTTTCCACCTCGTTCGGACGAAAAATCTACGCCAATCTGGCAGACCTCATTTTTATCAGTGATTCCTAGCGTATTGCAGGGACAGTTTAGAACCACAATATTCCGACAGGAACAGTATAACACAAAATATTGCGATTGAGAATATTTATCTCATGTTTATTTTTTTCACGATGGATTGTGCGAGGATGCCGATGCCCGTGCCGGTTAGGATGCCGACGACGCCGAGGATCGGGGCGTAGAGAAGGAGCGCGCTGCTCTCCATGACCGCGGCGGCGACGAGCAGCTGCGCCATGTGTGAGGAGCCCGCCGACGGCGCTGATGCCGACGAGGGAGGCTGTGTGCGCCGCAGGAGGAGCGCCATCGCAGCAAAACTTGCCAGTCCGCCCGCCATGCTGTAGAGGGAGTGGGCGCGAATCCGCCGCCGAGGAAGGCGGAGAGGAAGATGCGCAGGAGGAGAACGGCGGCGGCGTCGCGCGTGCGCGGCAGGATGCGGAGCGCAACGAGGGTGACGATGGCGGCAAGCCCGAGTTTCGCTCCCGGCACGGGCAGCGGCAGGGGGAGAAAGCCCTCTAGGAGGAAGAGGATGAGGGAGAGCGCGGTGAGGGAGGGCGATGCGCGCCGTAAGACGAAGCGGTCTCATGTCATTTCACTTCGATCAGGAGTTTATGCGGGGAGGCAGGCGATCACGTCGCCCTTTTTCTCCGCGCGTCCTGTCCGCACACAGACCTGATCGGGGCAGTCCGCATGGGACGACAGCAATACTCTCCCCTCAATGCGGATCGTGTTCTCGCCGTGTGCGTCCGCAATCGGTATGTCCTCCGTTCCCCGTGTGTCCCGTGAGCGGGATGTCATAGAGACTGTGTGCCGTCCTGCGTGATGACCGCGTGACGTGCTGCACCGTCCGTGCGCAGTGCAAAAATATTGCGCCGATCCCGCAGAGGAGGAGCAGCGCAGCGATCAGCATGAGGTCATTTTTCTTCATGGTCAGTCCTGCCTTGACGAATGTTTTTATCACAGTACAATAAATAAGGAATCATTGCATTTATCAGTGCTTCCCATAAGACAGTGGTGCTATATCGGTGCTTCCCTAAATCCCTGACTGAGCTCGCGCTGCCAATAGGCGAGGTCGGACTCGTTCAGCAGGGAGGTCGACGGTCTGCCCGTTGTCATAATAGAAGCGCAGCCGAACGCTCACTGCCCCTTGCGGATGGCGGGCAGGCTGGCGCGCAGGGAACGCGAGGAACATCTTGTTCTCGTTCTTGTAGGGCTGTCCGCGCCCTCCACGGGATGCGGCGTATACTTTGTCGCCGCCTTTATCTCCCATGCCGCTCCGTCGGTGTAGAGGGACGACGTCGGGCAGGGAACTTCGCACCGTCGTAGCGATGAGTCGAGCAGGGACAGCGTCGCGCCCTCAAGGCGTCCCTCTCCGGTATAGGATGCGCGAAAATCAATGGTCGCGTACGCAGAGGACTGCGCGCACTGCGATGATCGATGCGGTACGTGTACGAGAGCCCGAAGATGCCGACGAGGATGAGGAGCAGGGCGACGACGACGATCAGTTGGCGAAAGATGCTGAGCACAGGAACGCTCCTTTTCTTGATTGAGATGATTATAGCATAGGGGAAATGATTTTGTCGCAGTTTCCCGTGGATGTATGAGGATGGCACATAGAATACAAGGGGATATCATGGCGGTAAAGTTATTTGTGTCGGATCTGGACGGGACGATGCTGCCAAACGGCAATGTCGTTTCAGCAGAGAATATCGCAGCGGTACAGTGCGCCGTGCGCGCAGGGACTACCGTGACAATTGCGACGGGGCGCATGTTCGAGGCGGCACTGCCCGTCGCTGAGGCACTCGGCGTCGATGTGCCGATCATCGCCTACAACGGAGCACTCATCAAGAGCCCGAGCGGACGTGTCTATGAGGAGTACGCTCTCGACCCGTCGCTCGTACGCTGACATCATCACATTCGCGCAGGCGCGCGGCTGGTACATCCAGAGCTACAGCGGGGCGTGCTCCGCTACGCCGCCGCCTGCGAAGTCGCGCTTTTACGAGGACTCGCAGAAACTCACAGGTGAGGCGGTCGGGCAGGACGGGATGCTCGCGCATCTCGCGGGGAACTGCAAGCTGCTCCTCGTGACGGAGGGGCGCGATGTGAGTGAGGCGCGCGCAGGAGATCCTGGGTGCGTTCGGCGCGCACATCGACGTGACGCGCTCGGCCGATCGGCTCGTCGAGATCGTCGTGAAGGGCGTTTCGAAGGCGTCGGCGCTCACGGCACTCGCGGCAAAGCTGGATATCCCCATTGCGGAGACGATGGCGATCGGCGATGCGTACAACGACCCTGCCGATGCTGGAAGGCGGCAGGCACGAGCGTTGCAATGGGGAACGCCTTCCCCGAGGTCAAGGCGGAGGCGGACTGCGAGACGCTGTCCTGCACTGAGAACACTTGCGGCGGCAATCTATACGTATGTGCTCGGCATGGGTGCGGATGCACCTGTTCCGATGCGGAGAGGGTGAAGGCATGGCGATCAAACTCATCGCACTCGATCTCGACGGCACGCTCCTGACCTCGGACAAGACGATCACGGTGCGGACGAAGGACATCCTCGCACGCGCCATGGCGCGCGGCGTCACCGTCACCATTGCGACGGGGACGGATGCTGTGCTCTGCGCTCCACTTTGCGCGGCTGCTCGGCTCGCGTGCACCTGTCGTCTGCTGCAACGGAGCATACGTCGGCACGGGGGCGGAGGCGCCGCTCTTTGCCCGCTATTTTGACCCCGTATTTGTCGGGGAGTTCCTGACGTTCTGCTATGCGCGGGACTGGTATGTGAACTGGTACAGCGGGGCGGAGATCTGTGCGCCCACGTATCGGGGAGGACTATTTCACCGCCTATCGGACGACGGCGAACTTCCGCGTCCATGCGGCGGGGAGGACTACCTGCGCTACGTTGATGAGGTGCCGCAGTTCGTCCTGCGCGACCTCGATCAGGGGATTGCCCATCATGCACGCACCGTGGCGGAGGTGTTCGGCGATGCCGTCTGTGTCCAGCAGAACACGGGAACCAGCGTCGACATCACGCCGCCCGGCACGAGCAAGGCGGTGGGCGTGCGCGCCCTCGCCGATGCGCTGGGAGCTGACCATGGACGAGGTCATGGTCGCAGGCGATGCGGACAACGATGTGGAGATGCTCTCGATGGGCGCATTCTCTGTCGTCCCGGCGAATGGACCTCCCCGTGGCGAAGGAACGATGCGTCCTATGTCACGGCATCCAATGATGACAACGGGATTGCCGCTGCTGTGGAAAAATTTGTACTGTAAGGGGGACGATGATGGATATGAAAACATCCCGCAGAGAAATTCCGTCCCGTGATCGTGACGGGACTGTCGGGGGCGGAAAAGTCGCTCGCCGCGCACTATATGGAGGATCTCGGCTACTTTTGCGTGGACAACCTCCCGCCGGTATTCATTCCAAAGTTCATCAATCTCTGCCGTGAGACGCACGGGCAGATCAGCCGCGCCGCCATCGTGGTGGACACGCGTGAGCCGCGAGTTCTTCGACGACTTTGTGCGCGTGCTCGGTGAGCTGGATGCGGGCGGCGTGCCCCTACGAGCTGCTCTTTATCGAGGCCTCGGACGACGTGATCATCCGCCGCTACAAGGAGACGCGGCGGACGCATCCGCTCGCTCGCCGATGCGCGCATCTCCGAGGGCGTGACGCGTGAGCGGAACCGCCTCGCGCCCATACGGGAACGCGCGACGCAGATCGTCGACACATCGAAACTGCGCAAGGCAGGCTGCGCGACATCATCCGCCGCCACTACGATGCGCCGGGCGCGGATGCGCAGATGAGCGTGAACATCCTGTCGTTTGGCTTTTAAGTACGGCATCCCACTCGATGCCGATCTCGTCTTCGACGTGCGCTTTTTGCCGAACCCGTTCTACATCGACTCCCTCCGCAGCAAGAGCGGCACCGTTCCGCAGGTCGCGTCCTACATCGAGTCATGGGATGTGACGCAGAAGTTTGAGAACATCTCGACAACTTCGTCGATTTTCTCCTGCCGCAGTATGTGAAGGAGAGGAAAAAGCCAGCTCGTGATCGCCGTCGGCTGTACGGGCGGGATGCATCGCAGTGTCTTTATTGCAAGCATCTCTACGACCGCATCAAGCAGCACTACGCGGCACGACTGGAACATCGTGACCTCATGAAGAATGAGGTGCAGGAACACGTGAGCGAGGATGACGAATCCATGCATCTGATAAAATGGCTCTATCCCGGCATGGGGTTCAAGCGCTGGCTCTTTGTCTTTTGCGCTGGGCACGCTCCTTGTCGGACTGGGCGTTGCACTGATCTTCAACTATAAGTACATCGACGCCATCGAGGAGGCGATCTTCCGCTTTGTCTATACATGGCAGGGCAGCTATGACTACGGCTTCACGGCAGTGGCAGGCGCACTTGCCTTCCTCGTCGGCAGCGTCCTCATGCTCGTGGCGACGCGCCACGTCATCCGCTCCGTCATCACAGCCCTGATGCCGAGGGCACGTCAGCGCGCCTCGTGGATATGGTCTATGAAAAACGCGGCTCAGCCGCGGTCCGACCGTCACGGTGATCGGCGGCGGACATGGGCTCTCGGTGCTCCTGCGCGGTATCAAGGAACTGACGAGCAACGTGACTGCCGTCGTGACGGTGGCGGACGACGGCGATCCTCGGGGCGTCTGCGCGAGGAGCTCGGCATCATCCCGCCGGGCGATCTGCGCAACTGTCTCGTCGCGCTTGCCGATACCGAGCCGCTGATGGAAAAACTCTTTCAGCACCGCTTTGAGGGCTCAAAGCGACCTCGCGGGACACAGCTTCGGCAATCTCTTCCTCGCGGCGATGGCGGAGGTCACGGGCGACATGGAGACGGCACTGCGCGAGTCCTCGAAGGTTCTCGCGGTCAAGGGGCGTGTCCTGCCCGCATCGAAGGAGTCCGTGCGGCTCGACGCGATCCTCGAGGACGGAACAGTCGTCGAGGGCGAGTCACGCATCCCCGAGGTGCCGGGACGCATCCGCCGCGTGCGCCTGTTCCCGCAGGATGTCGCGCCTGTGCCCTCCGCCCTCGAGGCGATCCGCACGGCGGATGCGATCATCCTCAGTACGGCAGTCTCTATACGAGCATCATGCCGAACCTCCTTGTCAGCGGTGTTGCCGAGGAGCTGCGCAAAAGCAACGCCCTCAAGATCTACATCTGCAACGTGATGACCCAGCCCGGTGAGACCGATGGCTATACGGCGTCCATGCACGCAGAGGCAATCCTCAAGCACGCAGGGCGCGGAACGATCGACTTCATGCTCGTCAATAACGCGCCGATCTCTCGCCGAGCTGCGCAAACGGTACGCCGCACAGGGACATCTACCCCGTTGCCGTGGACGAGGGAGGCGATCAACGCCCTCGGCATCGGATTCGTTGCGGCGGACATCATCAGTCAGACGGATGCCGTCGCCACGATCCCGACAAGCTCAGCCGCAACGTCATGCGCGCATGGTCTACGACTTTCGGGTGAACTGAGATGCCGTCCTTGCTGCGGATGTAAAAATGCGCTCTCGCGTACGGATGTCGACCGTGCCTGCTGTCAGACGGCGGAGCTCGCGGCACTCCTGCGCATGGGTGCCTCCGTGCAGACGGACGGTGCGCGCGGGCGGGGCTGCGCTTTACGGCGGCGAGTGCTGCCGTAGCGCGCCGCGTCATCCGTCTGCTGCGCGCGATGGACGGCGCGATTGAGACCTCCGTCGCGATGGAGCGCATGCCGCAGCTGCGGCGGCGCACCTACATCGTCAATATTGCGCGCCGGCGCGGCCGTGACGCCGCTGCTCGCGCAGCTCGGCTGCCGGTGGAGCCTGCGCAGACTGAGCGATCTCGCCCCTGCTGCGCAAAAAGTGCTGTCGCGCCGCCTATCTGCGCGGCGCATTTCTCGGCGGCGGCGGCGTCAATCGTCCCGGAGGCGGCGTGCCACCTCGAGATCACGGCGCGGAGCGAGGAGATGGCGCGCACTCCATACACTCCTGCGCCGCCTGCACTTCCCTGTCGGGCTGACCGACCGCCACGAGATGTACGTCGTCTATCTCAAAGAGGGCGACGCCGTCATGGATTTTCTCTCGCTCATCGGCGCGGAGGAGGCGGCAGAGGGAGATCGAGGTCGCGCGCAACCTCGGGAAGTGCGCGCACAGGTGAACCGCCTCGTCAACGTCGAGACGGCGAACCTCCAGCGTGCGGTGGATGCGGCGGCAGATCAGCTCGCGGCGATCGAGCGGCTGGCGCGCAGCGGACGGCTCGCCGCGCTGCCTGCCGACCTGCGCGAGACGGCAGAGATGCGGCGCGCCCATCCCGAGATCAGCATGGCAGAGCTGGCGGCGCTCTGCCACATCAGTAAATCAGGCATGAGTCATCGTCTGCGGAAGATCCGCAAGGCGTCGGAGGAGGAACAGGATTGATGCGAGGTATTGCGCGGCGTCTTGCCCATGGACTGCCGCTGCCGCTGCTCATGATTTTGGCGGCTGCTGCATGGCTGCTGACGGCACAGCCGTCGGGCTTTCCCATACTGGAGTATCACATGGTGAAGGATGACGCAAAACCGGATGAGGTGCGCTACGCCGTCCCACCCGCCGCGTTTGCGGCACAGCTGGACTACCTCGCGCAGGAGGGCTATACGACCATCACGCCGCAGGACTACGCACGTGCGCGCAAGGGCAAGCAGGAACTGCCCGCAAAAGCCCGTGATCCTCTCCTTTGACGACGGCTATGAGGACAACTGGCGCGTCGTGCCCCAATGCTGCAGGAGCGCGGGATGAAGGCGGTGTTCTACGTCGTGACGAACGACATCGGACAGCCCGGCTACTGACGTGGGACAACCTCTTTGATCTCGAGCACAGCGGCATGGAGGTCGGCAGTCACACGGCGAACCATATCCCGCTCACGACGCTCACGCCGACGGAGCAGCGCGACGAGCTGCGGCTCTCAAAAACCGCTCCTCGAGTGGCGCGGGATGGGGACGATCTACAGCTTTTCCTATCCGAACGGCGCGTATGACGATAGCATCGTGACCATGCTCGCCGAGGAGAACTACCTGACGGCGGTGACGGGTGAGGCGGGGGCTCAACACGTTCGAGACGAATCCGTATCGCCTGCACCGCGTCAACATCCCCGCGCCGCATCTCGGCTCTGACGGAGTTCCGCCTGCGGCTGCTGAAGGCAGATCTCGCGGCGCGTGCTGCCGTGCGGGTGGCAGAGCTGCCCGAGGGACTGCGTGCACCGATCGAGAAGCTGTGCCGCACGGTGCGTGGACATTGATATTCATAAGGAAAGGGACCATAGGGGGAATGAAGAAGGGGATCAAGGGCTGCGGGCGGCGGCAATGGCTGCTGTCCCGCTTTTGCGCGGGGCATGCGGAGCTGCCGCTCCGTACAGTGAGGGGACGACTGTGGTACGTGAGCGCGGTGCGGCGGAACAAAATATCCATGAACGCACCACAGGCAAGACGAACATCCGCGAACGTGTCGCAGGGCATCATCGAAACGACGCCGCCGCAAAGACCGTGATTTGCTCCCGGCCGCTCGCGTATGATGCGCCGCTGGGATGTGATGACGGAGGATACGGGCGGGAACGCTGCTCTTTCGGACAGCCCGGAGTATGTCAAGGAGAGCGGCATCCTCTATCGTGACACGGTGGAGGGCGATGCGCGTGTTCTCTACTATCATCTGAACGACACGGCACAGCCGAAGAAGGTCGCAGTCATCCTCGAGACGGATAGCCAACCTCGCCATCGTCTCTGTCGCGCGCGGCGGCACGAGTACGCCGAGACACAGACTATCTGCGCGTCGGCAAGGCGACGCAGATCGCCTACTTTGACCCCGCGCAGCACGAGGAGCGCATCTACGTGGCGAAGGAGCGGCCGCGACTGCTCTCCCCGCGATGAATACGACTGTGCTCGCGCCCGGTGAGCTGGTCTACGGGGTCTACGACTTTCACGCCAATGCTCCGTGCGCGTCTCCGTCGTCACGTACGGGGCGGATGTCGATCCGTTTTTCCTTCCTGCGCACGGCGCGTGTCCTGCCGCGCGACGAGGTCGCTCCTGCGCGGCACGTTCCAGCGTATGGATCGCGTCGTCACGCTGCCGCGCGCCTACGATCCCATGCGGGACGGCGCTGCGTATTTCCCCATCGGCGACAACGTTCACGACATCTACCGCGACGGCGTGGATGCAACGGACGGGACGCCCGTCGTCAACTACGGCAACTACGGCATCCGCTACCACATTGCGCTGCCCATGACGGGCGCGGGCAGGTGCGCTGCTTCCTCAGTCCGCTCGGCGGCGTCTATGCGGGCGCGGTGACGGCCGTCAGCGACGGACACAGCCGCCCTCATCGAGACGCCTCGCATCGCGGGCGTACTTCGGCGACCAGACGCTGCCCGAACCGCCGCAGATCGCACAGGCACGCACAGAGGGACTGCTCGTCCTCACACAGTATACGGAGCTGGCCGATCTCGGGACGTACAGCGCCGTTCATCCCCGTCACCTTTTACCTACTCGCCGCCGGGGAGCATCGAATTTGCCCGTGAACATCATTCTCTTGCCCGAATAACGGCAAAAATCTTTATCATGAGAAGGTATTATCTCTGTGGAATAAATTAAGTAACAATGAAAGAGAGCATGATCCTCGGGGTGGATCATGGAGGAAGAGATATGGCAGAAGCAGTGAAAGAAAATAAGGTCGCAGCGGAGACGGTCGGCGCGAAGATCGACCACGAGCGCCTGATGACGTCGATCGAGCAGATCGCGACATCGACAGCAGACTGTCTTTCAGGCGATCGAGCAGGTCGCTGAAGAGTGCGACGGAGCTCGCAAAGGCAGGGCGAGGAGTCCGTCCAGCAGGCGAAATTTCTCCGGGAGCGCAACGCCGACACGATCAAGGTCATCGACTTCATCACGAACATCGCAGGACAGACGAGCCGCTCAGCCTGAACGCAGCCATCGAGGCGGCGCGCGCGGGCGAGCAGGGACGCGGCTTTGCCGTCGTTGCCGAGGAGGTGCGCAAGCTCGCCGAGCAGTCGCGTGAGGCGACGGAGCGCATCCAAGTGACGCTGACGGAGATGAACCGTGCGGTCGAGGACATCTCGCATTCCATCGAGACGACGGCTCCATCAGTGAGCAGCAGGCGGCCTCCACGCAGGAGATTACGGCGAACCTCTCGCAGGTGACGCGTGCCACCGAGCAGCTCAGGGACTACGTCAAGAGCCTCGCATGAAAGCAGTGCATGCAAAAAGGACGGCAGACGAAGCGGTGACTTCATCTGCCGTCCTGCGTATCGCGTTTACTTCTTCTTTCTTTGCCCTTGGCGCGCTCCTTTGCCGCCTTCTCCTTCGCCTTTGCCTTATCCGTCGTCTCTTCTCCTGCTGATACTTTCGCGTAGTCCACGCCCATGCTCGCGAGCTTGTAGCTTGATCGCCATGACGGGGTGGCGCAGGAACATCCGCGCTGCGCGGACTTCGCGATCGTAGGAAATCCTGCGTCGCCTTTTTGCACCGAAACACGGACGGTCGCAGCGGTCGCAGATCTGGCTTCGTGATGCCGTAGGGCAGCGATCCATTTTTCGTAAACACCGTCGCGAGCAGTGCCGTGCAGGCAGGGCAGAGCTTGCCGTTCTTCGGCTTGTAGATGCTTCGCGCAGTAGACGGCGAAGGTCTTGCGAATGTTCTCTTTCTCCTTCGGGATATTATTCTTCAGCTCGGGCGGCTTGCGCTTCGGCAGGAAAACGTGAAAAAATACTCATCGGGTTCACCTATGCTTTCGTTTCGTGTTCTTGTATTTTCTCTCCGTTTTGACATTTTACCGATTTTTGACAGAAAATGCAAGAGGAGAGGCGGCAGTGACTTTTTCGCGGCAAATGGGAGGTACAATAGGGCGCAAAGAGATAGGAGGATACGATGCGTAAAACGGAAAAATGGCGGATGAATAGTGCCGCGGCGGATGAGACGCCCGCGGAGGGCGCCGAAGAGGGGCACCTGCGCCGACTGCTGACCAATACGATCAATACCATTGAAGATAATAAAACGCAGATCTTTGACATCTATGAGAATATGCGGACCGAGGTGGAGGAGACACGCCGCCGCCTCGCAGAGCTGAAGGAACGGGTCGGCGAGACCATCGAGCGCGTGGACGGACTGGCCGAGGATGAGCGGCGCGCGCGTCTGCGGCTCGCAGAGGTCAGTGAGAAGTTCACGGAGTACACGGAGGACGAGATCCGCAAAGACCTACGAGGCGGTCTCCATCATCCAGATCAACCTTGCGATCGAGCGCGAGAAGGAGCAGTCCTCCGCGTCGAGCGCGACAAGCTCGAGATCCGCCTGCGTTACCTGCTGAAGGTCGTGGCGCGGGCGGAGCACATGCGCACTCTCCATCGGCTCTGTCGTCAGCTATCTCAGCACGCAGGTGAGCGGTGTCCTGTGGAAGATCGAGGCGGTGCAGAAGGACAAATTTCGTCGGTGCGCGCATCATCAAGGCGACCGAGGAGGAGCGCTATCGCATCTCGCGCGAGATCCACGACTACCGCGCAGGGACCTCGCGAACAGCCTGTTACGACGACCATTGTCGAGCGCCTGATGGATCAGGACATGGCGGAGGCGAAGAAAACACTCGAAGAGCTGCGCGGCGAGATTCGCAAATGCCTGACGAGCGTCCGCCAGATCATCTTCGATATGCGCCGATGGCACTCGACGATCTCAGCCTCCCGCAGGCGGTGGAGCAGCTGATCGCCCTCTTTGGCGAGCGCGGCAAACTGCACGGGACATTCAGTCTGGAGGGCGACTACTATGCCCCGCCGAAAACACGTGGAGATCGCCGTGTTCGCATCGTCCAGGAGGCGCTCAACAACGTCGCCCAGCATGCACGGACGGATAAGGTGCGCGTGCGCATGCACTATACGTCGCAGGCGCTCACCCTCCTGATCGCGGATGAGGGGCGTCTGGCTGCCCCGACCAGATCGACGAGCCCGAGGATGAGGCGGAGGGCGATTCGCTCGACATGGAGGCGCAGCGCAAACGGCGCGGGCGGCACTTCGGCATGATCGGCATGGAGGAGCGGGCAAAGCTCATCGGCGCCGAGATCCAGATCCTCTCTGAGCCGGGCAGGGACGAAGGTGCATCTGCGCGTGCGCAACCGCATGGTGGAGGACGCGTGAGCGCACCGATTGCCGAGCTCTGCTCCGCTATGCGGGCTGGGCGTTGCCCCTCATCACACACCGGGGCACAAGGGCGGGCGCAGGGCACATCCGCTGCTGCGTCGGCTGCTGACGGACGAGGGTGCTGCGCGCGGATGTCTCGCTCTCGGCAGAGGTCGATGACATCCATGCGCCGACGGGCTGCATCCGTGCGGCGGAGGGCTGGCGGCGCGCGCATACGGTGCGGACGACATACTTTATGGTGAACGGGACGACGGGCGCTGTCCACACAATGCTGATGGCAGCAGGGCCGCGCCCGGCTGATACCATCCTCGTGCCGCGCAACTGCACACCGCTCCATCGTCGGCGCGATGATCCTCACGGGCGTGCGCCCCGTCTGGCTTGCCCCCGCGATCGACACACGGCTCGGGGTCGCGATCGGCGTATCAGTACGCGACGGTGGAACGCGCGGTGCGGGAGCATCCCGAGCGCGTGCCGCGCTCCTCATCCATCCGACCTACTACGGCGTGACTCGGAGCTGGCGACGATTGCCGCGCATCTTCACGCGCACGGGATGCTCCTCCTCACAGACAGTGCGCACGGGGCGCATTTTTGCCTTTCGCGGAGGAGCTGCCGCCGTCTGCCATGGCGGCGGGCGCAGACTCTCTCGGCGGAGAGCACGCACAAGCTGCTCGGCTCGCTGACGCAGACCTCGATGCTCTCGCACGCGGCGGACGCGTGCCCGTCCGAGCGGATTCTGCGCAGCATCGGGCGTACTCCAGACGACCAGTCCGAACGAGATCTTTCTCGCGGCATCTCGATCTGGCGCGGGAGCAGATGGAGCAGGAAGGAGCAGAGCGGCTCGGCGCACTCATTCGACCGTGCCGATGATCTGCGGCGACGCATCAATGACATTCCGGGGACTGTGGGCGTTCGGTGCAGAGCACATGGGGCGCCGGGATGATGGCGCTCGATCGCACCAAGCTCACCGTGCGGGTGATGGGGCTCGGCATGACGGGCTTTGCGGCAGAGGAGGAGCTGCGGCGGCAGGGGATCGCCCTGTGAGCTGGCGGATGCGCGCAACGTCCTCTTTCTTCTCTCCTATGCGGATGGCGCACAGGAGACGGAGCGGCTCTATGCGGCACTGCGCACGATGGCGGAGACCTGTGCGCCGCTCTGCACCTCGCGCGGAGCGGGGAGGCGGCGCTCTGTGCACTGCCCCCGCTGCCGGAGACGGCACTCACGCCGCGCGAGGCGTATTTTTGCGCGCACGGAGCATATCTCTGTGACGCATGCCGTGGGGCGTACAGCGGCAGAGACGATTGTGTTCTACCCGCTGGCATCCCCGTCCTCGCGCCCGGCGACGTGATCGATGCGGCGACCCATCCGCTATCTGCAGACGATGCGCGCGATCGGTGCGCGTGTTGTGGGGGCGGCGGACGCGTCTCTCGATACGGTGACGGTAATTGCGAAAGGATAAGTATGGCACGCGGAAAGCTCTTTATCATCGAAGCGGGCGACGGCTCGGGCAAGGAAACGCAGACGCGCCTTCTCACGCAGCGCCTCATACGCGAGGGGCATCGCGTACGCGCCGTTACCTTTCCCGACTACGCGGCGGATGCGTCGATGCCCGTGCGGGATGTACCTGCGCGGCGACTTCGGCACGCAGGCGGACGAGGTGAATCCGTACGCCGCCTCGACCTTCTTTGCCGTTGACCGCTACGCCTCCTATCGGATGAAGTGGGGAGAGGACTATACGGCGGGGACGATCATCCTCGCTGACCGCCATACCACATCGAACATGGTGCATCAGGCGGTGAAGATCGGGGATGCGGCGGAGCGCGACGCCTTTCTCGACTGGCTCTGCGACTTCGAGTTCAACAAACTCGGACTGCCCGTCCCCGACGCCGTATTCTTCCTCGACATGGAGCCTGTGCGGCAGAGCGGCTGATCGCCGCGCGCGCGCAGGCGAAGGGAGAGACGCCCGACATCCACGAGCGCGACGCAGACTACCCTGCGCCGCACCCACGATGCCTACGTCCTGCTCGCCGCACGCTGCGGCTGGGTGCGCATCCCGTCGAGCGCGGACGGCACACCGCTCCCCCATCGAGGAGATTCGATGAGCGGCTGTATGCGGCAGTGGGAAGTTTTTGACGAAATGATGCTCGCATTTTGGAGCTGCAGGATGAGCAGCTGTATAGGTGTTAATGAGGAAACATAATGGATCCAGGGTTTATACCCGAAGTACTGCAGGTTGTCGGGGGATAACTACACCGCTATGCGTATTTCAACGATGGCACGGTGCGTCGTTACGATGCATCGGAGCTTGTCATGCGCTCGGGCATCCTCGCACAGCTTCGTGACCGTAAGGTATTCGTGGATTGTCTGACGGTGATGAACGGTACAGTTGCATGGGGATATCGCCGGCAATCGCGATGAAACGAAATGTATCGATATTGATCCGTTTGCGGTCTACGCGTCACCGTGGTGAAAGACCCGCTGGAAGAAGCTGTAGAAGCCTTTCCGTATTACGATAGGAAAGTCAGTATCCTGTAAATGAAAAAGCCTCCCCGCGTTTACGGGAGAAATACGCTGAGCGGTGGAAGGGGCGAATACAGTGACGTGTCAGGATGAGGAGTGTAAGAGCCGATTGTGATCAAAGAAGTCATCATCGTCGAGGGCAAAGATGGACGTGGCGGCGGTGCGGCGCGCGGTCGATGTGGACTGCATCATCACCGACGGATTTCGCCTGCGCAGTGCGGCGATCAAAAATATCCGTGCCGCCTACGAAAAAGCGCGGCATCATCATCCTCACCGATCCCGATACGGTCGGCGAGCGCATCCGTGCACGCCTCACAGAGATGTTCCCGCACGCCCGCCACGCCTTTATCCCCGTGGAGGACGCAACGAATGCGGGAGACGGCGACATCGGCGTGGAGCAGGCGTCCCCTGCGGCTGTCCGTGCAGCACTCGACAAGGTACGCACGCCGATGGAAGAACCGGAGGAGACGTTTTTCCATGAGCGATATGATGCACGCGGGACTGACGGGAACGGACGATGCCGCCGCACGGCGCGCACAGCTCGGACGCCGTCTTGGGCTCGGCTTTGCGAATGCAAAGACCTTTCTGCGTCGCCTCAACACCTTGGCGATTACACGCGCGGAGTTTACTGCCGCATTGGAGGACATGGAATGAACGCAAGTATCCCCGTGATCGCCGACCCCAAGGTCACGCGCTCACATCCTGAGCGCCTTTCACCTGCGCGCGAGCAAGCGGCTCGGGCAGAACTTCCTCGTGGATGCGGGCGTGGTGCGCGCCATCGTGGATGCGGCTGACCTCAGCCCCGGCAGACACTGTCCTCGAGACGTCACCGGCATCGGCACGCTGACGCAGGGGGCTCGCCGGAGAGCGGTGCGCGCATCGTCGCCGTCGAGCTGGACTAAAAACTCCCCGCCGTCCTCGCCGAGACACTGAAGGGCTATGACAACGTGACGTCGTGCCGGGCGACATCCTGAAACTGGACATCCTCCGCATCCTGAACCTCGGTGCAGGAGAGCGATTCAAAAGTCGTTGCAGAATCTTCCCTACTACATCACCACCCCGATTCTCATGCGGCACTCCTCGAACAGCATCTGCCCATCGAACGCATGGTGACCATGGTGCAGAAGGAAGTCGCCGTCCGCATGACCGCGCGCCCCGGCTCGAAGGACTACGGTGCGCTCTCCGTTGCCGTGCAGTATCACACGGATGCGCGCATCGTGATGGACGTGCCGCCGCGCGTCTTCATGCCCGCGCCTGAGGTCACGAGTGCCGTGATCGCCTGCCGCGTGCGCGAGACGCCGGCCGTTCATCCCTACCGATGAAAAAGCTGTTCTTTCATCTCGTTCGCGCCGCCTTTGGACAGCGGCGCAAGACTCTCCTCAATGCCCCTCACGGGGCGGACTGACGAAGGAACTGTGTCGTGCAGGACTTGCGGCGGCAGGGATTGCGGAATCGCTGCGCGGCGAGCAGCTCTCCCTCGCGGACTTTGCGCGGCTCTCTGATGCGGTGGGCGGGATCCTGCCGGAGGAGGAATGACCATGTTCTTTGACAGCCATATTCATACATCGTTTTCTGCCGACTCCGAGATGCGGGCGGAGGAGGCACTTGCCCGTGCAGAGAAGCAGGGGATCGGGCTCGTCTTCACCGAGCATCTCGACTATGACTACCCGTCGGTGGGAGAGGAGCAGTTCATCTTTGATCCCGAGGCGTATTGACGGCGTACGAGCCCCCGCGCACAGCAGGGCCTTTCGCTCTGGTGTCGAGATGGAATGATGGCGACGCGCGCAAAAACGCCGCGTTCGTGCAGCGTGTTCCGTTTGACTTTGTCCTCGGTCTCGATTCACTTTTTGGAGGGCAAGGATCTCTACTATCCTGAGACCTTTGCAGGGCGCGAAAAAGGCGGAGATGTACCATGAGTACTTTACCGTCATGCGTGACGAGATCTCACGCGCATCCCTTCATCGACGCGCTCGCGCACATCGACTACATCGCGCGGAATGCCACGTTCGCGCATCCCGAGATCAGCTACGGAGACTTCGCCGACGACATCGACGCCGTCCTGCGTGCGCTCATCGAGACGGACACCGTCATCGAGATCAACACGCGCCGCCTCTCCACGCCGCGCGGCATCAAGGAACTCGCACCCGTCTGCCGGGCTACCGCGAGCTCGGCGGACGCTATGTCACCGTCGGCTCGGATGCCCACGTCCCTGAGGGCGTCGGACGAAACTACGACCGCGCACGCGAGCTCGCCCATGCCTCTTTGACCTCACTGTCGTCACCCTTCCGCGAGCGGAAAACGCAGATCTGTGACAAGTGAAAGCTATTTATTGCCCTCTTTTCTTTTCCTGCTATAATATAGGACAATGGATGGGGGGATTCGTCGTGCTGAGTAATTTTTGTCGCACTCGGTGGCGTCGTCCTCTGTTTTGTCTGATAGCCGCTCAGCTCTCGTCAGGCACTCGCGCCTCCTTACCGAGGAAGAGCTAAGGCACGTGAACAGCATGGTCTTCGCGTGTTCTTCTTCTTCATGATGTTCTACAACATCTATCTCTCGATCCGCAGACGGCATTTCAGCCGCTGCTCGCGTCTTCGGTGCGGGCGGCGTCCTCCTGACGGCACTCGTCTTTGGCGCGATTGTCTGTATGATCGAAAAGGACTAATGCGCGCGCGCGGTACCGATGATCCAGGCGGCTCTTCGCGGCAATTACGTCCTCATGGGCATCCCACTTGTCGGCAACATCTTCGGCGACGAGGCGATTGCGATACCGACCATGATGATCGCCGTCATCGTTCCCCACAACATCCTCGGCGTGTTTGTTCTGGAGACATTTCGCGGCGGGCTTTCGACCTGCCGCACATCCTGCGCAGGCGTTGTCATGAACCCGATGATCCTCGGCGCGATTGTCGGGGCTATTGTGCCGTATCGTAGAACTGCCGATTCCCGCGCCCGTGCTGAAAGCCCGTCGCGCAGATCGCGGCGGCGACCACGCCCGTTGCGCTGATCATCCTCGGGCGTCATTCCACGGCGGCGGCTATCACACACATCTGCCTCAGCTCATCTTCTCGGTCGCTGCGCGTCTTCGTCCTCGTACCCTGCCGTCGTACTCGCCTGTGCCGTTGCACTCGGCTTTCGCGGCGTCGAGCTCGTCACGCTCATCGCGATCTTTGCCACGCCCCTGTGCCGTAGCGGGCTTTGCCATGGCACAGCAGATGCAGGCGCGACGCCGAGCTCGCGGGCAACAGCGTCGTCTACAGCGAGCGCGCTTGCCTGCTTTTACCATCTTCGGCTGGGTATTTTTGTTCAAGATGTTGGAGCTGTTCTAAGGAATCACTGATAAAATGAGGTCTGCCAGATTGACGTATAGATTTTTCGTCCGAACGAGGTGGAAAACCGGACGCAGGTGGTGCTCTGTGGAGGATTTTCCGCCGAGAGATGCAGGCAAAAAGATGCGTCAGATGATGTACCGGGTCATCGATCTTCCTAAAACCTTTTGCATCGAAATAAAGGAGAATTGTGACCATGACGTGGAAAAAGAAACGGGTAGAGTCTGCGTGGTGGCACTTGCCGCATGCCTTATATGGATGCCGCAGGCAACACGAGGCAAACGAGCCTGCACCGAGCACGGATGCACCGTATCACGTCGTCAGGGGAGACTTCGGATAGCGACAACGACCGAGATCGTTATAGGTGAGACGCATCGACTGAGCCAAAATATGATGAGATCAGTGTTCAGATCGTTGGTTTAATTCCGCTTTGGGAACTACGGGGCACTAAACGGTGCGGCGCTCGATTCTGTCATGATCGGCGATGGCTATGCCAACTACCCTATGCGAACTCGCGCGGCTGGCAGGACTTACCCTTGATGGGCGCGGGATCGATTTCCGAACGAATGCATCGCTACCTGCGTTTCCAGAGCTCACTGTCGGCGTCAAGACATACGGAAAACGACGTGTTTTATGTCATGGGAGAGGTGAGCTCCCGGCATCGAGGAGATGTCTGCCGACACACTGAACACCTATGCGGCAATCACCTCTGCGGGCGGTTTTACAGAAACCGTGGGCGCAGCACACAGGTGCAGGTGATCCGCGTTGTCGGCGACACGATGTACTATAAACAGGTGAACCCGCAAGAACTACATCAAAAACATGATCTGACGCAGAACCTAGCACTGCGCAGGACGGCGACATCGTCTACGTGCCGACTCTCGAACGGCATCAAGTTCAAGAGGATGTCCTGCCGTATCTGAGATATTGTGGACGATGTATAAAGCATTGGTGAACTAGAAAGAGGACAGCATGGATCGCAACGAGACTCGATTGATCTCTCAAGACTGTTTCCTCTCGCAGGCGAGCACAAGCCTGCGATCTTCGCATCGTTGGCATGTGCACACGTCTTGCCCTCGTGACTCCCTTTTCTCCTACCAAAAACAGTATGAGTCGACAACTCTCGTTCAGACACGCACGGCAACGAAGATGCGATATCTCGGGGCTGGGTGCAATGGCTGAGCACTTGGGCTTGGTGGATTGGGCGAGCGTTGCTCGCCCACGATGAACTACATCGAGCTGATGAAGTCGCGTACGGTACTCGATCCCCATTATCGACGGTCTGAACTTCCAGAAGAAAGACCCACAGCAAAGTTTTGCTAAAGTATCTGGAAATCAAGAATGAAGGGGACAAACCTCATCGAGGTCTCCTGCACGCGGCAAGACACCTGAGGAGCTCAGCAGATCACAGACTGTCGTCGACAACTTCCTCTTGATGCAGACGGATATGAACCAGCAGACACAGTCCTCCTTATGAAATTCCTCGATGAGCGGATTCACAGCACCGGGCGACGAGATGGAGAAGTCGAGGATAACCTCGCAATTCAGCCGTGAGCATAAGGTATACAGCCCTACCGACCAAGCGAAAGCAGTGATCGAGCAGATGGCGGCGCTATGACAAGGAAATCGGTAAGGCAGAGGTCGAGGCTGCTTCGGCACAGGCGTCGCTCAGTGCAGCAAACGAAAAACTCGGTGAGCAAAAAGAGCGGCAGCAAGGCATACAATATCTCTGATAACGGAACTGTACAGAGAATACGGGATCAGGTCGTCAGCAAGCGTCGAGCTCGCCGGACTCGAGCAGAACTACACAGAGCTGCATCCGAGGCGTCCAGAAGGCGCAGAAGGAACTGGAGCGAGCTGCGTGCAAAGCTCCATGCTGAGGTCGTCTCTAGTGTCGACTCGGGGGCGACGACTACTGAACCCGACGCACTCCCGAACTGGGCAAAGAGCGCGCCTCGCATCGGCTCAACCTCGCGGTGGCACAGGCGGGTGAGCGAGGCATTGAAGGCGCAGAGGAGCAAGAGGAAGAGGAACTCGGCACGTTCCCCGACGGTGTCGCCGGTAGTATGCGTCTCACGCGTGAGGTAAAAATCAAGAATGAAGTCTATGCAAACCTCGTCAAGCAGTATGAGCAGAACCGCCTCCGGTGCGAGCGATGGACAGCATGGACATCCAGGTCATCGACCCGGCGAATCTGCCGGATGAGGACGAACCTGCTCGGCCACGAAAGAAAACTGATTACAGCGATTGGTTTTGTGGTCGGTGTCCTTCTTGCGATGGGGTATAGTTTGCTTGCTTATCGGCGTGAAGTATAATACAAAGGAGGGAGCATATTCATGCATACGGAAACTCGGATTCCGACTCGCATACGCAGAATATTTGCACCGCTCCCTATCTGTTTTGACTATTTTGCCATTCTTCTCGCAGAGAAAATGGCATTTGGTCTGTCATGACTTGTATGGACTATTTATGGGGACATCGTATCATGTTCCTAACGCCTATCTCTTCTTTTTGATACCGCTTGTCTTTATCGCATTCCTTGCAATCACGCAGACATACACAAAGATGCGCTAATATTGGAGACAGTACGCCAGATCTTCTACGCTGTGCTCTACGCACTGATTACCTGTATCCGCGCTCTACTTCATGGAGGCAAGTCCCTCGCCTCACGCCTCTACGTCGTCTTGTTTGGCGTTTTTGCGCTCTTTAATATCTATGTTGTTCGTTATGTCATCTTGAAAATCCTAAAGAACACTAATTCACTGATGAAACCCGTTATCCTCATTGGCGCGGGAAAAACAGCAGAGTTGGTATTGCATTCCTTTGAGCAGGATCTTTGGCTATCGGTACAAAGTAGTCGGCATATTGGATGATGCACCCAATCCTCAGATATACTGCCCCAACGGTTTCTTTTTGATGGGGACGTTGGAGAACGCCGCAGCAATTATTCGCGATTCTGCTGTCAACACCGTGATTGTTACAGTGCACGGCATGGAGAAAGAAAAACTTCAAGCACTCTTAGAAGACATACAGCCTTATGTAAGGGATATCATTTTTCGTTCCGCATCTCATCGGTGTTCCACTTTACAATGTAGAGGCGCAGACACTGTTCAATGAGCAGATTATGATGTTGTCCTTCGAAAACAATCTAGCACGTCGTAGGAATCGGACACTCAAAAGAGCTTTTGACGTCATTGTTGGCGGATTGCTGTGTATTCCTATTATTCCTATTCTACTTGTTGTTGCAATTTGTATTGAAAGCTTGGATTCGAAGGGGGCGGCATTCTTCAACGGTCAACGAATCGGAAGTATGGAAAAGACATTTACCTGCTATAAGTTTCGTTCCATGCATACGAATGCCAGTGAAATTTTGAAAAGAGTATCTTGTGATGCATCCTGCGCAGCGCAAGAAGAGGGAATCACATTTGCAAAGCTTCGTGACTATGACCCTCGTGTGACGAAAGTTGGCAGATGGATTCGCAAGTATAGTTGGACGAACTCCCGCAGATACTCAATGTTATTAAAGGGATATGGCCTCGTTTCAGACCACGTCCTTATCTTCCTCGCGAGAAAGAGGATATGGAGAATACCTTTCAACAATTACACTTACCGTGCCCGGTATCACGGGGTTTTGGCAGACAGTGGCCGCAATGATGTCAGTTTCGCGGGCGTGTTGCAATGGATACATGGTATGTAAGAAATTGGTCAATCTGGCTCGATTTGATGTATTTATTTAAGACAGCGAAGATTGTATTTGCAGGAAAAGGGGCTATTAAATTTTACATCGAGGGTGGGAATGTGTTGAAGGTATTGCATGTTGGGGAGTACGTAAAAGGCGGAGTGGCAACTTATCTGCATACATTGTTTTTCAGATGAAACGTTAGCTGTAGATAACCATTTAGTGTTGAGTCAACCTATGTCAGATACAAATTGGGAATTGCCGTCATCAAAAGTTTATTACTATCCCTATATATAAGATTTCGGATATTCCTCTGGCGATAATTCGCATTCAGAAATTGATTTATCGGATGAGATCCTGATATGTTTGATGGTTCACAGCACGTGGGCAGGGAGTTTTGTTCCGCTTTCCATATTTGTTTTATACCTTAAAAAGAAGGATTATATATAATGCTCATGGATAGTCTCTTTGAGAGATGCATCTGCTATACACATATGGCGTGTATTGAAAGATTGCTATCAAATGTGACAGACTGTACTCATCAATGTTTTCCGGATTATGAGCAAAATGCAAGACTTATATACAGATTTCAAAAGAAAAAGATGGTGCGAATATATAATGGCGTGGATGTCTAAAGACGGGGACAATTATCAAATTGAAGGTTTTGATCCAAACAAGATCAATCTTCTTTATGGGACGCTTTGATCGCCCAGGGACTGGATTGTTACTGCAGAAGTTGCGGCATAATATAAAAGAGAAAGGATATCCATTTATATATCATTGGTGCATCAGTACAGATAACCAGACCATATCTATATCCGATGAACGTGTTACCTTTTTTGGGTTGGGTTGATCTCGAAAAAGATTGATGGATATTAGACTTTGTGATGCTCTTTATTATGCCATCCGTTGGGAGGCGTTTGGTCTCGCTGCGGTAGACAATGTGCAATGGATGCCTGTGATTGCAAGTAGGCAGGGGCACTCCGGAGATCGTTCGTCCCAATGAAAGCGGTTGGTTGTTTAATATTGATTCCGATGGTGGCTCCTTGAATAAGGTGTTGTGTTCTTTAAACAAGAATATCATATATGTGCTCGGAGAAGGAGCAAGGAAAAGGTATGAAATGTATTTCCACTGGAACTAAGATGAGAGAAAGCATTATTTCTTTGTATGGAAAAGTTCTAGAGTAAATGATTGCTTTCTCTTCTGACTCAAGTCATACTACTATAGAATAATGCCAATATTACTAGGTCAAGCATACTGTTTTTGGATAAAAATGGGATAGAGATGGGAAAAGATGAGAATATATTTTAATGGACGCTTTTCATACAGCATATTACAGGCGTGCAGCGATATGCTATAGAAATAATAAAAGCATGGGATCAGATTTGCCTCGAGGACAGAAAATGAAAACCAGTATGTGCTGCTCGTTCCTAAAAATACAAGATACACCTCCATTTTTCATGTTATTGAAGTGAGATAGTTGGGCATTTGCGGGGTATCTTTGGGAACAGTTCGAACCTCCATTTATACACGTGACGGATTTTTGATTAATCTTTGCAACTGTGCAGTGATCATTAAAAAGAGATCAAACTGGCACAATGCATGATCTGCTGTATTTGCTTGTCCAGTGGTTTTTCTCTTTTGTTTCGTTTATGGTATCGTTTGGATGCTCTCTGCTTGGGACATAGACTTAATTTATTCTGCGGTTTCTAACTTCTCAAAAGAGAGTTAAATTCTTATTTGGGTATTCCTCTTAAATATATCCATGTTACCTATAATGGGGTGGATCATATTGGGGAACTGCGCAACGACGGGAGAGAAGAGATTGCTCAATAAGAATAAATATGTTCTTTCCGTCTGTAGTGGCGAACTCGAATAAAATCTCTTGTTTTGAAAATTTGCCAAAGAAATACCGGATGTCAGGTGCTCTGCTGGGAGGATCTCACAATAAAGTTTTTCATGGATGATAAACCATGTGCGAGCAATGTTAATACTTTCTCGTGGCGTTTCGCATACGATGAAGAGCTGTTTACACTCTACTTTGGCGCATGCGACATGCTTTCTGCTTTCCTTCACTCTATGAAGGATTTGGCGCTACCTCCTCTTGAAGCGATGACTTTCAGCTGTCCGGTTATTGCCTTCTAATTGTGCTGCTTTGCCTGAGATATGTGGAGATGCGGCCACATATTTGCTCGGATTTGCCGACAGCATGGGGTGGAGGCGATACGATCCATAATGGATGAAAAGTAATGCATATTCAAGCGATGAGTCTTGTCAAAAGTCACGTGTGGTTGTTTCTCAATACTGTTGGAGAGAGCATCCAGCAAAGAAAATGATGGAGTTGATTTCAGCACTTTCTCAACGAGATAAGTGGATTAAATTAATATTGCCACAATTATGTGATATAGGTGAAGATGGTTTGTAGAGGTGGGCAGATATTAGCGAATGTTTTCTGCTGATGGTGCAAATCCTGTCACCGATGGTCACTGGGTAAAACAATAGGCTGACTTTCTGCTTGCGGTATTTAATCCCTATTGGCGGATAAGTAAATATAGAATTTCTATGGATTACATAGTGATTATAATTCTTTTAGGTTTTATCGGTGCTTTGGGACATCTATGACAAGTATGAAAATTGTATTCACATTCATAGAAGTGATGTATCTTTTATATTTATGACAGAAGGCTGTGGTATATCCACTATTATATTCCAGTTCTCTATCCCTTGTCGCCGCTCCATTCAGATTTATGGTCTTCTTTGTTTACCCTGATATTTCGCTTTTACTTAGTCCTGAAAACCTTTCCCATATGGTTTGCTGACTGCGCAACGCCGACCACAATTCTAACTTTTACACGCATTGTTCGAGGATGGGAATTCATGTGGTGGATTATCCAGGAGGCTGGATTTATGGCGAGCCTTCTAGTTGGGATCTATAGAGATATTTGTTTTCAAAAGAAGGATATTGGTCAACATCAAAACTGGCTAAAAGTTTTCGGTATAATAGGATATGTTATCAGTTTTACCAGTCGTCATTTCTTATAGTTCCTGTATATATTGTTCACACGCTCGTGGCGTTATTAACATGATACCTGTGTTTTTGTTTTTGCTTTTTGGATCGCTGGAATGATGATCTACCGGTCGTCGTAATCAGAATCTACTTGATACCGGTAATATAACTACGTCGTTTTGGCGCTTATGCAAGTTTGTGGAATCTAGATCTAGGACCTCATTTTCGATTGGATAATCTGACAAAGATAGATTCTTATGTTGCTGGTACAATTGGAGGAGAGTGTGCGTGATGCGGGTTTCGGTGGATGTGCTGATCACAAACGGCCTTTTATCCGGGATGATTTATCTCTTAATTTTGTATCGTTTGCACATAACAGGATGCGGTTTATTGTTATTGCTTCTTCTGACAGTAAATGTCCAACCAGACACAAATCAAGAAAATTTTGTTGTATTGGCATATTTTATACTGCTTAAGTTTTATCGAAGAGACAGGTTGCTTTTGTAAAAGAAACAATAGAGTTTTATCTCTTTGTTGACGACTCATGATTATACAGAATTTTATCTATGGATATTGGGGAAGGAACACATATTGGCGAAAAATGTTTTATTATTGGCACTCGGATACGAATATTGTAGACGCTGCTTTAACGAAAACAGATTGGTATGTTTCAGCGTGATTATGCCTGATGACGTGCGTATAGCACTTTCATATCTCGGAAATCCTCGTATTCGACAAACATATACACGATATGATTTTCTTATAAAATAAAGATTTATCTGGACTGAGTTTCCAGAGAGTTGGAAAAGTTCTTCTACGCACTTCTTCGTTCCGAGAATCATGCGTTTTATAAATGATTATCAAATTGCAAAATATGAGTTACTACTTAGGGTTCGCTCTGGCAACCCACGTACATTTAAAGAAAATCGCATTGATCTTGTGGTTGTTGATGGATTTAACGAAGGTCGACCATCAGATATGCGTTGTTGACTGAAATAGCAAGAAATAGGGATATCCCTTGTTGTTGTTTAGAGCCTATGTTTTTAGGAAAATCAGATATTTATGATAATCTACAAATGGTTTCTATTAGGAGAAATGATCCCATATCTATGGAAGGGACGCTATTTTATACTGAGTGCTAATAAGCCAGCAGATGACGTAGTATTCCATCATTCTGTTTTCGCAAAATCCATTTGTTAGACGAGACAGAAACATTGTATATTCTGGTGGGCAAGTCGGTGTAGATTTTTGTAGTTGCTTGTATACGAGTGACCGTACTCGTATACGATGGGATGAATTTACAGAGCGCTTTTTCCTATTTCTTGATGCAAGAAGAAATATAAAGAAATGGTTGATGAAACATGCAAAAACTCCTAATTTGGAAGAAAATATATCTTCTTTCGTCTGCATTGATGGGCCAGAAGCCACTGTCTCTGGAAGAGGGCTCATTGATAGCCAACTAGTGGCCTTACGAATACTTTCTCAAGTTTTACCAGATGGGTGGCATATTTATGTTAAGGAACATCCACATCAATTGAAAGTATAATGAGCGGATGTTGTATGTGGATATCCTTGGGCAACTATATAAACATTACGTTTCTAGAAAAATTATTCGATTGCCTAATGTTATTCTGGTTGACACCATGGAGCCTAGTAGAAAACCTAATTCAACGAAGTCAAGCAGTGGCTTTCGTTGGAGTGGAACTCCATAGGAGTAGCGATTTCATTCAAAAAGCCGATTATGGTATTTGCGCCGAAACAAACATTGTATTCTATGTTAAGGGAGTCGTATAATATCTACTCCTATGACGAATGCTTGATGGCAGTGAATTCGATCCGACAAAACCTTGAGAATGGTGTTTGCCCATCTTATGATGAATGGGAAAGCCTTTGTCAACAGTACTTGTTTAATATGGACGCTCAAGGTTATGAAGAAGCCATTTCTTCATTGGTATGAATTAGCAACTACATATACAGATCATTGAAGATGTCTGCTTGAAAATTATTATGTTTTATGGGGCGGTATTTTTGATAGAAGAGGGAGGAGGTCGTGGCATTAGCTTTTTGAAAGAGGTTGCTAGATTCTCCGTTGCTCCATTTGTAAACTTCTTTTTAGGTATTGTTGCCGTTATATGGTTCTTACTCGTATTTTCCCCAGAAGTATACGGTGCTTGGAACCTTTTCAATTTGGCGGCCAATGTTTTGCGTTGGTATTGTATACCTTGGTTTGTCTGATGGCATACTAAGATTTGCGCCATGAACTTCCTGTAGGATGGAGCATACAAAACCCTTTTATGGAAGTGTATTTCACTTGCTGGAATAGTCTTCTTGGTTTTTCGGCAATCATGCTCTGTTTCTATGATGCAGTATCAATTTGTCTATTTCATGAGATATCTCTATATAGAATTGTCTTGTTGCTTCTGTATACATGTATTCTAATGCTCTTAAATTATTTTTCGTGAGCTATTATCGTTCAATGAATTTGGCTATCCCTTACACAATTCAACAGATTGTACAATTTTTCTCAAAAATTTTCATTATAGAGCAATCTTTATTGATGCAACAATTGATACAGTTCTAACACTTAATGTTGTTGGGATGCTTTTTCTGTTCTGTTTTGTATATTCGATTTTTCCGAGTGAACTTCTTGGCTCATATACAGATATTTCTGATGCAATCAAGTTCTCTCTACTTTCTTGGCGGGTGGACTTTTTGGCGAAGTGGGTTTTGTTTCTCATACCCTTTTGTATTATCTCAACGTATGGGGGCTTATGAAGTTGGCCTTTATTCCAGCTACTGCGTATATTTTGTCGCTGTGATTGTTGTTTTTAAAATACGATTCATGACATACTGGGTATCCTATGTGTATAAAAATGCGGAGACTAAGCAGGCTTTAATCATTAAAAGTCCATAATTATATGGCGATTTGTATGTCTTCAGCATCATGATTATATCTCAACATATTCTTTACTTCTTGATTGGTTCAAGTATCAAATGAGTAGAATATTCTTTTTCGTTGGTTATTAGTGATGTGTTCTTTTTAGCACTTGAAGCAACAACACAGCAAGGCGTTGTGTTGAGCCCCATGAGGGTGTTGTTATCTCATTGGTATTCACAGTGATACAATTTATGTGTGCATGGTATTTAACAGTATATATGAGATTGTCGGGGCTGGCTAGTACTATGATTGCTGCTGCATGTCGCTTTTTATTATCTACGTGGAGGGGCATATTATTGCGGTATTGAAAAATGGCATAAAACGCTAATGGCGATGTTGATGATTTTATCTCTTGCGACATCAAACTGGATTTTTGCAGATGAATATTGGCGCGAATTAGGGATAATCTTTCTTATAGGCAGCCTATTCTTGTGGATATTTAGAAGAGATGTCGGCTGCGGCTGTTCACTTGCTTTATGAATATAAAGATATGAGACAAAGAGAAAATACCGTTTGTTGGTGAAAAGCTAAAGTTGTAACAGGGAGGTCTAATTCACCGAACTGAAAGAAAAGGAGCTTTTGTTTTGCCACAATACTACGAACCGGAATTCAAAACAGCAGATAGTCCGTCTCCATATCGAAGAGGGCGCACCTACCGAAGCCTGACGGCTGAGTATGGAGTTTCAAAACAAGCATCAGCAAATGGTGCAAGGAATTCAGCGAAGAATGCCAGCAAAATGCCTTAAAGAACCCGACCGCCCGAAATGATCTGGAGCTCATGAAGGGAGAACCGCCGTCTGCGCGAAGAACTCGCAGACGCACGCAAAGTCATCTTTGCCTAAAAAAGCAGCGGCATTCTTCGCAAAGGGAGTCGACTAGAGGCATATCGGTTCATCGACGAATATAAGGAGCTGTTCGGTGTTCGTTGGCTACCTCGGCGTATGAATATTGATCGAATGCCTATTACAACTACCGAAAGCATAGAAACGCAACGAAGGAGGGAGCAAAACAGAACGTACAGAAACAGATCATCACCATCTACCATGCACATAAAGGGTGTCGGTTATCGCAGGATGCGCGTCTATTTAGGGCGCAAGGCGTATATCTTTCTGCTGCAACGGTTCATAAGTACATGAACAAGGAACTCGGTCTGCGCTCTGTTGTGCAGCGAAAACCGCAAATATCGGGGGGCGTACAGCATACGCGTTTCGAGAACCTGATCGGTCAGGATTTTACGGCAAAAGCAATCAATCAGAAATGGCTGACCGATTTCACCTATTTGTTTTCTCACGGGCGGCGATGTCCGATATAACTGTACGATCCTTGACCTGTATGACCGCAGTGTGATTGCAAGCATAACGGATCGCCGCATGACGGGTGATCTTGCGATCCGGTACGCTCGAAAAAGGCACTGGACAGTCAACGGAACATAAGCGAGAGCTGATACTGCACAGTGATCAGGGCGGTCCTTATACATCAAAGCGTTCACAGAATTCTGTGAACGGCGAGTGTAACACAAAAGTATGAGCAAAGCCGGATGCCCTTATGACAATGCGCCGATGGAGCGGTATTTCAACACACTGAAGAACGAGGAAATCAATCTTCATGAATACCGTGACGAGGAATCCCTCTACCGTGCGGTTCAATCTTTTGCTTATACCACGTATAACCATGTACGTCCGCATCTTACAATGATTATCTCACACCTTTTGAAGCTAGGTTTTTCATTGTAAGTTTATGAGACTCATGTGTTACAATTTTGCTTGACAACGACAGTGCATGACGCGGTAAATCGTATGGATCTCCGATACCTGCTCCATCGCCATGGATGAGACATCCTTTCGGCGTGGGCACAAATCATCACTGTCGCCATCGACGCAGTAAGGCGCCGTGTCTTCGATGTCGAACCCGGTCGCGACAAAACGGCGGTCAAAAACAGTGGGCGAAAAACTGGAGAGGAACGGTGGCAACACGAAGAGCGTCAATTCCGTCACCAACGACATGTCAACAAAAGCTACCTGTCCGCCGTCCGGGAAGTGTTTCCGAACGCCAAACAGACCATCAACAAATTTCACGTCAAACAGGTGTCTGCTCAAAGCCTTGGATACGGTGCGTGGGAAGAGCAAAAAGAGTCCGGTCGGAAAAGGAGCTGTTCCTGTGCCGCAAACTGTTCATGGTGCCGCAAGGACGCATGAGCGACAAGCAACGGACAATGTGGTAACGGAACTTTCCAAGCAGTCACAAGAAGACGGGACGTGCCTTTCGGATGTCTCGGTCTCCGGATGACATCTATGCGTCGACCTCCATAGTGGAGGCGCAGGAGCGACTGGACAAGCTGTGTTCATGGATGCGACAGTCTGCCGAATGAAACCGATGAAGGATGCCGCCTTGACACTCAGGAATCACAGCAAAAGAAATACTGAACTATTTTTCATACGCGCGCCTGACGAACGCGATTTGCGAAGGAATCAACGCGATGATTCAAGCGGCGAAGCGCAAGGCAAGCAGATTTTCATACCTTTGAAGGCTATGCCGCAATGATTTCACGGTTGCAGGAAAGTTGGAATTAGCTACACCTGTTCTGTTAGTGAAAATAACTTTTCCATTAGTTTTGGAGCAGAGCCAGTCTTTTGACACATACTGAAAGAAGCGTACGAAAAAGCGACCGAGCACTACCAGCATGGAACATGTCACGCCGTATCTGTATGAGCATTATTCGCCGCCTTATCGCCCGCACTATCCAAACGATTACAGAAAATATCGGCTTACATTGGATACAGAGCAGGACTTTGAAGTTAATACAGAATATCTATCAAGCTCTGTATCGAGAAGGCGAGGATATAACGCTTGACCGTGTGGTGGCATTGATGGACAAACCTCATTGGTTTGAAATTAACAAGGATGTGCATCAAAAACAGTAAAGGAATAAGGTCACTCTATACCTCGAAGCGCTTCAAAGAGTAAATTGAGATCGAGCATGCAAAAGATGTATAAAAGGGTGAAATGACTTCCTTCTATTTGTGACATGATAAAAAGCGTCTGAAGCTAAGGGAGTGGGTTTTATTTGTTCAATGGGAAAGAAATATTCTTATTACAGGTGGAACCGGGTCATTTGGTAAGAAGTTTATAGAAATTGTATTGAAGCGGTTTCCCCGAATAAGATTATTGTATTCTCTCGGGACGAGCTCAAGCAGTTTGAGATGCAGCAGGTGTTTGATGCACCGTGCATGCGTTATTTTATTGGAGATGTGCGGGATGAGGCGCGCCTCAGACATGCAATGTACCAAGTGGATTATGTCGTTCACGCCGCAGCTGGAAACGGGTGCCGGCGGCAGAGCACAATCCGATGGGTGTATCAAGACGAACATCCACGGCGCACAGAATATTATCACCGCCCTCGATTGCGTGCGGAGTTAAAAGGTCATCGCGCTCTCTACGGATAAGGCGGCGAATCCGATCAATCTGTACGGTGCGACGAAACTTGCCTCGGATAAACTCTTTACGGCGGCGAATAATCTTGTTGGCGATCAGGGAGACGCGCTTTGCTGTTGTTCGGTATGGCAACGTCGTCGGCTCGCGTGGTTCGGTCGTGCCCTTTTTCAAGGGGCTTATTGATCGAGGCGCGAAGGAGCTTCCGGATTACGGATGAGAGAATGCGGCGGTTCTGGTTTGAAGCTTGAGGAGCGAGGGTTGATCTCGTTTTGAAGAGCTTCCAACGCAGCATGCAGGGCGGAGAAATTTCTGGTGCCGAAGATCGGTCTATGCGGATCTTGGACTTTGGCAGAGGCGATAGCACCCGGCGTGCCAATCGAAGATCATTGGCATTCGTCCGGGCGAAAAATTACACGAGGTCATGTGTCCCTCCGATATGTTTTGTGAAACATTTGGAATTTAAGGATCACTTTGATGATCAAACGAGTATCGAGTTCGGCAAGACTCTCGAGTTACACGAAAAACAGACTGGAGAAGAGGTGGACATCCTGTTCCGGATGGGTTCAGTATAGCTCCCGGAACGAATGATGTGTTCCTCACAGTGGAAGAACTCGAGATGAACTTTGCCATGATCTATTATGGCAGACAGGATATTAACCAAGACGACATAATAGAAGCTGTGCGTGCTGTTCCTGACATCCCGATTTCCTTGACACATGAGGAGACCTTTTGCGATTGAAAGACTTCGACGGTTGCTTCTTTATTGCGGGGCGAAATAGCGCTCGTTGCTGTTTGCAATGCGACTGCTGCGCTGCATATTGCTTGTCGGGCAGCGGGACTGGAAGTACAGGGCGATGTGCTGTGGACTGCACCGAATACGCCCGTAGCATCGGCGAACTGCGTCCTGTGTGCCCGGTTCGGATGTCGACTTTGTCGATATTGGATGCGCAGATCTGCAATGGCCGCGAGCACACAAGAACTTGAAAAACTTGCATCTTCGGCGGACCGAAGTGCTTGTTCCTGATGCATTTTTCAGAGCACGCCATGTGACATGGAACAAACGTCATGGTCTTGTCAGATCGCTGATATTACACTGTTGAGGATGCCTCGCACGCGATTGTGCTGGAGTATAGGGAGAGGCGGGTTGGCTCTTGCAAGTACTCGGATATGACGGTGTTCAGCTTCCATCCCGTTAAGATTATCACAACGGGCGAGTGGAATCGGTGCTGACGAACAATCCCTGATCTGTATGAAAAACTCCGTCTATCGTTCCCATGGGGAAATTATGCACGGATCCTAAATCTGATGGCGAGAAATGATGGTTCGTGCGTATTACGAACAAATTGACTTCTGGGTGTAACCATCGCGTCACCGATGTGCGGCCTGCGCTGGGTACGAGCCAGATGAAACGCCTGCCGCTGAATTCTTCGCAGCGACGCAGATATTTAGCGAAGCGCTACGCGAACTGCTTGCTGATTTGCCCGCTTGTTCTTTCCATATCAGTGAAGGTGCAATTTCCTCGTGGCATCGGTATGTAGCGTGTTTCCGTGAAGATGCTTCTCCTGACGAAGAAAGAGCGCTGTTTTCAAGAGATGAAGACGTGATGGATTACACTCAAATATGCACTATATCCCCGTCCATCTGCAGCCTGTATTATATGGGCTTTGTCAGATGGAGATTTTCCTGTAAGCGAAGCATATTATGAGAAAGCCTTACGCACTTCGCGTATTGGTACGGCTTATCGGACGAGGAGCGAGGTAACTGTGGTCGAAGACGCGATCCGTGACAGTCTCTCCGGGATATAGAATGTGAGTATGAGTTCTTGTTTCAGAAAACCTTGGGATGCTTCTCCTGCGCTGGACGAGTTGGATGCCATTATTGACGAGGATGTAATATTCATCTCGGATGACGTTGGTCGCTGAGGAAAGCCTGAGGGATGTCAGCCACGTTGTTTGTCTTCATTGAGATGCTTACACATATTTCCTGCCCAGTGTTTGCGAGAAACTTTGTTTTTGTGCTGTAGTTTCTCACATGACCGATTTGCCGTTTGGGCGGGGTGGGAGTCCTCTGCAGAATCTGATTGCGCGTATTTGCCGGCACAGCTATCTGCTCTCCGCTGTGTAAAAGAGGCTGGATGGTGGTGCTGTGTGTGAGCGTGAGACTTTCTCTTTTTGGTACAGCAGGGGAGATCTATAGCGATTCCACTAGGTTGGCGAAAGACATGATTGTTGAAATCATAGAAAACCAAGCCGATTCCACAAAAACAGGAAGGCGAGCCTGTGTGTGTTCTGGGCACTGTAGAACTCCCGCGCAAAGTAGTGATATGCAGGATTTGGAGTCGCTTGACAAGGGTAAGTTCGACTGGATTCGTCTATGTTGGATGCAGACGGATATCCTAATGCGTCCCTCGAAACGACACATTTGCGTTTGGTCATTCAGACGGGCGGCACTTCATGATGGCTGGCATAGAAGCTGATGGGAAAATTTCATTAGAAAGGAGTATCATATGAGTCCTCGTAATGTATTGGTTGGCAATAGCAGCGGACGATGATGAGTATTTGGGTTGTGGGGAACCTTTGCCGCGACATGTTGCCAAAATGGAGATCATGCTTACGCATGAGATTTGGCTGAGCTGACCAGTCGAGAGATCAGCACCGTGATGTTGATCGGCGTGAGGGAGAACTCGGTGCTCTGCATCACTCCTCGCAAATGGCGGCGGATCTGCTTGGTGCGGATTCTTTGAGGCTGTGTTCATTTCCCTGATAATCGTGTGGATAGTGTGGATTTGCTTGATGTGGTAAAATGTGGTGAGGAACAGATAGAATCGCTGTAGATCAGCATTATATACACGCATCATGCAGTGGGATGTCAATCGTAGATCATCTGATCGCTCACAAAGCGGTAATTACGCCGCTCGACTCGTTACCCGGTCGTGGGTGGAGCGCTCTTATGAAACGGTTTCAGAGTACTGAGCGGCAGGATGGAAATGCCAAAGATGCGTTTTTCCCGTGAATTGCTTTGTCCAAATTGACGAGTTTATCGACAAGAAAATTGCCTCATTGCGTTGCTACTGCGTGAGATGAAAGGCGCATCCGCACTCGCGCTGGCTATGATGGCGTTGAGCATCTCGAAACTCGATATCGCGTGGCAAAATTGTTGGCGTAAAAATATGCAGAGGCTTTTTCACTCGGAGGAACATTCTCAGAGAGGCACAATGCTATGAGATTTTGTAAACATTGCGGTATGCCCGATACAAGACCCGGACTACATTTGTTTGAATTCAGGAAGGTGTCTGGTGAGGCATGCGTCTTACGAGAATCGATGAGATTGATTGGAGTGTTGCGCCACCGAGATTTGGAGCAGGTGCTAGAGTCGGTTTGCGCTCCAGCATGGAAAGAACTATGATTGTGCATTGTTCCGGTAAGCGGCGGAAAAAGACCAGCACCTATCAGGTCGTCAAAATGCTCCAATAACTGGGGATGCACCCCTGTGCATGGCATTTATGGCATCGGATTTGTCGGAGATTGGGCATCAAAACATCCTCAACCTGCAAAATATGGGGTGGACTATATTACCTTCTGCGCTAATCCTCGTATAAAGAATAAAATGGCTCGCCTCAGTTTTGGAACGCGTCGGAGATATATGTTGGTTGGAAGTGGGCAAGCAAATTCGTTCATCTATCGTCCGCCGTTCCGGTATAATATTCCGCTGGATTATATGGGAGAGAGTCCTGACACAGAAGTATGGCAGACTATGCGGCAGATGGCGCGCACTCACCGTGACCATGGCGTGAGCGGACGTGGGCAAACCTGCTCGGTTTGTCAGTATAGGGTTGGTCGGTGTAGCTGGGATTCCGGAGATTGATCTGATTCCTATCAGGTGCCGACGGATGAAGAACTTGCCGGCGATCGGAGTGGACGGGGCTCTATCTGGGCTATTATCTCCCTTGATGGGGTTATGAACAAACGCATCATCTTGCAGGGGGCATGGGATGCGTTCCTATGACCGTGCTATTGAAGGGATCCGCTGAGGATGCCGGCAATACGGATGATTATCGTATGGGCGTCCATCATTATTTTCGAAGTATTTGAAATATGGTATAGCGTGCACAGCAAAGGATATTGTATCGCAAGCATATACGAGCGGTCGTTTGACCCGTGAAGACGCCGGAACTCGTGCACGCCCAATGACGGGAAATTCCCGTGGACATATCTTGGCAAAGCTCTGGCGGAAGATACTGGAGCCATTGGAACTCACAGTTGATGAGTTTATTGCGATCTGTGATCGGTGTACGAATCGCAGTCTGCTTCAAAAACCGATGAACAGGGGAACTTACTGCAGGATCGCGCGGAAATCTGATCCAAAAGGACGAATATTATTTGGTTCGCTGATCAATCGGTGTTGAGGAGGATAGATATGCTGGCAGTCATCACTGCTCGTGGCGGCAGTAAGCGTATTCCGACGAAAATATCAAGGAGTTTTGTGGAAAGCCGATTCTGGTATATTCTATTGAGGCAAAGCGACAGGCACAGATTTTTGATGAGGCATTATGGTTTTCAGACGGATGACACCGAGATTGCCGAGGTATGCGTGGAGCAATACGGCGCATCGTTTCCTCTTGTAGGAGGCGCAGAGGCCGCCGATGACTTTGCCGAGTACCGATACCGTTCTGCGTGAAGTTGTGCAAGGTGTAAGAGCAGGGTGCGATAACAGAAAATCTTTGGTCGCCTTTATCCTACCGCACCATTTTGTAGCGGGAGGAAGTCCTGTGGGGCGTATGATCTCTTTCGAAAACCGAGGGCAGATGAATTGGGTTCCGGTTGTCCGCTTTTCATACTCTCCTGCAGAGGATTTGTACTGGATGGCGATTCGCCTTGCAGTATCGATTGGCCGGAGCATAAAGACATGCGGTCGCGGGATATTGAACCAATGCTATCACGATTGGGAAGGACAATTCTACTTTATGCGAGCCAAAGCGCTTTTTCGCTCGTCGGAGAAGACGCATATAAGGAAACGGCGTTTATCCTTGATGAGATGCAGGTGCAGGATATTGATACAATAGAGGATTGGGCGCTTGCAGAGTTGAAATTTCGTATGAGTGAGCGGATATGATATGCTGAATGTCATCAGTAGTAATGGTACCTCTACAGTTATTAACAGCGGACATTTTGATACAGTCATCTAACACTGGCAAAAGATTGCGGAGGATGGGGCATAGTGTCACCTTTGTCAGCCACGGTACATCAAAGGGAGTATGCAGTCTAATCACGTCCGAACAGCAAGGCTTTTCGTACTGAATGATGGCATGTCTAGTTCCTATCATGGTAAAGAGTACGGAAGGTGGCTGGGCGTCAGTCAGAGAAGATACTGTTGAGACAATCGCAGTCAATGAAAACAGGTCAACCACCAGTTGTTGACCATTATGCATTAGATATGAGTGGAAGAGCTGCGTCCCATGTGAACAGTATTCTTGTCATTGATGATTTGGCGAATCGCTCCATCTTTGCGATTTTTACTTGATGTCAACTTAGATGCAGAAAAGAAATAAATATGCTTCTCTAGTTCCAAGGTCTTGTCGCGTTCCTAGGAATCAATTGTTGTTTCTTCGGCTTGAGAATTCTATGATGTCACGCACTGAGACAGTGCTGCAATGTTGGTACAGAACACGACTGTATGCGTGTGTTTGTTTGCTTTGGGGGGTGATCCCGCAATGAAACTACCCGGACAATTCGTGCGCTCTCCCATTATCAACAATCTAAACTTGATGTCTATGTGGTCATTGGTGCGTCGAATCGTCATCGGAAGAACTCGAATTTTGTCGATCGTTGCATTGGCATGTGTACTGTCAGATCGATTATGTTGCGCACCCGATGGCAAAGTCAGCTGTGCCATTGGTGCAGGGGACGATGACTGGGAACGCTGCTTTGATGGACTCCCCTCTCTCTTGTTGTGGCTGTTGCTGAGAATCAGCGTGAAGATGCAGTTCTTTATGATCAAGGGGGCATTGGCACCTATGCAGGATTTTGGCGTGATCTTGATGATGAAACGCTGAATAAGAAAATTCATTCTTTTTAGACAATAAGGAGCTACAGGCTCGCATCCGTGAAAATGGGGCGAAATTTTACGGAAACATACACCGCAAAGAGATGTTGGAGGAGGTGACGATGCGTGCTGAGGCATGGAAAATATAGTCTGTCCCATTCACATCAGGATGATTTGCAACGCTCTTGGCGTGGCGCAACTCAGCGCGTATTTCCTCTGAGATGCTGACATCGCATGAAATCACTTGGGAAGAACATGAGGCGTGGTTTCAGCGGAATTTGTCAATACGATCATTGAATTTTGTGTTCTGTTATGAGGATCGACCGATTGGCTACATGTGGATTTTCAGCTGGGATGAGAAAAATAAGACGTGTTCATCCAGCTCATATGTTGGAAGGAAACCTTGAACGAGGTGCCGATTGATGCGGGACTTTTCTTGGACTATATGGGACTTGAATATGTTTTCTCGCAGACAAAATCAATAAAGTATAATTATATGTATTCGCGCATAACAAACGTGCCTATCAGCTCAACCTCTTGCTAGGCTATAAAAGAAGAAGGGTACTTGCGGCAGCATTTCCTGCAAAATGGAAAATTCAAGATGTCCACGTGGTTTGGAATCTTGCGGTCAGAATGGAAACAGGAAAAAGAACATTGATCAGCTGTATGGAGGGAGTTGTGAAATATGACAGAAGCAGGTTTTTAGAGGAGATGCAGACTATTCACGACGTTGAGGATACGGCGGTTGTTATGGAGGCGAACTTGGAGGATTTCGATGCAAGTTCTCTGGGCTTCGTGAGTTTCTTGCGGCGATGGTGGTCTGGCGCACATCGTATTGAGCCCAGCCGTGCGTGCAGCGAAGACAGTCAGGATCTTTTTGCCCTGGCTTGGGTAATCCGATGGATATGCTTATATGATTTTTCTGCGAAAACTTTATTGTCATAGGTGCCAGCTCGGCATGGGGCGGCAGATTGCAGAGGAACTCGCTGGTGAGCGCTCATGTTCCTGGCGGTTGCACGTGAACAAGAGCTTCTGCGTCAGCTGCGGGAAAATATCAACAAATATTTTCTGTTGCATTAGCAGATATGACAAACCAGACCGCTCGATCATGTCATTGCTCCGTTTGTTTTGGTTGGCAAACTGCATGGTGCGGTTTATACGGCGGGCGTGGGGCTTACGCCGTTGCGAGCCTTCTCCAGAGGAAATGGCGCGCACGATTATGAAACGAGGATTTCTGGGGTGCAATCAAGGCAATGCAGCTGAATCAGCGAAAATTCTCCGTGGACAATTGCAGCAGCGTACTGTTTTCTCGATCTCGCGGCATATACAGGGCCTCCTCCATGTTTGCCTATTCTGCGGCAAAGCCGCGGTGCGAGCAACTGCGCGTTCCATTGCAAGGGAGATCTGCCGCAACCGGAAGCAATAATAATACGATTAGTCACGGATGGGTGTCAACGGAAATGACACATCGCGCAGTGCAAGGAAGCTGCCGAGGATATGATGAGGATCGTCGAAGCGTTGCCTTTTGGGCTTGGGCAAACCCACCAGATGTCAGTGGCTTTTGTATTATTTCTTCTCAGTGAGCGAGCGCGCTGGATTACTGGAAAAGATTTGTGTCGATGGTGTGGATGTGTTATGGGATGGTTGATGGATAAGATTTTTACAAAGCCCCGTGTTGCGGCGATTTCGCCTTGTATGTCAAGAACCATGGAACCTCTCCAGATCTTGCCAATCTCTATGGAGAAGAAACTGTTGCCAAGATCATGAAGGTGACAGGGGACACGTCGGGTCAACGTACCCCAGGGACAACGACGGCAGATTACTGTACTGTGACGGCAAAGTACCTGATGCAGGAGCAGAATATAGATCACGGACGATAGACGGTCTTGCCTTTGGCGGCAGAGTACCGATTATATCATTCACATACGCCAGCAATTTTACAGGGCGGCTCGGTCTGCCGAACCGTGTGCTGGCATTGATATCAACTATGGCTGTGCAGGCTATGTATATGGCATCTTTCAGGCATCTCTCTGCTCATCCGAGGCAGTTACTGCAGGAGGGTGTTGCTGTGTGCAGGAGATACTCTATCATTATGTAAATCCGGCGGATAAGGCTGTGCGCATGGTGGCACTCGGGAGATGGCGGTTCGGCGACACTGGTAGAGGCGGATGAAAATGGTCGGAACAGTGCATTCTCTTTTTATACCGATGGCAGTCCTTTAGAGAACCTTATGATTCCAGCGGGTGCGAGTCGGCGTATGCCTCGTAGGCCAGGTGTAACAGATATTCTGCATACGGATGCGGACGGCAATGCCCGCACGGACGGATTTCTATATGAATGGCTTGAAGTCATGGGCTTTGCGCTCAACGAAACCAACACGTCCATTCGTGAAACTGCCGAGCGCATGAAGTGGAACTTTCGAGTCAGCTGCTTGCATTGCATCAGGCGAATGCTCTTATCGTCAATACATCACAAAGCAGTTAAGTTGCCGAAGGAACGGGTTGATTGCTGTCAGCGATACTGGAAATACAGCAGCGCCTCGATTCCAGTGTACTGACCGGTACATTTGGAGGGAAAACGCTCGACTTTACAAAGGTGTTGGCTTGTGGATTCGGCACGGGACTCTCCTGCGCAGGCGGGCCTTGATCTCGGAACGCAGGTGTTTGGGTTAATGGAAGAATAGTTCACCGCAAACGATAGGGAGTGACAGAGATGCGATTGGTTACAGCGGATTATTTGGATCATATTGTGCAGGAATATCCGAAAAAATTGCCTTTGCCAATGAACAGGATTCGATGACCTTTTTCACTGGTGCATGAAATGCGCGGAAAGTAGTTGGCAGTTAAAGAGAATATTGGCAGCCAATCGTCGTATTCATGGAAGTCACCAAATTTTGTTACTTTCCTTTTAGGTGTGGCGTACAGCGGGAATTTTTATACGCCGATTGTTACGCAAATGCCGTCGTCCGCATTCATAAGATAATCAATGCTGCACCCTCGCGGTCATTACAAATCGCATGTCGTTATCCTCGGCAGAAGCGGTTTTTTCGGATATAAAAGTCACAACTATGAAGATTTGCAGAAATATGTGGATGACCGCGAATGCATCGAATCTGATAGCGCAGACAATTGGATACCGACCTCCTATATCCTGTTTACATCTGGCTCAACAGGAGATCCGGGCGTTACTATCTCATCAAGCAGTAGTAGACTATACAGACTGGGTGACGAATGCCTTTCATTTAGACGCATCAACCACTCAGGGAACCCGAGCGGCATTATATTTGATTTGTCCATACAGAATGTCTATGCACCGCTGAAGACTGGTGCGACAACTGGTTGTTGGAACAAGAGAGTTCGCCTTTCTATTCGACGCTGCTTGAGTATCTGGATGAAAAAAGATCCGCTTCATTTTCTGGGTGCCGTCCGCCTTGGTCTTGGTGACTGATTTGAAAGCTTTACGTCGCGTCACGTTGCCAAACCTGCAGAAGGTTGTTTTGTGGGAAGTTATGCCGAACGAAGCAGCTGGAATACATGGCGTAATGCTTCCTCACGCGTCGTTGTCCAATCTGTGGGTGCACCAAGACCAGGGCGGACGGCGCGGAAAATGATCACCATTCAGGCTCTCAAGTCGGGCTAGAAAACGACTTTCTCACAAGCCAGTTAATCACGCCGGTGGCGGGAATGCTGGTATCAGCGTGAACGGAAATCCTGTGCCGCCGCAGTTCCGAGGGCAATGCATCGTGAGGCGTTAAGTCACCCGGCTGGCGCGATCACTGCTGATGAGATAACGTATGAATCCCGTTGAGCGGGCAAACAGGGTCGATCAGTGTCTGCGGCAACTGGTCGTTCGCGATAAATCCTGTTCTGCAAATCATGGTAATTTCTGTCAGGCTGCTCTCGGGCGCACGGCGTGCGGACGACCGACAGGTAAAAAGCTCTTGTGAATGCGGGACGGCTGGCGCTCTGCAGCCATCATCGACGCCGCAAGAGGTCACACACTAAAAAGGCCAATACTGTCGGGCCAGCTGCGCAAAATATTCTTTAATCAAGCCAGCTTCCACTCGCGCGTTCCGACTGGTATCATCAGGCTCATTCGTGGCAAAGGCAATTTCGGATATTCTAATCGCCGACAATCGCATCACTCTATCGTTCTGAAACAACAAACACCTGCGATCCGGAAGATCAACTCCCACTGCGCAAGTATAATCCTGGCTCAACTGCTAATGAGATCGACGTTCCAGTGGCTGCCTGAGATCGCATAATCGAGATCAGTATTGCTGGCTCAGGCCCGTTCGCTCATGCTGTGGACAGGCCAGGCGCCATGTTCGGCAGCTCATGCGCTCGGCGGTTGGATTGAGGCCGCAAAACCCCGCGGGCCCAGCAGATCGCTATGGGAGTCCTCGTCCGTGCGGGTGCCGTCCATCCATGCAGGAACATCGTGCACGCAGCCACCGGGCGTGACTCGCGGGATCGCAAGGTTCTGCGCGACTGCCATCGGCTGGAGTACTCCCGAGGCCTCACTGCGCACGTACCCGGCGCGTGAGTGGTGGCTCACTGCTGATGTTTCGCTGCTCGAGATGCCCTGATGCCGCTCCTGCGCAACCATGGATGTCAATCGCCGACACCTGTTGACTCCCGAGCCGCTTTCAAGGTGCTGGGGTGTGTGAGTCGGGTGTTTCAAGACAGCCTCGTCACGGATCTGTGTGCTGCTCACCGTCAGATGCTGCCAGCGCCGTGCAATCTGCCGTCGTTGAGAACGAGCCGACATCCCGTGCGTGATGTGACGGCAGTTCTCATGGGAGATGAGTTCAAGCGATGGCTGAAATCGCCTCTGTTTGGTGGCAATCCGTCGGTAATCTGTAATCCGCCGTGGTAAAGTCTTTTCCGGTGATCCCGGCGCGTATCGCTCGCGGGGTAATCAGGCCGCGGGCGTCTGCGTGAGCGGTCATCGCGGCGGCTCTGCGCGCGATCGTCCGTCGAGGCAATCGTGTTGATGCGTTTTCCGGTTGCGGCTGGTCTGCTGCGGACGCGGCTGCCGACGCGCCGCAGGCTGGAGCAAACGTGGAGGGAGGGCTCCTGGCCTGTGCGGATCGAGGCTGTTACGCTGTGCGGGCGGGTCGAAGGCCGGCGGTCCGGCTTCCCGACGATCACGCCAAACTCATTTCCATGTCGTGCCATTCTGAGGCCACTGACGTGAGCCGCCGCTCACGCACATGGGACGGGTGGAAACGGGCTGGACGGTGACTTCCGCTGCGGCAGAATGTTGGATGCTGCGGCCGACGCAGAGCTGCTGATGCGATGCTGACCGCCAGGCGGTTCGCCCGTCAGACAACCTGCTGTTTTAATGAGGGATTTTTCGCGAAAAAATCATGTGTTTTGTCATGGATGCTCACAACCGTCCGGGGCAAATCGCCCGGGCTGTCTTCAGCGCGCGGCTTTCGGCCTCAGCCACGGTGCGCTATGTTGAGAAAAAGCTCGCGAGGGCTCGAACAATGATCACCCGGATGCCCTCCGCTGACAACAATCTCGGCGATCGAAGATGATCTGCAAAACTGCAGCTGCGTCTGCGGTCAATGGTTCTTTCTGTTTCCGATGCGACCGCATTCAACCGCGTGAACATCTTAATTCCATTTGCGAAATGTTGCCGCAATGCTGGCATGGCCCAGCAGAAGGTTGAGCCGATAGGCACGTTGACCAACGCGGGTATGGGATATCGCAAATGCTGCGGCGTCATATAGTCAGAAGGGGTCGTCAATCGACGCGCAATATATGGGCTGGATGAGACTGCGTCTTGTTTTCTCGTCGGGCGTCCCGTGTAACCAATCGATCGCAACGGAACAGAACGGAATCGCTGAGAAACCACGCCTCGCGTTCTTCCCAGTGTTCATGCGATGTCGGCATCTCGGAAAGGAAAGCATACGCGCTGGTGCCGACGGTAAATCGCGATGAATGGGACACAGACGGCCACCATGCCTCAACCTCTCAACATCTTGCGTGTGCGTTTCAGCAAAATTTCGCTCTTCTGGATGGCGGTATCTGGTGCCATTCAGCGCGTTTCGTCGATGCGCCGTCTGCGTAATGCCCGCGATAAAAACTGCGTCTTGCGCGATTCTCGGCAACAGCAATGAGGGGTCCGACAGCTGGCGTTCATCCCCGCCAGCAACGCAGTCGGGCACCCGTCAAGCACAACATAATCGATCTGTTCAGCCTGTGTAACTCGGCGTCGATCGAGGGGTTCTCTTCGACATAATGAACATGAACATCGAGTTGAATTGCTGACAATGGAGAACTGTGTCACGCCAATTTCGTTGGTCGGATCACTCCCGTGAAACAGGCTACACGCGACAGGTGATATGCCAGCATCGCCGCGCTGATATGGTGTGACATCATCACTGCCAGCTAATGGTGGGCTGTGAACTGCTGGGCTGGGCATGTTATTTCGCCTCGCATCCCAAGATCGACATCAATGAAATGCGCAAGGTGGGCGATCGCGTGAAATGCTGTTCACGTGGGGACACTGCTCGCCAGTTGATGCGCGTGGTCGGCAATCAGTGGAATGGCACCTGTTTTCCCATGTTGCGGCCTGCTCGGCATCTTCTGGCGGTGCCAGCCAGACTCGTACTCTTTACCATGATAAAGGCATGTAATCGTTCGGCTGGCTGCTGATGGGCGGGCTTTCAGCCTCGCGCGGCAAAGGCAACACTGCCCGTCTCGCAATCTTTGCCCGGTGATGGCTGCATCCGGCGCTTAACTATTCGCTCGTTTACCGTGACAGCATCGACATATCATCATACTCATACAGTGTCTCGACATGATCCTCGATATCGTCGATAATCCTCTTTCGGATAAACATAAACTGTGTAGATGTTTCCGACGGTGACGCGCAACTCGCATGGTGGGTGTCGGCATCGTGTGGATGGTTCAGTATCGGCGACCATGTGCTCCGACCGGCGATACTGCGAGATCTGCGTCGTCTGGTCTGCGAGGAGAGGCCGTGAGCAGCCAGACCGTCTGCCTCGTTTCGAGATCACGCCTGGGACTCCGTTATGGGCCGGTGGGGGCGGCAAGGCCTGTCACGCCTGCTGGCGCGGGGCTGTGTCATTATCGCGCGGGGCGTCATCGGCGGCGCGGAAGGGACCGGTGCCGTGCTCCGCAGCTGTTGATGGCTCCGTCGAGGCCATCATCTGTGCTGTCATTTGCCTCGGCCGCGCCGGAATCGGCTTTCACAGAACTCGCGCGGTGGCCACTGGGTGGGTCGCTGCTGGCTGGTGTGCCAGCGCATCTCCTCGGCGCGGTTGATCAGTGTCGCGTCAGATTTCTGGCCTCCTCCGTGGGATTCCTGATATCGACTTTAGTAACTACGGTCATCGTGCGAATCGCAATAAACTCATCGGCTGTGGGGATCAATGGCTGCCGGAGGCTGCCAGGCTCTGCAATTTCCGTCGTGAGCCGGCCGGGTTCGACCCCGTCCTGAGGTCAGGCTGTTCGGCGCTATGTTGCGTCGGCTGGCACGGCGCCTGTTTCAAATAGCAGCGCCAATCAATCTGCCGCGTCTCGGCAGATCCTCAATAACACGGTCGTGAGGGGCTGCATCCTGCCCCGATGATGACGTTCATGGCATCTGGGGCAGATGGCCCGTCACTCGACGGCGGCGGTTGCGCGTCCGTCGGCGCCTGACCAGGGGCTCAATCTCGAATCCTCTGCCGACAAATCATGCTGAGCCGGGCGGGTTGCCACCGCAGGCTGTGCACCGCCATCTGCAGATGCTGTCGGCGGAATGTGCTGAACGGCGGAACGATAGATGAACAGGTACGCGTTAAACGAGGCGAGCTGTTGATGTTTATACGAGATTAACGGTGAAAACTGTCACCGACACGGAGTTGAATGCAGTGCCCAATCGTCCGATGCGCGTGTGCTGAGGGGTCGTCAGTTGAGCTGACCTGATCCGCCGCGCAGACGGTAATTCTTCCGTCTTTGGGCAGGCCGATCTGGGCCTCCAGATGCTGCGGCGCGCAGTCGGCGTCGTGGCCTCCTGGTGCCTCCGGAGCCAAATGTGGTCAGATGTGTGTCGGGCATAACGGCGTTGGAATCTCGCGGCGTTATTGCTCTGGTGTTCCTCCCGGGGTGGCTGCGTGCTGCCCGCGATATCGAGGCTGGATATCAACGCCATCGCTCAAGGCATGGTGCGGGCTACACTGCTCGGCGGCGCGGCAGGCGGTGCGTCGATAACGATTCTGCGTCGCGAGCCGTTCAGCGGACGCTCACCCGCGACCGATATGATCGAGCGGCTCATGACCGCTTTGGTGATCAGATGATCGACATCACGTGATGCGTGCTGGGATTATTCTCTGTTCCTCGGCATTTACACATCAACTCATTACACTAATATCGTTCCTCGGGAAATGAGCTGGCCTCAAAGGCGCCAATCCGCCGCCGTTGGGAGGCGCAAGTTCGCGATCGACGTCACCGGTGTGATGCGATCGGCAAAATCGTTGCACCGTGTGCCGACGGCAAGCCGCGTCGTCCGGATGGGCTGACAGCCGTTACGGGACTCGTATTCCTCCAGCAATTTTCACATCGCTCTAACCGTCGTAATGCCGCCCGTCACCGGATGACAGGCGTTTTCGAGGCTGCGACAGGGGCGTGCTGCGTGGTCGGTCAGGCTGCTGATCGGCTCAGGCTCCTGCATGTCACTGCGCGGGGTACGGCGGGGCGCCACAGGCTCCTGTGTTTTGTGGAGATCGGCGGTTCTGTAGTCATGTCTTTCGCCAATTCGGGTGGATCGTGTGGGTCTCCTCTGCTGTGCCAAGAAGTTCACGTTCTGCATCAGCACCTCTTACAATGACCAGATGTTATGTTCAAATACGTGCAATCGGTCTGGGCAACCGTCGGTCGTGGCGACAGGCTGTGTTATGACGGGAATGTGAACAGTGAGAGCATGACGTGGACGGGTTGGCGCTGTCCGGATGGTAATGCGGCCGTCGATGGCGTCGGCGTCGGCCTGGGGAGACAGGGAACTGCTCATGTTCTGTCGGAGACAATCGCGGACGCCTGCGGTGCTCCGATAGCCGTGACGGGCGGGCTGGCGCGAGATCCGTTCGAAGCCGTTGCGTACGGTTGCAGACTGGACAATGTGAAACAAGCGTCTTTCGTCGAGCTGTTCACGCCACATCAAATGCCGCGATGTGCTGTGATCGAGAATAGGCGGCAGGTCAATAAACGGTCGTCTTTCATAAATATGCGTCGCTACTAGAAAT